>Ga0315288_10010961_pt1 | contig 11420 bp, 10 predicted proteins | sample YL17G11_20_MG_FD_203454 | JGI IMG/M metagenome (GOLD analysis project Ga0315288, IMG submission 203454) | Sediment microbial communities from Yellowstone Lake, YNP, Wyoming, USA - YL17G11_20 | ecosystem: Environmental > Aquatic > Freshwater > Lake > Sediment | place: USA: Wyoming | collected... | reverse complement strand
TTCATATTTGAAAATGCCTTTATCAATTTTGGTAATTTTTCCATCTTTTGCGAGGGACCTCATAATCTTTTCATAAGATTTTATTTCCATGACAGAATTTTTTTCGCTCTCTTGTTTGATCCATTCTCCAACCTCATCATAGGTAATGGATCGTGAAGGATTATCTTTGAAAAATTGGAAAATTGTATCAGTTGGGGTTGCACATGGTTTCTTACTTTTTGGTTTTGGAATAGTAGGGGTCACGTATTGAGTAATGTTGGTCTGACCCATTCCACCTTCTTTTTTCAATCGATCGAGAGCAATCTTACAATAGTGTGGATCGATATCAATTCCAATTCCCTTTCGGTCATTGAGGTAAGATGCAACAAGGGTTGTTCCACTTCCAAGGAATGGATCGAGAACCGTGTCTCCCTTGAAACTGAATAATTTCATACACCGCTTGGGTAATTCAACAGGGAAGGGTGCAGGATGGCCAATTCTCTTCTTACTCTCTCCACTAAAAGACCAGAGCCCATTTGTCCAGTCCATGAAATCCTGTCTTAAAATATCTGATACTTTAGAACCACTCGTTTTCTTCCAGGTGTTTTTGTATAAAACAACAATTAATTCAACGGGCGCAATTACATAAGGGGCAGATGCACTCAACCACGATCCCCAAGCAGTCCTTCTTGAAATATTTCCTTCATTCCAGATGATAGTAGAGTGATATTTAAAACCGATTTTTTTTGCTATCGTTGTTAAGTCGGCTCCAACGCTTTGTTGGCCACCTTTGTTCTTGTCAAGCGGTATGTTCAGGCAAAATCTTCCATCATCCTTGAGCCACTTGTAACAACACGTCATCCATTCTTCGCTGAATTCTTTGTATTTTTCGTAGCTTATCTGATCATCATGTGAGTTATATTTTATATCGACATTATAGGGGGGCGATGTAATTACCAAATCAATAGATTCGGGTTCAATCAGTTTGGTTTGGAATATACTATTATTGATAATGAGGACTCGTTCATTCTCAAAAAAAATCTCTTTGTGACTCAATACTTAACCTCAAGATGTTATTTGACATGTCACCTAATTTAGTTATCAGTTTGCCGTGAAAGTGATTATTGAATTTGGATAGATCATAATCATTGAATTCTCCCAGATTCCCCCATTTCCTCATCTTTCAGAAAAATCGTCCGCCACGACACCCGCCCTTCCTCAACCGCCTTCTTGATCAGTGTCTCCTCTCGCGTAAGCTTCCCTTTCCCCTTCTTCACTTCCACCAGCACGACACTGATCGTATCCCCCTTCTCGTCTTTCACCTGAGTGTACCCGTCAAAAACCACAAAGTCAATCGGGTTGCCGATGAACCGGGCATCCGCAGAAGAGAAAGGGAACTCCGGCAAGAGCGGGGCCATCTGTTCTGAGATCCTGCCCTTCAGTGTTGAACGCGAGCGGTTGACGGAATCCTTCCGGATATCGTTTGTGCATTCGAGCTTCCAGCGTTCGAGATCGTTTCGTGCCCGCCCTTCGATTGCGCTGATCTGCTGGCGGAAGAAGAGGTACGCTGCGATGATACCGAAGATGAAGGCGATGGCGGGGATAAGGAGGTCGGTGGGGGTCATTCTGATAAGGGATTAGTCGTGGGGGAGATTAAGGTGAGGAGCAGGGTGTGAAAGTTTCCGGACAGGATTTTATTGATTACCAGCAAATGGGATCATTGTGCCACTCAAGGCAATCGTCGATGGAGAAAACGCGGAGCAGGAAAAATTATATGAGGTGGGAGGTACAGGATACTGTTGAGACGGTTCCTCCAATACATTGGCTGGAATGAGGGGATGCAACAGTACCGTGGACGTGCGTCCGGGTATCCTGATTGCAAATCAGAAATGATATTCTCGAACGAAGGTAAAATCAAAATCAGGAATATCTTACTCATTATAGCGGCTATTTTCATTTGTGCAATTGTTCTTTTGGTTGGTCTGACGTATCCGGAGTACCACGATACGATGACGCAGACACAACAGCAATTGACTACGAACAGCAATATTTTGAAAACAGAGTACGGGGATATTGAGTATGCGGTCAAAGGAGAAGGGACCCCGGTCTTAATAATACATGGTGCAGGAGGAGGGTATGATCAGGGACTTTGGCTGGGGAAGGTCTTCTTTGGCAACGGTCACAAGTTCATCTCAGTTTCACGATATGGCTATCTTCGATCACCTGTTCCGGAGAATGCTTCGGTAAAGATGCAATCTGGCGCATTTAAACCTCTTCTGGACAATTTAAGCATAGATAAAGCAATTGTTGTCGGCGTTTCAGCAGGAGGGCCGTCTGCCACCCAATTTTGCAACAACTATCCCGACAGGTGCTCGGCATTGATATTGATCTCTGCGGTGAGTATGGGTCCGGCGCCGGGGGACAAGGCTCCGTTTTATGTAAATATTATTCACGCAATCCAGCAGTCTGATTATGCCTATTGGCTTGTTACAAAATTCTTTCAGCCCTCGATTCTGGAACTGATGGGAATTCCCACCGACATATATGAGACATTCAATCCGGAGCAGAAAGAACTGGCACAGGAAATGCTTGATGGAATGCATCCGATGTCTCAACGGTATGAAGGCACGATAAACGATGAAAAAATGATTAAATCGTATACCGTGCCAACAACGAATCTTCGTGCACCGACATTGATTATCCACGCAAAGGATGATGCGCTGGTAAGCTACACACATGCAGAAAATGCTCACAATAAGATAAACCAATCCCAATTGGTGTTATATGATACCGGTGGTCATGGAATGCTGTCTCAAATGGACGATACAAGGGTGCTTGTGCAAGACTTTCTGAATGAATCAATCTCTAACGGCACCTCCAACAGCACCACCCATGCAGAATGACCTTCCCGGCATTTCCTGGTAGAATAATACCATTTTTTCGTATGAGAAACGATTAAATGGGCCCTCATTCGGGCAAAAAGGGCCGGATGAACTATCACTATGCCGATTGGGTATACCGGAAATACGGGCTTGAGGATACGCTCACGGACGAGTACTTTTACCGGGTCAGGAAGGAATTTGACTCACTGTGAGGGAATGGAATTCTTTTTTTCCTCGAAGCACTCGACCGCCTCCACGATGCCGGCCCAACACCACCTTCCGTTCAGTCGCAGCCGCACGCCAGACAGGAGCGGAACAGGTCGGACGACCGGGCTGCTTGGGAAGGGGCGGGAGTGCTGCCCCATTTGGCCGGGTTCGGCATACGGCAGGCCACGGGATGTGTGATGCGGGTGAAATCAGGACTGTATCTCAAATAAGCCCGTAAAATGCTCATTTTGGCAAACGGACGAAGATGTTTCCGGCTCCAGGGGAAGTGCGTCAACACCTGTGGAAAATATCGCAAAAATTGGATATTTTGAGGAAATACGCGATTTAATCAGGAAAAAACCTGTCAATTTAGCGGGCTTGCAGCAGTCCCGAATTTAGGCTGGATGGGTGGGACGGTCACAGGGAAAGGAAGGGCTGTTTTGGGGGTCGTTCATTCCGGCCCGGGATCATCAAAGACCTACACTCCTCCCGCCTCACTTCTCCGTCGGAGACCCCTTCTCCTGATAGGATCCTGGCCTCCAAAAAATGCAGAATTTGTGAAAAACAGATCTCATTTTTTTCGGAAAACCGCACATCGTGCCCCGTTTGGCTGGATTCGGCATAAAACGGGATCAGAAAAATGCACTAATAGACCCTTTTAGATTGACAATCGCTTTAGAATCGGGCTGTAGTGGGTGAAAATGAAAAGAAGGGGTGTTTTGAGGATTGGGCTTAAATCTGCGAGGGGTGTTTTACATAGGAGAAAATATGCATCATGGAGCACCCGTCGGCCGGGAATACGCGGCGATATTATCCTTCAAAAATTTAAGACTTCAATGAATGTTTTCTCATTTCTTATGTCCATAGTCGGGACAAAAGGAATTGTTGCATGTCGGATTATAGTACGATCCCGAGATTAAGCTGGAATATTCAAGGTGATCAAATTTTTCAGATAACAGTGTTCCGCATTTCCGGCAATATTTTGAATCGTTTCCGATACTTTTGGTAAATCCTTGGAGGGGTCTGTTCAGATATGCATGCCGTTCTTCGGGTGTTAGAAATCCTACGTTATGTAAATTTGCATGGATCATGATTTCACGGAACAAGGAGCTGTTTCCCCCACGAGAAAAACTAATCAAACCTGTTGAATCTTGATATCCATTATAAATCGCAGCAATGATTGCGCTCTCCAAATCAGGAGTGGACTTCAGGTTTTTTACTTTATCTGTTAGATGGCGTACAAATGACCATCCGCAATCGATCGTTTTTGTCTGATAATTCAGGATCGCAGAGAGCCGTTTTTTTTCAGAATCAGACAATGCACGGCTTGTCAATTCCAGAAGAAATTCATTGATACCTCTCCGGCTGTCTATTCTTTCGGTATGGCTTTCTTCATCTCCGTTATAGGCATCCCAGGATTCATCGCATCTCGTTTTTATTGCGTTAAACGTCTCTCTTTGTTCATCAATGTAGGCTTCCCATAATGCATCAAATTCCAGGCGAATATTATCAACGGTATTCTTCGGGGAGGGGGGGGTATCCTTTAATACTTTCATTAGTTCATGCCATCCACTGGAGTACTGAGTAAAATTCGCGTTATGTTTTTTTTCCAGCGCGGCAGGCATGGTACATGGTTCAAAGACTAGGGGAAGAATAAAAGTCTTGTTTTTTTCCATTTCTGTAATAAGTGCTTCCGATAATTCTTTTTGAACCCATGCTGAATTCACCGAATGAGGAGTAAGGATCAACAAAAAATAATCCGATTTCCTAATGGCATCAAATATTTTATTCTGGATTACATGGCCAATAAGAATGTTATATTCATCAAACCAGAAACAGACATTGTCATTCTGCAAAGATGCGATGAGTTTTTTTGCATATCGTTTGTCAAGACGGGAATATGAAAGAAAAACTTTCATTTAATTCTTGTATCAGGGCATAACTACAAATAATTTTGGAATAACCTATGAAAATCCGACAGAACATATAAGCAATGGAAAATTAAATCCAATTAAATTGAGTATTTCCGAGGCGGACATTGACAACGAAACATAAGGTGTTTGTAAGTTATCATCATGAAAACGATCAAGAATATCGTAATCAGTTTGAAAGAATATGCACCGATGTAATTGTGTCCCGTTCCGTTGATGTTGGAGATATAGATCCAAATGCGAATACCGAATATATTCGACAAAAAATAAGGGACGAATATTTGAGGGATTCAACGGTAACTGTTGTTCTGATCGGGAAGCAAACATGGCAGCGGAAGCATGTCGATTGGGAAATATATTCGAGTTTGAGGGATACTCAAAAAAATCCTCGTTCTGGTCTGCTTGGAATAATCCTTCCTACCTATACTCGTAATGATCCAAAGTATTACGACTCACACACAATACCACCTCGCCTCGCGGATAATTTACAAAAAAGAAACGATGGAAAAGAACTGTTTGCATTAATTTATAATTGGAGTACAAATCCCGATCAAATTCAACAGTGGATTCAGGCAGCATTTATGAAAAAGGATCAGATTCTTCCGATAAACAATCGTCCAATGTTTGGAAGAAATCACACTGGTACACAGTGGTCAGATTAATTTACGGGGGTATAACGACGCCGAAATTTGAATCCTTGGAGGTAAGTTTAGAGATTCCTTTATTTGGTAGTGTTACCGGGACCTGGAAACCAAATGATGCAGAGAAGAAAGCGGCTTGGGAGATGTATATTGAATTAGTGACGAGGATCTCTGTTGTAGAATTGAAAGATGAAGACGGGATTCTTCGGGAATCATTAGATTCTCTATACTCATTGTTTCAGACAACTCGGGATATTCTTAAAAAATATGGACCTGATGTTGCGATTCCTCGTAAGAAAAATGAACTGTCATTCGGTAAACTTGCAGTAATAATCTTGAATTATCAAATACGACCTGTGTTAGCTAAATGGCATCCCCTGTTAAAGGATTACGAAGGACAAAGAAAAAAAGGCGTCTCAATTATTGCTCATGAAAAAGAATGGCAATACAATCATGAGTTGAGACAGGTCCTGAATGAAACGAGAAAACAATTAATGCAGTACTCAGTGTATTTAGCAAAAGTAGCAAATGTGACACCGTTATTCGATGAAACTCATTTAGATGGATGAAGAATCTAGTAACGCACAAACATTTTCATATTTTTTTCGGTTATAGAATCGAGTTAATTATCAATGAGACCTTAAATCATCCATAATAAATCAACCATTAACTGTGATTTCAATGGGAATTATTGAAGATATCAATAGGTGTGTTATAGGTACACCACAACTTGACGAATCGCTTTCCTCACTTCTCAAAAATGTTATGAACTCTCAATTATCCGAAGATCCGGCGCCAAAAAAATATTTTTATGTCACACATGTTACGAATCCTGCTCAGACTTATTTTTCGAGATTACATCCAGAAGTAAGGAAGCCTCCCGAAATTGCACGTAAACTTGCTCGCGGAAAACATCTGCATAAATTTGCAAGTATCTGGTTTAAAAATCTCCCGGATTTTTATGTGGAGGAAGGTCTGCTTGATGGTGTATGGGCGGGAGTACCCGGAGTACGTGGCAAAATTGATCATCGTATTGGTGATTCATTGATCGAATTTAAAACAAAATCGGAACCACCGAACACCCCAGAAGAAATTGTGTCAAAGTATCCTCAAGACCTTGAACAGATAGCATTCTATTCTGTCATGCATCCGTTCAATCCGAAAAAAAATTATTTGGTTTTCATGTGTGATTCGTCCCCTTATGAGATTAAGGCTTTCAGAATTGACATTAAAGATAAAGGAACTATCAAATCGGTTTTACTTACAAGAATAGATCTCCTCAATAAAGCTATAGACACAGAAGATCCTTCCAAATTAGGTCGGTGTAGGTATTTTGAAACCGGGTGTCAGTTTAATATTCCTGATCTTTGTTCCTGCGCTGATATACCCCCCCTTAACATTGCACCATTAGTTAGGTCATTGGAAATTACTTACGACGATGAATTCACTCAAAGATTGATTAAGGCCAGAGACGCATCAGAAGCCCCAAGAGTATTTTGTCTTTCGACACGGGATATTATTGCTCCACGAAAACATTACATGGAAATGGTCTCAGGTTTGGAATCGTCATATAACAGCGATGAAATTGATGAATACAAAGCATGTTTATGGGCATCGCTCGGTATACTGAAACGTCAACAAAATATTGATCTTGATGGTACTGAACGGCAATCAATAATGGAATCTCAACGGGATCCGCGTGCCAGAATCGGTTTTCGATGGATGAAAATCAAGAGTTCGGTTCATCCAGAAGGCGAAATTGTCCCATATATCGAAAAGGTTAGTACCTCCGATAGTATGAAATTTACAAAACCATCGCAATATCATCTGGCAGAATTGGGAATTATTTGCGCAATGCATGGGAAAAACAAGGGACTGTTGATCAGAGTATTTCCGAATTTAGACAAGTATGTTCAAGTGATTCATGTAACCTATAAAAATTTGGATGAGATCACTCACAAGGTTAAATCAATCATAGATAAAACCGAAGAAGCGGAAAGGAAAGAGGACATTTCTTCTCTACCTCCGTGTCCACAATATATGAACGATGGTGGTGATTGTCCGCTAATGTCAGAATGTTGTAGTAATGGGGCAAAAGGCTGCAAGTAGCGATAAAAATTTAAAATCCAAAATCATCGAGACGCATTTTTTTCGTTCTTTCAGGTAATTCTTTTCTTTTAGATAATCGTTTTCCGCTAATGAATTCTTTAATAAAAATGTCGAGAGGCGATTTATTGAGATTCTGCCAATTTATAATATAATCATCATTTGATTTTCCCTTTTTCTCCCCATATCCAAGTTGAACGAATAAATCTAAAGCTGTTCTTACCCACGCAGTTTTTGGTATTTGTTGTTGTCTCTCATCGTGATTTATTTTATATGTGAATTGCTCTTGGAGTAATCCGGTAATTTTACCAATATTTACATCAAGATGAATCATCCGTCCTTTTCTTTCCATGAGATCGTCTTCACTTGCTAATTGAGGTAAAATGTCCTGCCAAATAATACTCATTAGATAAGGCAAGGGGGGTTCAGAATCATAGAATTTAACCCTATAAGTCGAAATAAAACGACTTAGTGGCATATTCTGTCCTTTTCTAAGAACCTCATTCATTTCAAGATCTGAAATATCTCCATATGCTTTCTCTAAATACAGAAATACATCAGAGCCTCTAACATCTTTTGAAAATGCAATAACAGCAAATTTTCTATCAAACTTTATCTCATTTTTTAAGGTCTTTTCCTTAATATAATCTATACAAGGAATTTTTTTCGTAATATGTGTCAGTAACACAATATCTGTTGTATCAATAAATTCATCCGAGGTTATCCAACCCTTCATTTTATCGTCATATTTTTGAATCTGATCGAAATCGCTTTTCCAAAAATCCCGATTAACCGAAAAACCAATTTTTACCTCTCCCACAATGCCATTTTTTTTATTTAATTGAACAATTAAATCTGGCGTAACAGTATTATTTGGATTAATACGATTTTCTCCAGATGTATCCATTTTTCTACCGATAAACAAAAAAGAATCAGGTAAAAATTTTTTTGATGAGTTGTCCCATCGAAGGAGATGAGAGAAACTTAAAATTGCAAATATCGTTTCATTATAATCATCGATCTTATTCTTCATATCTACTTGGGGATTATCAATCATATTCTCCCTCGAAATTTTTTACTATTCCTTCTCTAAATCCTATGAAAATCGATTCGCATAATCGATTTAGAGAAGCAGGTGTTGATCTCATCTGTGGAACGATAGTCATTCGTTCATCTGATAGGACCCATATATCATATGAAGAGCCATCTCGGTAATCCACATAAGATGCTTGGAAGTATGGGTTTCCATGATAAACCGAACACGAAGAATATGAAATTTTATTTAAAACATTAATCAGACGTCGATTTTCGATCTTATCTCGAAAAATATCATAATCAAAAATGATTTGTAAGGGTTTTGGGTTGTATCGATCCAGTTTGTTTCGGTTTCGATTGTCATATAACTCAAAATTAAAAGAGGCTCTTTTTGCAATTTCCTCAATCACATTTTTGAACATATGCGAAAAATTATGATTACATTTAAACAACCCATCACGGGATATTCTGTAGTTATCGATATAGCCAAAAAAAGTATCTTGGTTTTCAAGGGATTGATTGGATTTATTATTTGATGTTTTATCGCGAGTTATCGCGAAATCAATACTTTTTATCCATTCTTGTGACTCACGGATTGATTGAAAAACTTCGTCTAAAGATTTATCAGTCCAATTAATATCTGACTCCATTTTCTTTTTTGCGAATTCGCTTTTAACCCAGCCTTTTTTAATAACTTTAATAATACGAATATTTTTATTCTCTAATGAATTTTGTAATTTTCTTAGAATATCATGAATGGATTTCGAATCCATTGACATTCGTGAAATTTTTGGATAGTAGTTATCTAATAATTTAAACAACACTTTTTGGATGAATTGGGAGGGCTCATGAGTAATAATCAAATATACATTCGGAAGGGAATATTTTATAATTAAGACATTTCCGTTTATGGTAATATTCTGACGTTTGATTTTTCTTTCTATGGTAAAAAATAAGAGTTCTTTGCTTTTTTTTCTTTCCACAATTTTATATTCAGGATTCTTATTAAGATTAAACAGATCCCCAATATCAAATTTTGAAGTAATAACTTGTACAGAAAATTGAATTTTATGTTGAGAATCTAGTAAATTATCTGCATTTATTAAAAGAGATCGCAGGTTATCGGAATGAAAAAACCAATAAACAGATTCATCGAATTTAGATTTGTTTGCCATTTGAACCAATATTCTTTTTTATTAATGTAATTGAATCGTTGATAATAAGGTTATATTTTTCGATGCGATTTTCACAAAACAGTCTTATAGTTAAAAAATTTACAAATCTCAAATATCCAAATTATTATCTGACAGTCTTTTTTCCATGATTATCCGGCACAGATTATTTTCCCCCCACACCCCCACCCTCTTATATCCCATAAACCCCCAAATAAAAATCAACGACAATGAACCTCATCCACATCGCCGACACCCACCTGGGCCTCGCCGCGTTCAACCGCCTCGATCCCGAGAGCGGGATGAACCTCCGGGAAAAGCAGGTCTATGACAATTTTCTCAAAGCGATAGATGAGATCATCCACCAAAAACCCGACGTGCTCGTCCACGCAGGTGACCTCTTCGATGTCGTCAAGCCCAAGACCCGGGCGTATACCACCGTGCTCGAAGCACTCCACCGCCTCCACGCCGCCGGGATACCGTTCATTGTGATTGCCGGCAACCACAGCATGGTCAAGACCCGGTACACGACATCACCCTACGAAGTCCTCACGTATCATCCTTCGAAAATAACAGCGGCCTACAAATTCCGGTACGAGCAGGTTGAGATCGGGGATACGGTCTTCCACCTCATCCCCAATATGTTCCGGGTGGAGGATTACCGCACGGCCTTTGACGAGATCGAACTGGCTCCTTCCGGTTATCACAATGTGCTGGTGACCCACGGGCTTGCGACCGCGATCAAGGACAAGCGGCTGGCGACCGTCGCGGAGCACGAATTGGACAGCACGATCCTCTCTGATCAGTTCGATTACATTGCACTCGGGCACTACCACCGCCAGTGCCAGATCACGGACAATGCCTGGTATTCGGGATCGACCGAGTATCTCACGTATGGCGAGATCGCGGATACCAAGGGCGGGCTGCTCGTGGATCCCGGGCGGCATACCGTCCGGCACCTCGACCTCCCGCATACCCCGATGATCGATCTCGGCACGATCAAATGCGAGGGAGTGCACCCGGGGGATATTACCGATGAGATCATCGCCCGGATCACAAAGAAGCACCTGCCGAAGTACGCGATGGTGCAGGTGACGCTTGACGGCCTCTCGCGGGAACACGGGAAGGGGATCGATACAAAAGCCCTTGCTCCGGTGAAGGAAGAGCTGCTCGACCTGAAGATCCGGGTGCAGGGAAAGGATGCGGAGAGTCCTGTCCCGCTCCAGCAGGATGTGCGGGCCATCGATTACCTGCAGGAATTTTCTGCCTTTGCCGGCAAACAGCAGCACCTCACCGCACGGCAGAAGGAGTTCATCGGGAGATGCGGGTATGAGGTGCTTCAGACCGTCATGGACCAGCACCGGGAGGCCACGGAATGATCATCGACCGCCTCGTGCTGAAAAATTTCAAGCGGTTCAAAGACGAGGAGATCCACTTTAAGGACGGCATCACCGGCATCCTCGGGAA
>Ga0315288_10010960_pt1 | contig 11421 bp, 10 predicted proteins | sample YL17G11_20_MG_FD_203454 | JGI IMG/M metagenome (GOLD analysis project Ga0315288, IMG submission 203454) | Sediment microbial communities from Yellowstone Lake, YNP, Wyoming, USA - YL17G11_20 | ecosystem: Environmental > Aquatic > Freshwater > Lake > Sediment | place: USA: Wyoming | collected... | reverse complement strand
CGGCCTGGACGAGAAGCGCCTGGCGCAGCAGATCAAGGAAGTGCGCGCGCTCGACGACAGGGTCAAGGGCATCCGCATCCTGATCGGCAGCGAGGTGGACATCCGCCGCGACGGCACGCTCGACTTCGAGGAGGAGACCCTGGCGCAATTGGACTTCTGCGTCGCCTCGGTGCACTCGGCCTTCCACCTCAACGCCGACCTGCAGACCGAGCGCATCATCAAGGCGATGCAGAACCCCTATATGGATATCCTCGGCCACCCCACCGGGCGTATCATCGGGCAGCGCGACCCCTATGACCTGGACATGGAGCGCGTGATCCAGGCCGCCGCCGAACTGGGCGTGGCGCTCGAGATCAACTCCTTCCCCGACCGCCTCGACTTGAAGGACGTGCACGCGCGGCGCGCGATCGAGGTCGGCGCGACGATCGCCATCAACACCGACAGCCACGACCTCGAGCACCTGGACCTCATCCAGTACGGCGTCGCCACCGCGCGGCGGGCCTGGGTCGAGGCCAAGCACGTGCTCAACGCGCGGCCGCTGCGCGAGATGCTCGCCTCCCTGCGCCGCAACCGCAAAGGCCGCCGCCGTGCGGGGTAGGGGCGCATATGTCCTCCCCCTGGATGGGGGAGGATTGAGGAGGGGGTGAACGTGGGCGCGCGGCGCCCATGGCGCCCCCCACCCTATCCCTCCCCCACGAAGGGGGGAGGGGCGAAGCCGCTGCGTCATGGCGGCTTGATGTGGCACGGGCGTCTCGCCCGTGATGGATGTCACTCCGAGCGTCAGCGAGGAGTCCCCGAGCCTGTCAGCCCGAGCCCTTGGACTGCGCTCAGGGCAAACTCCCGCGAGGGGTGCCCATTCCGAGATTCCTCGCCCCGGTGGGGCTCGGAATGACAACCTTCTGTGCGCGCCGCCCCTTGCCGCGCTCGTTCTATGTGGGCGACACGGTGCAGATCGCGCGGGCGCTGCTGGGGAAGGTGCTGATCCACGAGACCCGCGAGGGGCCCTGCGGCGGCCCCATCGTCGAGACCGAGGCCTACCTGCGCGACGACCCCGCCTGCCACGCCGTGCTGCGCGTCCGCGGCGCCGACTGCTGGGAGGCCCGCATGACGCCCCGCAACGCCCCCATGTTCGAGCCGCCCGGCACGGCCTACGTCTATCGCGTCTATACCGACCACCTGTGCTTCAACATCGTCACCCAGCCGGAGGGCGTGCCGGAGGCGGTACTGATCCGCGCCATCGAGCCGGCGGTGGGCGTTGACCTGATGCGCCGGCGCCGCGGCGTGGAATCGCTGAAGGCGCTGACCAGCGGGCCGGCGAAACTGACCCAGGCCCTGGCGATCGGGCGCTCGCTTAGCGGCGCCGACCTGAGGCGCGGGCCGCTGCGGGTGCTCGACGCCCCCGCGGTGCCCGACCAGGACGTGGTGGTGACGACGCGCGTCGGCGTGCGCCTGGCGGCCGATAAGCCGTGGCGGTTTTATATCGCCGATAGCCCGTATGTGTCGCGGAGGGTGACCGGGCCCAATAAGATTGGGCCCCTACAGTAGGGGCCGATTCTCAATCGGCCTGCGGTGGCGCGGATGACACACTACGTTCCGATCTACGACGTCGAATGGACGGCGGATGTGGAGGTCTCGCTCGCCGCGCTGGGGGCGGTGGTCGCCGTGCATCGGCGGCGGGGGGCGCGGGCGACCTTCTGCATCGTGGGAAGGCTGCTCGAACTCGCGCCGGAGCGCTATCGCGCGCTCCTGAGTGACGATCTGTTCGAGGTGCAGAACCACTCCTACTCGCACATCGCCGTGAAGCAGGTCGTCGGCGCGCCGCCCGTGGACCTCGAGCAGGTCGAGGACGAGGTGACGCGCACGAACGCGCTCATCGCCGAGGTGCTCGGCGTCGAGCCCATCGGCTTCCGCACTCCGGGCGGGTTCACCAACGGCCTGCAGGGCCAGAAAGAGGTGCTGGCCATCGCGCAGCGCGCGGGCATGAAGTGGGTGAGTTCCGACGCGCGCGGCCCGGCCGAGACCGTCCCCGCCGGGTTCAGGCAGCCGTACTGGTACGCCGAGGACGGCTTTCCCGACCTGCTCGAGATCCCCGGCCACACCTGGCACGAGAACGTGCTCAAGGGGTACAACCCGGTGACGGCATTGTGGCCGCCCATCCTGCCTTACGGGTTTCCCAACCGCCCTCCGCAGACGCCCGAGGAGGAGGCTGCGGTGCACCGGCAGGGCATGGAGCACGCCGTGGAGAAGGGCCTGCTCTACTTCTCGCCGCCGATGCACCCGTGGTCGCTTTACCGCTTCAACGCCGAGGCGAAGACGGTGGACCTGGTGCTGCAGGACGCGGAGCGCCTGGGCATGCCCACCGCCACGGCTTCGGAGGTCTATCGCGTGATACTGGAGCAGCGAGGTTAGCGTGATGCGACGCGCCAAGATCGTCTGCACCCTGGGCCCGGCGACCGACCACGAGCGCGTGCTGCGCGCGCTCATCCACGCGGGGATGGATGTGGCGCGAATCAACTTCTCGCATGGCACGCAGCAGGAGAACGCGCGGCGCATCGAAACCGTGCGCCGGCTCGCCGCGGAGCGCAAGCGGCCCCTCGCCGTGCTCCAGGACCTGAGCGGCCCGAAACTGCGCGTGGGCGAATTCGCCGGCGGCCGCGTGCACCTGCGCGCCGGCGCGACCTTCACTTTCACCACGGCCGAGATCGCCGGCGACGAAACGCAGGTCTGCCTCGCGTATCCCGATCTGCTCAAGTACATCAAGCCGGGCGAGCGCCTGGTGCTCGGCGATGGCCTACCCGAGTTGCGGGTCACGCGCGTCACGCGCACGCGGATCGAGGCGAGGGTCACCGCCGCCGGCGACGTGCGCTCCCAGCAGGGCTTCAACGCGCCCGAGACCCACCTGCCCATCAGCGCCGTCACCGAGAAGGACCTCGACGACCTCGCGCTCGGCATCGAGCACGGCGTGGACTGGATCGCCATGTCCTTCGTGCGCGGCCCGGAAGATCTGCAACCGCTGCGCGACCTGATGCGCCGCAAGCGCAAAGCGATCCCGATCATCTCCAAGATCGAGCGGCACGAGGCCATCCGCCACCTCGACGCCATCATCGCCGCCTCGGATGGGATCATGGTCGCCCGCGGCGACCTGGGGGTCGAACTGCCGGTGGACCGCGTGCCCATCCTGCAGAAGACGATCATCCGCGCCTGCAACGCCGCCGGCAAGCCGGTGATCACCGCCACCCAGATGCTCGAATCCATGATACAGAATCGCCGGCCCACGCGCGCCGAGGTCACCGACATCGCCAACGCCATCCTCGACGGCACCGACGCGGTGATGCTTTCCGGCGAGACCGCGGTCGGCAAGTACCCGGTGCAGGCGGTGCGCATGATGGCGCGGGTGGCGACCCAGGCGGAGCGCGCGATAGACTTCGAGGCCATCCGCCGGCGGCGCGTGGAGACCCGCGCCTGCAGCCCCACCGACGCCATCAGCGAGGCGGCCTGCTCCATCGCCGAGGACCTGGGGGCGCGGGTGATCATCTCCTCGACCAGTTCGGGCTACACCGCGCGCATGGTCTCGAAGAACCGGCCCAGGGTGACGATCCTGGGCGCCACCGACCAGGTCGCCACCTATCGCCGTCTCGCGCTGGTCTGGGGCGTCAACCCGGTGCTCACCGTTCGCTACACCGACACCGACCAGATGCTGGCTCGGGTGATCGCGGTGGCCAAGGCGGCGCAGTGGGTGAAGAAGGGCGATGTCGTGGTCGTCACCGCCGGCCACCCCGTGGGCGTGCCTGGCCACACCAACCTGATCAAAGTGGCGACGGTGGCGTAGGGGCGGCCCGGCGTGGCCGCGCGGCTGTCATTCTGAGCGAAGCGAAGAATCTCGAATGCGGAACATCGTCGCGCTCCAGGTAAACCGCGCAAGGCATCTCGTTTGCTGCGAAGCCCATGGCTCTCAGGTGACGAGATCCCTCGCTCTTGCTCGGGATGACACAAAGCGAGCGTTGGCTGCCATCCAGCAGAGGGAATGAGCATGCCCGAGGAACTTCGCCCCATCGAATGGCGCCACGGCCGCGTTCGCCTCATGGACCAGACGCGCCTGCCGCGGGAACTGGTGTGGATCGAGACCGACGACCCGGCGCAGGTGGCCGAGGCGATCACCTCGATGCGGATCCGGGGCGCGCCGGCGCTGGGCGTGGCGGCGGGGTACGCGCTGGCGCTGGCGGCTCAGCAGTATCCCGGGGATTCCGTGGGCGGGCTGCAAGCCGCACTCGACGTCTGCGCCAAGATGATCGCCGCCACGCGCCCCACGGCGCGCAACCTCTTCTGGGCGCTGGAGCGCATCCAGGCGTTCGCCCACCGCTGGACCGGCGACGCCGGCGGCCTGCGCGAAGCCGTGCTCGACGAGGCGCTCGCCATCCAGCGCGAGGACATCGAGTCCTGCCGGCGCATCGGCGACTTCGGCGCCGAACTGGTGCCGCAGCGCGCGACCATCCTCACCCACTGCAACGCCGGGGCGCTGGCCACGGGCGGCTACGGCACGGCGCTGGGGGTGATCCGGTCGGCGGTGGCGGCGGGCAAGCAGGTGCAGGTGCTGGTGGACGAGACGCGGCCGCTGCTCCAGGGCGCGCGCCTCACCGCGTGGGAACTGCTGCACGACTGCATCCCCGCCACCCTCATCCCCGACGCCGCCGCGGGGGCGTGCATGTCGCGCGGGATGGTGGACCTGGTGGTGGTGGGCGCCGATCGCATCGCGCGCAGCGGCGACACCGCCAACAAGATCGGCACCTATTCGCTGGCCGTGCTGGCGCACGAGAACCAGGTGCCGTTCTACGTGGCGGCGCCGATGTCCACGGTGGACCTGAAGAGCGCCTCCGCGGAGGATATTCCCATCGAGGAGCGCGCGCCCGAGGAGGTCACCGAGTTCGCCGGCAACCGGGTGGCGCCCGAGGGGATGCCGGCGTGCAACTTCGCCTTCGACGTGACCCCCGCGCGCTACATCGGCGCGATTATCACCGACCGGGGAGTCATCCGCCCGCCGTACGGGGAGGGGTGGCCCACGCTCTAGGGCGCCCCGACCCGTCGGGGCCGGCGGGCCTGTAGGGCGCGCGCGCCTGCGCGCGCCGGCGGGCCTGCCCAGGCCCGCCCTACAGGAACTTACCAAGGCAACACACTTACTTCCCCCTGATATGGCCAGTCTTCGGGGCGACAGACAAGCTCCTTCCGAACCGGGTTGTCCCGAACATATTCCCACTTCTGATTGTATGATTCGCCGCTGCGTAAGAGATGGTCGAAGAATTCACGCTGCCACGCAAACGACTTCGGACCCGCCGCGCGGATCCGACGCCTTGTCCACTGTTTCCAGGCCCCGACGAAACTGGACAGGCTCTTGGCGTTCTTAGTGCAGGGCGCAGTAAAGAAGTGCACATGGTCGGGCATAACCACGTAGCGTCCGACCAGCCAGCCATGCACGGCCGGGGCATCTTGCCAGGCCTGGACGAGAATTGCCGCGATATGCGGCGCAGCCAGGATCCGTGCCCGATTCTGCACACACGTCGTGACATAGAAGACCGGGGCACGGTCGGTATCGAGAATGCGCTCCAACCGCCGGAGATGCTTGCGGCCCGGCATAGTTCTGCCTCGGGGCCTCCTGTTGTAGGGCGCCCCGACTCGTCGGGGCCGGCGGGCCTGGGCAGGCCCGCCCTACAGTTTCCCGGCGGGTTTTACGGGCACCGGCTCGGGGGGCTTGGGCGGCAGGGGCTCCTGGGCCTGGGGATCGGCGGCGACGCGCTTGGCCGCTTCGATCTCGCGCTTCACGTCCTTGCGCATCAGCGCGATGAGCAGGTCCACCCCCGCCTGCTGTTCGGGCTTCACCGCCGGTTTGTCCGCCTTGTCCCCCGGCCGGGCAGGCGCGGCCTTGGCTTCCTTCGTTTCTTGCTTGGCGGGCTGCACGGCGGCGATCAGACGCAGCGCCGCCGAGCCCAGGCCACCCGTCTCGCGGCGAGCCGCCCGCACCGCCTGCGCATCGGCACCCACGTAGCCGGCCACGATCGCATCGGCCTGGCCGATCTCGGCCGGCGACAGCGTCAACGTCTCCATGTCCATCGCCCAGGCGGTGTTCCTCACCGCCGCCTCGCTCTGAAGCGCGGCCGCCCTCCGGGCGGCGCCGCTGGCGTCCTTGGCCTCCTTCTCGGCCTGGTCCAGGCTGCTGCGCGCCGACTCCTGCGCCAGGTTGTCGCCGGACGCCACCCCGGTCCGCCGATAGAGCGCATCCATGGCATCGCCGAGGTGCTTCGCCGCCGAATCCGCCGACGCCATCGCCGTCTCGGCCTGGGCGGTGATCGTTTCGTTCTCGGCGCGCCGCTTGTCGGCTTCGGTCACGTAGCGGTCGGCCAACTCCACCAGCCGGGCCCTGGCCGCCGGGGACGGCGCCGACTTGAGTTCATCGGCCAGCGATCCGCCGGTGGTGTCGGCCTGCTTGGCGCCCTCGGTGCTGGCCTTGGCCACGCCGCCCAGCCGTCCCACGGCCTCCTCGATCTGGCTCAGCACCGTCGCCGAGCGCCGGAGCATCGTCTCCTGCTCGCCGGTCATCCGGCGCGAGCGCGCGGCCTCCGACAGGTCCTGCTGCAGCCGCTTGGTGCGGTCGGCCAGTTCCTTGCGGGTCTTGCCAAGGGCCTCCAGTTTCCCGGAGAGCGCTTTCGCCGCCGCCGTGGCCGCCTGGCGGCTCGCCTCGACCTGCTTCACGCTTTCGGCGGCGCGCTGATCGAGGTCGCGCGGGACCGGCCCGGCGGGCGACTGCTCCGCATCGGTGTCCCGGATGGCGCTCGCGTCTTTCGCCAGGGCCGGATCCAGGGCGACGACGTTCGTCACCGCGGCCGCGGCCTGGTCGGTGAGCCCCGCCGCCGCGTCGGCTTGCGCCAGGCGCAACTGCGCGTTCGGATCCTGGGGCGCCAGGGTCACGGCGCGCCGCAGGCGCAGCACCGCCTGGGCCGCGAAATGGCGATCGAGGTAGCCGCCGCCGATGGCCATCAGCGTCGCCGGCCGCGAGGCGTCCAGTTCTTTGAGTTCGCCGAGGCGGCTGACGCGGCGCTCGGGCTCGGGGTGGGTGGTGAACCAACTCTCGACACCGGAGAGCCGGCCCTTGTGGGCCTCGCCCAGGCGCCCGAGGAAGGATTGCAGCGCGAACGGATCGTAGCCGGCGTCCAGGGCGATACGCGCGCCGACGCGGTCGGCCTCGGCCTCGTCCTTGCGGCTGTAGCGCAGGAAGTAGAGAGTGGTGGCGAGGTTGGTGGCCGAGGCCACGCCCGAGGGCATCCTCACCGCGCCCAGCAGCATCCCGGTCCAGAACTGCTGCTTGAACGAGTTGAGCGAGTGCTTCTCCGCGACGTGCGCGATCTCGTGGCCGAGCACCCCGGCCAACTCGTCCTGGCTCTCGACGAAGCCCAGCAGGCCGGTGGTCACGTAGACGTCGCCGCTGGGGAGCGCCATGGCGTTGACTTCGTCGGTCTCGATGATGCGGACGGTGTAGGTCAGTTTCCGAGGCGAAGCCGACGCGACCCGCTGCATGACCCGGTCCACGAACCCGAGCACGGCGGGGGTCTGGAGCAGGCGGTACTGCGATTCGATGGCGGCGCGCGCGTCGCGGCCCATCATCTTTTCGATGGACCGATCCAGCCCGGCCCACGCCGGCGCCACCAGCGCGGCCCACGCCAGCAGCCACGCCAGCCCAACGCGCCCTCGGCTCATGGGTCTCGCCATCGCTGGTCCCCTGGTTGCACGCGACTCCTCAGAATTTCTAACAAAACCATCCCCATGTGGCACAGCCGCCTCGGCTGTGCGGACAGGCGAGGGCGCCTGTCCCACATTTCCTGCCCGGAAGGTAGTTTTGTTAGAATCTCTAAAGTGATTTTACCACAATCGCCCACGACAGGCTACCCACGCCGTGTGGCGCCTATGCCTCTTACCAGCCCTGGTCCTCGTAATATTCGCGCCGGTATTCGCGCGGGCGCGGCGGGGGCGGCAGCCTGCGGCCCAACCGGAACACGTTGACCAGCACCATTCCCGCGACGAAGCCGCCGATATGCGCGAAAAACGCCACCCCGCCGGCCTGCGCCGACATGAGGGCCTTCTGTCCGCCCACCCATTGCAGGAAGAACCAGTAACCGAGCACGAACAGCGCGGGCAGGCGGAGCACAATCGGCAGCGGCAGGATCAAGGTATGCACGCGCGCGCCGGGGTAGCGCAGCGCATAGGCGCCCAGCACCCCCGCGATCGCGCCGCTGGCGCCGAGCATCGGCACGCTGGACGCCGGGTTCACGATCACCTGCGCCAGCATCGCCGCCAGCCCGCACACCAGGTAGAAGGCGATGAAGCGCAGGTGGCCCAGCAGGTCCTCGATGTTGTTGCCGAAAACCCACAGAAACAGCATGTTCCCCCCGATGTGCAGCAGGCCGCCGTGCAGGAACATCGAGGTAAAGAGGGTCCAGACTGGGGAGAAGCCGGTCGCGAACGGCAGTGTCTTCTGGTGGGTGATGAGCGCCGGGATGGCGGCGTAGGTGTACACGAACCGCCTCGCCAGGGGATCGGGAAGGCTCGCCTGGTAGAGGAACGCCGCCGCGTTGGCCAGGATCAGGGCAACCACCACGAAGGGAAAGGTGCGCGTGGGGTTGTCGTCCTTGAAGGGGATCATGAAGTACCAGTCAGAGCGGGATCAGCGTGACCTGGCCCCAGACGCCGAGGCGGTCGTCCTTGATGATCACGGCGCCCCTCACCCCGGGGATTCGCCGGGCCAGCTCCAGCCCCTTGGCGATGTCCTCGACACTCTTGACCGCGTTGCCCACGGCCGTCGCCGCGGCGTCGGCCAGCGCCGCCGAGCGCGCCACCAGCGTGGCCGCATCGGCGCGCCCGAACGACAGCGAGGGCCCCACGGTGCCCGAGGAGGTGCACACGCCCAGGGGCATCTCGCCCGGCTGCACTTCCAGGCCCACGCGCTGGCTCAGCGGCGACTGGCCGGCGAAGATGGCGATCCGCTTGGGCCGCACGCAGTTGAGGAAGAGGTCGCCGCCGTTCTCCACGATCACCTCGCGCGTCCAGCGCAGCAGGCCGCGGCCCACCGCCTCGGCGATGGCGCCCGCGACCGCGGCCATGGGCCCCACGCCGGCCGCTCGCGCGGCCTGCGCCATCTCGCGTGCGATCGGCGGCGCGGCGCGCTTGAGCCTCACGGGCTCCAGCGAGGTTTGGAAGGCGGGATGCCGCGCGAGGTAGGCCTCGAGTTCGGCGCGCACCTCGCGCAGCAGGCCCGCGGTCTGGCGGACGAGGCGCCTGTCCGCGCTCAGAAAGAGGTCGCTCTCGCCGGCCTTGACCTCGAAATCAACCAGGCCGGTGCGGACCGTGTGGCGGTAGGTGCGTTCGGTGTACATGGCAGTGTTGAACGTAGGGGCGCACCGCCGTGCGCCCCCACAATCAATACTGTCATTCCGAGCCCCGCCCTTCAAAGGGGCAGGGGCGAGGAATCTCGTGTACTGAGAGCCTATCGCCGTCTGTTTCCGAGATCCCTCGCTGGAGTTTACCCTGAGCGGAAGCAGATTCTTCGGCTTCGCCTCAGAATGACAGACCGAAGGGCTCGGGATGACATGCACGCGAGTCTAGTAGCGCACGACCATCGCCCGCGTGGGGCAGGCCATCACGCACGCCTCGCAGGCGGTGCAGCGCTCGGGGTCGAACCCGACGACCATGGAGGGCCGCTCCAGGAAGAGCGCTTCGGAGGGGCAGATGCCCACGCACGCGCCGCAGTTCACGCAGCGCTCGTCGGTGCGGAGCACGTCCTGCTTGAGCGGCTGCAAGGTGATCCCCTGCTCCGCCAGGTAGGCAATCCCCCGCTCGTAGTCGGCCTCGGTGCCGATCAACTCCAGCACCATCAGGCCCACGTCCTCGGGGGTGATCGAGGCGCGCAGGATGTTGAAGAGCAGGTTGTGGTCCCGCGTCAAGTAGCAGATGACCGGCTGGTCCACTTTCTGCTGCGGGAAGTGCAGCACCACGCGACGTTTGACTTGCATCATCGTCTCCTCACTTGACCTCGACCGGGCACTCCACGAGCGGCTTGAAGGTGCGCCCGGACTCGGGCCCGGGGATCGGGTCCACCGGCGCCGCCACCAGGAACCGACCCGCCGCCACCCACTCCTTGAGCAGGCCCGCGATCTCCACGGCCATGGGGTAACTCGAAAGCGGCACCGCGGGCAGGTCCTTGCCGTCCACGGCGATTCTACCCGACTTCAGCGCCGCGTAACTGGCCTCGCCCAGGTTGCCGGGCACGCACTGCGGGTAACTCTCGCTGTAGTCCACGATGGGCGCGGTGATCTGGTCGTCGCTCACCGCGGTGCGCTCGGCCATCTCCTCGTCCAGGATGGGGATGGCCAGGCCCAGGCCGACCATCAGCGTCGTGCCGTAGCCCTGGAAGGAGGCGCCGCGCAGGTAGCGCGCGCTCATCTGCTTCAGGTCGCCGGTGACGGCCAGGGTGCCGGCGCCGGCCTTGGGCACCTTGTTGTCGCGGCGCGGAACGGTGGGGTTGTGCTGGGTGCCGGGGCCGGTGACGTAGCCGATGCCGCCCCCGAGAAAGATGCGCGTGCCGACGCCGATGGTGCGATACTCGGGGTCGTTGAGCAGGGGCGACAACTGCCCGGCGCTGCAATAGTTGGCGTTCCCCAGCCGCGCCTTGAGCACGCCCATGTAGGTGTAGATCGTCTTGTCGCTCCTGTTCACGGCGATGTTGTAGTTCTGGTAGGCGTTGCGGGGGCTGAAAAGGAATGCCTCGTTGAGGTTCTCGAGGCGGATCAAGGTGTCCAGTTTCTTGCGCGGATAGCAGTCCGTGCCGTAGGCCTCGATCTCCAGCCGCACCTGCTTGCCGGCGACCAGGTCCTCGATCACGTGGGCGCCGCCGTAGGCGAAGGCGCCGGGGAAGACCTGGTTGCGCGGGTCCTCCTCGCGCAGCGCCGTGGCGCCGATGTACAGGTCCACGGCCGCCAGGCCCGCGTAGGTCGCGACCCCGTTGAGGGTGGCCTTGCCCCCGCCGGCCTTGATCCGCGGCTTGGCGTGGCCGAAATTGAGAAACAGCCCCGACGAGCACATCGCCCCGAAGGTCCCCGTGGTCACCACATCCACTTCCTGGGCCGCCTTCTTCACACCCTTCTCGGCCACCACGCCGATCATCTCCTCGGCGGTGACCACCACGGCCTGGCCCTTCTTGATTTTCTCGTTGATTTCCTCGTACGTCTTACTCACGGCTCTGACCTCCTTACCCGTCGGGGGAATGATTATTGAGATTCGCGTAATTGGTTGGGACACGCGGCGGTGAGCGGGCCCAATAAGATTGGGCCCCTACACGCGAAATTTCGGCTGTAGGGGCCGATTCTTAATCGGCCCGTCCGC
>Ga0315288_10010959_pt1 | contig 11422 bp, 12 predicted proteins | sample YL17G11_20_MG_FD_203454 | JGI IMG/M metagenome (GOLD analysis project Ga0315288, IMG submission 203454) | Sediment microbial communities from Yellowstone Lake, YNP, Wyoming, USA - YL17G11_20 | ecosystem: Environmental > Aquatic > Freshwater > Lake > Sediment | place: USA: Wyoming | collected... | reverse complement strand
AGGTTTACCGGCAGCAGTATGGTTTGAAATCATATATAAAAGGTCTGACTGGCGGTGTGGACTTGCGCGTGGAAGAAGTTTTCACTCCCAGCTGCACCATCTGCGGGCTGACCTCCGGCTACCAAGGTCCTGGCTCGAAGACAGTCCAACCCGCGCGGGCTTCAGCCAAGGTGGATTTCCGTCTCGTCCCAGACCAGGATCCTAAGGATGTGGTCGAACAACTGCGCCGCCACCTGGATGCCAATGGCTTCTTAGACGTGAAAGTGGAACAACTGGGCAGCGAGGTCCCAGCCCGTACCGACCCGGATGAACCATTTGTGCGACTAGTTTGCGACACCGCCGTGGAGGTTTACGGGGTGCCGATGCGTATCATGCCCCTGGTTGGCGGTTCCGGTCCGAATGCACCCTTCATCCATGACCTGGGCCTGCCGGTGGCGACTGCCGGTCTCGGCCACCCCGATGGGCGCGGCCACGCCCCCAACGAGAACATCCGCTTGGATTTATACCTGAAGCATGCCAAACATATGGCGAGAGTGATCACAGAATTCGGGAAGTAGACTCAATAGACAGCAAGGATAGATCTCTGTTAATTTGGATGATGTTTATTGCTCTGTGATCGTAATGCTTTCGATGGTATCACCAGTGAAAGAAGGATTCTGAGCAGGATCACGCCGGGTGATGGCGTTCACTATCTCCATGCCGCTGATAACCTGTCCGAAGATAGTGTAATCACTTTCGGAGAGATCGTTTGGCCCAAACATGATGAAGAACTGGCTGCCATTGGAATTGGGCTGCCCGGTATTCGCCATCGCCACTACACCTGCCTTATCGAATTGTAAGTCGTTAATTTCGTTGGCAAATGAATAACCCGGTCCGCTACCACCGGTACCGGTCGGGTCGCCACCCTGGGCCATGAATCCCTCCAGCACGCGGTGGAAGGTCACGCCGTCGAAATACCCCTGGAGTGCCAAAAAAACGAAGCTATTCACTGTGACAGGGGCTTTGTCGGAGTAGAGCTGGATGACGAACTCACCGCCCTTCGCCATTTTAACCGTGGCGAAATACTGCTTGGTCACATCAATCAGCATGGGTGGCGCAACAGAATATTGCTTCGTACCAACCAGTTCCGGGGTCGCAGCGGACACCGCAGGTTTTGATTGTTGAGTCTCCACCACCAGCCAGATAACCACTGCGAGTACAATAATGATAATGCCAGCGGTGATGATACGGGTAAAGAGTTTCTGCCTGGCACGCGCTGCGCGCCGGGCATCCCGTTTGGTCAGGTGAATCTTTGACATTGTCTTCTCCTTCTCAATCCCGGTCTCTACGCCCAGCCTTTGTTCTTCTTAGGGTACTTTTTGTCTTCTGATTCATGGTGGATTTTGGATTTTCCAGCAAGGATTTTTGTTTCTTTGGCTCGATGGGTTTCTTCAACGCATCTACTTCTTGCGGTGCCAGATAACGCCATTCTTTAGGCTTCAGCTTTCCCAGGCGTAGTTCTCCAATTCGGACCCTGACGATACGTACCACCGGCAAACCGGTAACTTTGCCCATCTCGCGGATTTGGCGCTTGTATCCCTCTTTCAGGGTGACATTCAGCCAGGCGCCTTTGCCATATTTGGAGAGCACATACACGTCTGCGGGAGCCGTCTTGAAGCCATCTTCCAGCACAAGGCCGCGCCGCCATTTATCCAATTGTTCGCTGTCGGGATGGGTCGCCACCAAAACGCGGTATTCCTTTTCGTGCTCGTAACGCGGATGGGTTAGTTTATTAGCCAGATCGCCGTCGTTGGTCATTAGGATCAGGCCCTCCGAATCAAAGTCAAGCCGCCCAACTGGGTAGAGCGTCCCTTCCACAGGGACCAGGTCGCGCACCGCCATCCGCAGGTCCGGATCGGTGACCGTAGAGATCACACCGCGGGGTTTATAAAGTGCCACATAGATAAGTCTCTCCGCCCCTTTGACTGGTCTCCCGTCAACTGTGATAAGGTCCAGGGCCGCATCGGCTTTATCACCCAGCCCAGCTACTTGATCATAGACCCTCACCCGTCTGGAGGAAATCAATTCTTCGCAACTCCGCCGCGAACCGTAACCGGCGCGTGCTAAAATCTTCTGCAGACGTTCTTTCATTATTAGCCTTTCATTGTCTCGTCTTGATTCCTGCTATTTTCATCCTCCGGCATGTTAAGGGGAGGCAGCTCCATGAGCGAGTTCAGACCAAAATGCTGCAGGAAATCAGGAGCAGTGCCATACAGGATCGGACGGCCCGGACCTTCAGTCCGTCCCACTTCCTGTACCAGCCCTTTACCAAGCAGGGATTTCATCACGCCGTCGCTGCTGACGCCTCGCACCGCTTCGATCTGTGGACGCGTGACCGGCTGCTGGTAAGCCACGATTGCCAGTGTTTCCAAGGCAGCCCTACTCAGGTGGCTGGTGGCTTCCAGCCCGAGGAAATGTTCAACCGTCTCGGCCATCTCCGGTGCGGTGGTTAACTGTACCCGCCCACCGTGGCGCTGGAGGCGCAAGCCGCGGGTTTGTAATTCTCCTTCGAGCTGTTTAAGTCCCTGCTCCACCTCCGAAGCGGAGAGCCCCAGCACTGTGGCAAGTTGTGACGGAGGGACTGGTTCAGCAGAGACGAACAGCAGTGCTTCCAGGCAGGAGGGGATATCTTGAGGGACCGGGTTTTCAGATTCGCTCATGCTATAATAGCTCCCATCAGCTAGAAATGCGTTGATCAGATGCACCGTTGATGTATATCATCACAAATTGAAAAAAATCCGCATTCCATTATGATCAGAGGCAAAATGAATATACACAAAACCTCACTTCTCGCGGGTGTCTTCACCCTTATTCTGGCTGTTCTGGCCTGTACAATGAACATCGGAGGGCCAGATTATCCGACTCCAGCCATCCCGGTTTCAACAGAGGCGGTGGGCGAACTCCAGTCATCCCTGGAGACGGCCGTCGCAGCTGGAGCGGAGTCTGGGCAGATCTCGCTGACCTTCACTGAACCACAATTAACCTCTTACCTATACTATAAACTCCAGGATCAATCCCAGCTGCTAATCACTGACCCGCAGGTATATCTACGGGACAGCCAGCTCCAAGTCTACGGTAACGCCAGAAAAGGTTACTTCGAAGCTACTGCTAGAATTATCCTGACCGCCGGGGTGGACGACCAGGGACAATTAAAGATCGAATTAACATCCGCTAATTTCGGCCCATTGCCTGTACCGAATGGGTTGAAAGAGATTTTCACCGCCACCATTCAGGAAGCTTACACCGGTGCGCTCGGACCGGTCGCCACTGGCTTTCGGCTGCAGAGCATCACAATTGCTGACGGCACGATGACCATCGTTGGGCAAACGAAATAGCGCTTGGATTATACCAGTAACCTTTAATGATTAATAAAATCCTTGCCTTCGTCGTATTCTTCTTCTGGATGGCAGCCTGTACGCCCCAGGTCAAGCAAGCTGACGTAAGTGTCAATGTGATTGCCGATGGGATCAGCCAGAATATCACGATCCTGGCCAACAGCACCGTGCAACAGGCTCTTACCGCGGCGGGTGTCAGTCTGTCCCAGACCGATCGCGTTGATCCGCCTGTCTATACCCGCCTGACGGAAGGGCTAGCCATTTCCGTCACGCGTGTGCACGAAGAATTCGAGACCCAGCAAGTTATCATCCCCTTCGAGCGACAGGAACTGCATAACGAGTCTTTGCCGGCCGGGGAAATCCGCCTCGTTCAGGCCGGACAAAACGGATTACGTGAAATTACCATCCGACATATCTTCGAAAACGGCTTTGAGACAGGCAATTCGGTGGTCTCCGAAAATGTCCTGCAGGCAGCTACACCGGAAATTGTCATGATCGGCGTCCAGTCGCCCTTCGCGCCCCTGCTCATCTCCGGCAAGTTGGCTTATCTGACCGGCAGAAACGCTTGGATCATGGAAGGCTCCACATCCAACCGCCGCCCGCTGGTCACCACCGGTGATCTTGATGGACACATTTTCTCCCTTTCCTCTGATGGAAAATGGCTGCTCTTTACCCGCAAGTCTGTACTGCCTCCCGACCAGGAAACAAATACGCTGTGGGTCGTCAACACCGCCACCCAACCACCCACACCGGTCAGCCTGGGCATCTCCAACGTGGTCCACTTCGCTGCCTGGCAACCCGGTAAAGAATATCTGATTGCTTATTCCACCGTCGAACCAAGCGCCAATGCCCCGGGTTGGAATGCCAACAACGACCTGCACTTCCTGACTTTTGAAAACGGGGAACCCGGCCGGATCATTGATGTTCTCGAAACCAACTCCGGGGGTATATATGGTTGGTGGGGCATGACATTTGCCTGGTCGCTGGATGGTCAAAGCCTGGCCTATTCCCGTCCAGACGGGGTCGGGTTGGTGGATCTTACTATCCCAGGACTTACCCCCCTTCTAAATATCACTCCGTTAAACACCCACGGCGATTGGGCATGGACTCCTGGCCTTGTCTGGGGTAACGATAGCCAGACCATCTATCTGGTTACGCACGCCGCACCCACCGGACTTGTCAGTCCCGAAGAGTCCCCCAACTTCGATCTGGCGACAGTCTCTCTGACCGGTAACATAGGTACAACCCTCGTCCCGCAGACTGGCATGTTCGCTGACCCAGCGGTTTCTTCCCTGCGGCAGAGCGAATCCGGGTCAACATATCTGTTAGCCTTCATGCAAGCCATTTTCCCGACCCAATCAAAAACCAGCCGCTATCAGTTGGAAGTAATGAATAGTGATGGGACGAACCTTAGTTCGCTATTTCCTGCTGAGGGGCAATCCGGTCTCCAGCCACAGACGCCTGTCTGGGCCCCGCGTGTTCTCGATACCGGTGGTGACTACATCGGTGTGATTTACGAAGGTAATCTCTGGATTGTGGACGCCACCACCGGCCAATCCCAGCAAATCACCGGCGATGGGTTGACCAGTCAGATCGATTGGAAGTAATTTCTGATTCGTCGAGGGCTTGGTCCCCTGAACAGCATATTTGGAGTCTTACATGCGAATTCTTCTAACCGGAGCCGCGGGTTTCCTCGGTTCCCACCTTTGTGATCGCTTTCTTGCCGAAGGTCACGAAGTCGTCGGTATGGACAACTTCATCACCGGTAATCGCGAAAACCTTGTTCACCTGGTCAGGAACAAGAATTTCACTTTTATCAGACACGATGTGTCCGAAACCATCACCGTACGCGGCAAGCTGGAGGCGGTGTTGCACTTTGCATCCCCGGCCAGCCCTAATCCCTTCTCCCCTTTTGGTTACCCCAACTTGCCGGTTGAAACTCTGAAAGCTGGTTCGCTCGGCACCTTTAACACGCTCAACCTCTCCAACATAAACCAGGCCCGCTTCCTTTTCGCTTCTACCTCCGAGGTCTATGGTGATCCTACTGAGCATCCCCAGAAGGAAACCTACTGGGGCCATGTGGATCCAGTAGGCCTACGCTCCATGTACGATGAGACCAAACGTTTTTCTGAGGCCCTCACCATGGCTTATTTCCGCTCAAAAGGCATGGATACACGCATTGCTCGTATTTTTAATACCTACGGGCCACGCATGAGACCAGATGACGGGCGTGTCGTGCCGAGTTTCATCCACCAAGCCCTGTGCGGCGAACCGTTGACCATCTACGGTGACGGGCTGCAGACCCGCTCCTTTTGTTATGTCGATGATCTCGTTGACGGTATCTATCGATTGCTGCTATCTGACGAACACCTACCGGTTAATATTGGGAATCCCACCGAAACCACCATATTGGATTTTGCAGAGATAATTAACCGTCTCACAGGTAACACCGCTGGGTTGGACTACCAAACCAAAATGCGCTTTGGCAACGACCCCCAGCACCGCTGCCCGGATATCAGCCGCGCCCAGTCACTGCTTGGCTGGGAACCAAAGGTGGATCTGGAAGAGGGCCTGATGCGTACCATTGCTTCCTTTAGAGAAAACTTGGGATGAAATGAGTCTGGTTACTAATTCACATGAGCGGAGGCGTTTCTTCAGGTTCATAACCGTCGGTGCCATCGGCGCCGTAGTGGATTTCGGGATCATGAACCTGTTCTCGAAGGTGTTCAGTATGTCCCTCACCTTGGCTGGGACAATTTCTTTCATCTGCGCCATCATCAGTAACTTCCTCTGGAACCGCTTCTGGACGTATCCCGACTCGCGCTCGCGCCCTATCGCAAGTCAGTTGACAATGTTCTTCATCGTCAACGTGGCCGGGCTTGCCATCCGGCTTCCCATCCTTCACTTCCTTGAAACTCCCATGCAGAGACTGTTCGAGCATCTGACCGTGAACACTCCTCTCACACCCGAATTTCTCGGAAAAAACTTTACCCTGATGGTGGCAGTCAGTGTAGTGATGCTATGGAACTTCTTCGTCAACCGTTATTGGACGTATAATGATGTAGACAAGGCGAAATCATGAATACACAACTCCAGTGTTCTGTCATTCCAATCTATACTTCGCGCGGCGAGGTGGGAGCTTACCTAGTCTACCCCTACCTTTATGACCGGCTGGGCGAATGGATCGGCTGGGTCACCGCCGACCGTCAGGTCTATTCAGTGCTCGGCTTCTTCGTCGGTGACCTGACCGCTGAGCCGCGCATCATCCGTAAACGAATTACGGCACCGCTAAAGCCCCACAAGACCCCACCAGCGCGCCCACCATACCTGCCTGTCCCGGCCACCATCCCGCTTGCCCCTCTGATGGGCGATCTCCGCTTCGGCGTGATGGATGTTCTGCTCGAAGAGCCGGAACGCCTGCATACTTTGGACGCTGGTGAACAACGGCAAGACTTGGATTAGAAAACCATGCAACACTCTCACGACCCGAAGCCCATGAGCGCTTCGCGCATTCAACTGACACAAATGATGATGCCGGAACATGCCAACCTGCACGGTAATGTGCATGGTGGCTGGATCATGAAACTGGTGGACGAGGCTGGGGCACTGGCCTCCACCCGTCACGCCGCCCACCGGACCGTGACCGTTGCGATTGACCAGATGTTTTTTCGCCACCCCATCCACATCGGTGATCTGGTGCTATTCAACGCGGAAGTAACTTATGCTGGACGGACTTCCATGGAAGTCGAAGTGGATGTCATTGCCGAGAATCCTATTTCCGGAGAACAAATTCATACAAATGCAGCCTATTTGGTCTATGTGGCGATTGACGATGATGAAAGGCCTACCCAAATACCACCACTGGTGGCTGAGACGCCTGAAGAGCAAGCCCACATGGAAGCAGCGGTAGAACGTCAGCAAAGACGGTTGGCACAGAAAGCAGACCACAAATAGCAATAGATGAACACAGATACCATTATCACATAGGTCTGCATAAACCACTAAACCAAAGCCTTGTTTTCATTATTCAAGAATATAAGCACCAAATAGTTCATCCTAAGCGAGTAGCAGCAGGAACCATATCCATCTCATTCATTTGCAGTTGATGGATAAAATCCATGACAACACCCGTAATTCCTCCCGATGAGACCGAACCAAAAGAGCGCGTTGCTCACCCGTTCCGAACTTTAAAACAATTGGTTGATTTCGTCTCCGGCAAGAGATTGCCCCCGTCAGAACCTTCAGATGGGCAGCGCACCGAGGCCCTGCCTTTCCCTTTCCTTGCCATTGTCGGACAGAAAGAAATGAAGCTGGCGCTTTTACTCGGGCTGATTAACCCATCGGTAGGGGGGATCCTGCTCGTCGGTCCACGCGGTACCGCCAAGACCACCGCAGTTCGCTCGTTGCTGGATATTCTTCCCAAAGTTGAACGCAGCCAGTGTTATTACGGCTGCTTACCCGAAGATATTGAGACGAACGGCATAGACGCTGTTTGCCCTGATTGCGCCAAGAAGTTTGCCGAAGGTCAACCCCTGTCTGTTCCTGACCGTATCCGCTTGATTGAACTGCCGCTCAACGCCCAGCTGGAGGATGTGGTAGGGGGGATTGACGAGAGATTCTCTGTGACACAAGAACGGTTGCGTGTCCGGCGCGGTATCCTAGCTCAGGCTGATCACAATCTTCTTTACATTGACGAGATCAACTTGCTTGCCGACGATATTGTTGATGCCATCCTTGACGCGGCTGCACAGGGATCCTACACAGTCCGGCGTGGACCAATCTCTGCCACTTACCATGCCCGTTTCGTCCTGGTCGGCTCGATGAATCCCGAGGAAGGCCGCCTGCGCCCTCAAATCCTGGACCGATTCGGACTGCGCGTCATCGTACGCGGCCTGGATGACCCTGCCGAGCGTCTGGAAGCCTACCGCCGTGTGCAGGCTTATCTTACCAACCCGCGCGGCTTAGTCGCCATTTACGGAGAGGGGACTCTTACTGCCACCGAGGAAATCCAGTTCGCCCGGGAGATGTTACCAAACGTGAGTCTGCCGGATCGAGTTGCCAAGCCAGCGATAAAACTGGTTCAGAAGATGGGCATCGACAGCCTGAGAGCAGAAATATCCTGGTTTGAAGCTGCGCGCTCTTATGCAGCCGCTGACTCTCGCGACTGCGTGACAATGGAGGATCTGCAAATCGTAGCGCCCATGGCCCTAAGGATGAGAAGGTCACATTTCATGATTGAGTATTTCAGTAATCAGGAGGGGGAAGAAATAATGATGCAGGGTTTGCTGGATGGGTGGAAGAAGCGTAAGAAATAATATTTATTTTGCTTGTGCACACAGATTTAATGTGGCATCGCTCCCGAAAAGGCAAGCAATCGTTTCACCACTGTCGAAGTAGGCAAGAACCACTTGAAGTGTTGCGCTGCTGTAACTACCCTCCTCAACAAGCGAATACGGGAACCGGCGCAGGTCGTCGGTCCATTCCAGGCTGTAGTTGTCGTCTGCCTGGCTGACAGTTTCAGCGACTGTCCGGAAAGCCCAGGAAGCATCGTCTGGGCCGAAATCCTGCACGTGCTTGATCATCGCATCCATCTTGCGGAGGGAGGATCGCGCTTCTGAAGAATAGAGAGGCATACTACCCAGAATCACCGCGATGGCTATTAGAAACAGGTACACCCGCAGAGAACGCCAGACCCACCAGGGTTGGTCAGCGATTTGAAGGAAATAGCCGCCAGCCCAGCGCAGCAGAGCAGTCAATGGAATGAATAATGCCGCCATCGGCAGGATCATATAAACAAAAGTGACAAGAACCAATCCAAAAGAGCCATAGGCTTGTACAGCTCTCAGGAGAGTTTCCAGAAATATTGTTATCCCACCCAGGAACGACGCCGCCAGCACACCTAGAAATCCAGCCTCAGGCCAATTGACAATAAATCCCATTAATCCAGCTGCTACAGTGGCCCAAAAGATCTGATTCAGAATAAGTTCGGGACTAATGTATAAAGGTACATCGTGTATGAAAATTAAATTGATGGTTGCCGCGATCAGACTGTAGAGAAATCCCAGCCCTGCCCCAACCCAGAGACCCAGCATCCGCCTGCTTGGATATTTACGAGACACGTTCATTAGACTCTTCCCTCATCTCAATAAGACGTAATTGCTACAGGTAGAATTATACCCGATAGGAATTTCTCTTAATATCAGCCGCGATATATCTTCCCCTTAGCGTCTTAATCCGCTCTTTATTATCTTAATTATTCTGGTATAATCCAGTTCGCATTGACTGGTCCCACCTGCGGCCAACCCTGCCGGTGTGGAGACCTGCTCAAAAATCAACTGAAAGGATAAGCAAACGTCATGCCTCTTAACAAGGAAATCAAGACCAAGGTAATTAACGATTACCACCGCCACGAAACCGACACCGGTTCACCGGAAGTCCAGGTGGCCATCCTGACCAACCGCATCCTGCAACTGACTGAACACCTACGCACACACAAGCACGATGAGGCCAGTCGCCGGGGTCTGCTCCAGATGGTCGGTCAGCGCCGCAGATTACTGGCTTACCTGCGCAAAAGCGACTATCAGCGCTATCTGGCACTGACTGAGCAATTGAAACTGCGCCGCAAATAGAAAGTGGTTCGTCCGAGTAGATGGGCCCCTGCCCGTCTACTCTTTTCTTGCCCTCACCCACCCCCTCTCCAAATGGTAGAGGGGTGGGGTGAGGGAACATGCCCTGCCCGTCAGGAATTGAAACATGCTGGTAACACCCCCCTTAGGGGGTAATACTGTTGCCGCCATCTTTCAGTCCCTGACCAGGTGGGAAAAGGAGATTTTGCATGAAACCCGAAGTAAAACGCTATACCACAAAGGTGGGTAACCGGACAATTTTCATTGAAACAGGCAGATTGGCCGCACAGGCCGGTGGAGCTGTCACGGTCCACCTGAACGATTCGATCATCTTTGCTGCCGCCACCATGGGGGGCATACGGCCAGGCATTGATTTCTTCCCGCTCAGTGTCGAATATGAAGAGCGCATGTATGCCGGTGGCAAGATCCCCGGCTCGTTCTTCCGTCGCGAGGGTCGTCCCTCCACCGACGCGATCCTGACCGCCCGTCTTACCGACCGGCCTCTGCGCCCACTCTTCCCTGAAGGTATGCGCAACGAAGTCCAGATCATCATGTACTCGCTCTCGGCTGACTCCGAAAATCCCCTGGATGTGCTCGCCATCAACGCCGCCTCTGCCGCTGTCATGATTTCCGACATCCCCTGGGATGGACCGGTGGGCGCAGTGCGCGTCGGTCGCGTGAATGGCGAATTCGTCGTCAACCCCACCTTTGCGGAAATAGACAAGTCAGACCTCGACCTGCGCATCGCCGGGACGCGCGACGCCATTCTAATGATAGAAGCCGGCTCAGACGAGATTCCCGAAGATGTCATGGTTGCCGCGCTGGAATACGGCCACAAGTCCATCCAGCCGCTGATTGACCTGCAACTCCAAATGCGAGCCGAAATCGGCAAACCCAAGCGCGAAGTTTCCTTCGCCCTGCCCGACCAGACCTTGCAAGAAAAGGTATTCGCCCGCCTCCGCGCTCCGATGAGCGCTCTGCTCGACAAGCCGCTGATGAAGGCAGAATTCTACACCGGGATGGATGCACTCCTGCAGGACCTGGTCACTGAACTCATTCCCACCGAAGGCGCACAGGTAAAAGTTGCCGACGAGACTGACGTGGAAACGCTGCCTGAGTTCGCTCTTCCGGAGACCCCGAGCCTGGAGGCTGTTAAAGAAGCCTTCGCCGAGGCCGAAAAGAAGATCGTCCGCGAGCGCATTTTGAACCAGGGCAAACGCCCCGATGGTCGTGCACCGACCGAGATCCGCCCCATCTGGTGCGAGGTCGGGTTCAGTCCCCGGGCGCACGGCTCTGGCCTGTTCACCCGCGGCGAGACCCAGGTCCTGACACTCGCTACGCTAGGCACATTGTCCGAGGCGCAGGAGTTGGACACGCTCACCCCGGTAGATACCAAGCGTTACATGCATCACTACAACTTCC
>Ga0315288_10010958_pt1 | contig 11423 bp, 8 predicted proteins | sample YL17G11_20_MG_FD_203454 | JGI IMG/M metagenome (GOLD analysis project Ga0315288, IMG submission 203454) | Sediment microbial communities from Yellowstone Lake, YNP, Wyoming, USA - YL17G11_20 | ecosystem: Environmental > Aquatic > Freshwater > Lake > Sediment | place: USA: Wyoming | collected... | reverse complement strand
GGACGAAGAGAATGTGCTGCGTGTCTGGCACGCGCCATCCTGGCCGGAGATCGATGCCGCTGAGAAGGCCCAAGCCGGAGGCAGGTTGGCGCCGCGGTCCAAGTGATCGGCCGCTTGGCCGCCCTTACGGACATTCGGGGCACCCGCGAGGGGGACCGGGCGCTGGATCTGTTGGACCTGAGACAACGGGTTGCCTTTACTCGACGTGCACGCAGAGAAGGTGTAGGATGCTGCGCTGCTGCAGCCATGAACGCCGTGCTTCATCGCGGCTTTGAAGGGGTGAAGGGTTGGAGGAAATCACCCCGGCTGACTTCTGCAATCTCCGGTCGGCCTTTTCCCGGGGCGGATTTCCCAACGTCTGGACTGAGGAGGCCACCATGAAATCACCACTGCGCCTGAGCATCGCCGCTTTCGGGTTGGCACTCTTCAACCTCTCGGCCGCTACGCTCTACGTGGCGCTGGAGAGCACGAATCCTGGGCCGCCGTACACGAGCTGGGCGACTGCAGCCACGAACATTCAGCAGGCCGTGGATGCCGCCCAGGCGGGGGATACGGTACTGGTGACGAATGGCGTTTTCTCGGTTGGGAGCAGGGAGATCAGCGTATTGGATACGAACACGGAACCAGCGCAGTGGGTAGGCGTCGGGCCAAGTCGTGTCGTCGTCACGAACTCCATCACGTTGGAGAGTGTCAACGGGCCGGAGGTGACGGTGATCGAGGGGAGCAAAGCCAACCCGGACACGGGCGAGGGCACGAACCTGCGCTGTGCTTACCTGAGCAATGGAGCTGTGCTGAGTGGATTTACCCTGACCAAGGGTCGGGCTGCCGGAGACCAGAAGATCGGATCTGGCGGCGGGGTACGGTGTGAGTTGCTCGGCTCCGTCACCAACTGCGTGTTAACGGCAAACAGCGCCGACTTCTGGGGCGGAGGCGTGGCCGGTGGCAGCCTCGACGATTGTGTGGTCACCGAGAACGGCGGCCTGGTCGGCGGTGGGGCTTGGTCATGCACCCTGCGTCGGTGCACCTTGAGTGGCAACGGATCGATGGGGGGCGGAGGCGCTGACACTTGTACGCTCTATCGCTGCACCGTCACCGACAATGTTGGCCGAGGTGGCGGGGGAGCGGTGAATAGCACCCTCTACAACTGTCTGGTGAAAGGCAACAACGCCCGTTGGGGTGGTGGTGTGAACGGTGGAACGCTGTATGGTTGCACCGTAGTCGGTAATTCCGCAGGGGACTTCGGGGGTGGTGTCGTGGGCGTCAGGGCGTATAACTGCATCGTGGTCTCCAACACGTCTGCCGTGGGAGGCAACGGCTACGGCGACTTCGAATACTCCTGCACGACGCCGCTGCCGGACGGCCCAGGCAACATCGATGCCGACGCGCTCTTTGTGAACCCTGCCGCAGGGGACTACCACTTGCGTCCGAACTCGCCCTGCATCGACGCTGGCACCAACCTCAGCGCTTTCATCACGACCGACATCGTTGGCGAGTTTCGCCCGTGGGACGGCAACAAGGATGGGGTGCCGCAGTTCGACATGGGGGCCTACGAGTTCAGGCCGTCGCCGGTGACGCTCTACGTGTCGCTGGAGAGCACGAACCCTGTGCCGCCGTATGCGACTTGGGACACGGCGGCCACGAACATTCAGGACGCCGTGGATGCCGCCAAAGCGGGGCACACGGTGCTGGTGACGAATGGGGTGTATGCGGTGGGGAGCAGGGATATCAGCGTGCTGGATACGAACCAGGTACCGCCGGAACTCAGAAGCTTGGGGCGCTGCCGGGTCGCCGTGACCAAGGCCATTACGCTGCAGAGCGTCAACGGGCCATCGGTGACCACGATTGAGGGGGATCAGGTCGTGAACGCACCGTGGGGCATAACCGATGGTCTCCGCTGTGTGTACTTGGGAAGCCACGCCCTGCTGAACGGCTTCACCCTCGCGAAAGGTTTTGGCTCGGGCGTGTGGTGGCGAGCGGGAGCGGGGGGCGGTGGACTGTTGTCTGAACCTGACGGGAGGGTAACCCACTCCATCCTGCGTGACAACGTCTGCATGGATGGCTGGGGCGGTGGAGCGCTTGGCGGTTCGTACGAATACTGCACATTCGCCAGCAATCGAGTCGTTACCCCCATTGTATGGCAATGGGACAGCTATGGTGGCGCTGTGGCCAACGGCGTGCTCTACAACTGCACGCTCACAGACAACCAAGCTGGCTGGGGTGGCGGGGCTTCCGGGTGCACGCTCTACAACTGCGTGCTGACCGGCAACCGCGCCAGCGCCGACGGGGGCGGGGCTGTTGGTAGCACCCTCTGCAGTTGCACGCTAACCGGCAATTCCGGCGGCGGAGCGGATGGCACGCTGTACCACTGCCTCGTCACCGGTAATGACGGCGGAAGCGGAGGTGTCCTCTACAACTGCACGGTCGTTGGCAACAACGGCGGCGTGTCGGGCTCGGTCTTCAACTCCATCGTCTACTACAACTCGGGCGGCAACTACGCCGAAGGCACTGCGCTCAACTACTGCTGCACGTTTCCACTCCCCACCAACGGCGTCGGCAACATCATCGGGCCTCCCTTGTTCATGGACATGACTGCGGGTGATTTTCGGTTGAGGGAGGACTCGCCGTGCATTGATGCTGGGACGAACCTCTTGGGCTTGGCCTTCACAGACCCAAACACAGGTGGGCCTGTTACCTACGCCCACGATGCCACCGACATCCTCGGCAACACCCGTTTCATCGACGGCAATGGGGACGGCACGGTGGCGTGGGACATCGGGGCATACGAGTTCAACTCGTTCAAGCCACCCCGGTTCACCGTGCAACCTCAACCCACCCCAGACGGTTGGCGTTTGAACATCGCGGGAGCACCCAACAAATGGGCTCGCCTCCAGAGAAGTAGCGATTTGAAAACGTGGGAGGACCTCTGGTTTGGGTGGATGGGGGCTGAAGGTGTTCGGCAGTGCAACGACGGGGACATGGGCCAGAAGGTGATGTTCTACCGGGCTGTGGTGCCGTAGCGGCTCACACCAGCATCGCCGCCATTCCCCCGTGGTGGCACTCCTGCCCTGAAGGCAAAGGTGCTCGCGCCAGTCCGGGAGGTCAATCCTCCCGGCGACGCGATTCGGTCAGGTACGCCCGTGTGCCCGACGAAGGTCAGGGGGCCGTTACCACGCGGTAGAACGAGTAGCCCGCCGACGAAGCCACATCCCCGATGTCGAGTATGGTCGGTGACTCCAGGGTGTTGATCTCGATCGGACCCTGCCACGTGAACTTCTCAAGGTCCTGGCTGGCCTCGAGCCCATAGTGGCCCGGGGCAAAGTGCCAAAGCTCAAGGTTAAGGGTCAGACCGGACAAGGATAGGCTCTGGCTGACACGCAAATAGGGCGCGCGCGCCGCCTCGTAGTCGCTCACCACGTGGATAGCAGCCTCAGTCAAACCGAACACCGTTCCGCCATCAGCGGACAACAAAGTGGCGGTGAGCAGGCGCTCGGGAGCAGTTCCTGAGCGGTTTGGGCCTGGCCCTTCCACTGTGGCCGAGGGCGCCCCGGAGGGGACGGTCACAGCTCCCTCTATTGGACCGTAGTCAGTGCTCCCGTCGGCCGTGGTGATGCGGTAGTGCAGGTTCAACACGGCACCCGTGTCGCCCTGACGGAAAACGGGCAGCCGAATGGACGTCCCTTGTGGCACCCAGATCGAAGGTTGCATGAAGGTCAGGCCTGCCGCGGAGCCCCGAACAACCTCAAGTTTCATCAACCGGTTGAGTACAGCGGCGTAGTACGTATTAGTCGAGGCAGCCGTGAGAGCGCCGAAGCCGCCTGGTCCCGCGACGAGACCCAGTATGGCCTGACTCCCGGCAGGCACCAGGATTCGCCCAAGGCCGTCGAAGAGCCAGGCTGTGTTCAGGCAACTACCATGACCGCAGTCAGACTCGCCGACCACGATGCAGTTGTCGTCCAGGCGCAACAGCGTTTGGAAGGAACTCCCACCGCAGCAGTTGACAACCTGCGTTGTCACCAGGAACTGCGGCAAGGGGTGGCCCAGAGCGTCCAGACGAGCGAGCTTCACCGTGTCAGACGTCGGGGCCGCCGCCACAACCACGCCGTCGTCGGACATCACCTCGAAGTTCTGGATACTATCCACTGCGGGCTGGAACGTCGCGTCCAAAGTACCGTCCGAACCAAGCCGTGCGAAATTCGTCGCCGGAGTGCCGTTCACGGAACTGAAGCTGCCCAGCAGAAGCACCCGGTTTGCAAAATCGGTCGCCAGCTTCCGCACATTGCCGGCAGGATCGACGCTCGCTTCCCGAAAAGAAGGGTCGGGCGCGCCATCAGCCATGAGTCTTACCACGGTCGATGCGCCTTGTGTGGCCAGGACCAACCGGTCATCCCTCAAAACGAGCAGGGGACCCAAATCGTTAGTTGGCTGGCCCTTGAAGCCAGGATCCACACTCCCGTCGATGTTGAGTCGCGAGAATAGTGAGCTGCCGGCGACGATCAGCCGGCCGTCGGACTGCCTGCCAAGGTACGCGGAATTCAAGGCCGCACCGATAAGCGAAACGGGAGGGGTGAACGAGGCATCGACCGAACCGTCTGGTTTGAGACGGGCGAAGTAAGAATAGGGCAACCCGTCGATGGTCTGAAACAGGCCGCTAACGACGACAGTCCCGCCGGGCTCGGCGACCATCGCGATAACGTTCCCGTCCAGCACGGGGTTGAACGTGAAGTTGCGGGCCGTCCAACGAACGGGTCCGTTGGTCGCCGCTGAGGTCCCCGCGCTCAGGGTGAAAAGCAGGGCCAACAGGCCGGCGAGCCGTGGCGAGGCGGCCCGAGTCAGCCGGCGGAGCAGTCGGAAGAGGGGGGCGTTCCTGCAGGCTTTGCTCGCCGAATGCCGAAGGTTCATACAACCGCCTGTGTTGGATGGCGTGTTACTCATACATAGACTCATCGCGGGACTCGATGGAGCGACTCAAGAACCCGCCGGGCTTGATACTAGCAATGTGACTCCTGCAGCTGAGTTCAGCAAGCCCCTAATTCCGATGTACACGCTTCACACTCTACTACGGAGAATCCAGCCTGTTCTTTCAGGCAAAGAAAGGCGTCACAGCCGGGAGTGGAAACAGCGGTCGAAAAGTGCGGCGCGTGGCGGTCCAAGAGTGCGGCACCCCAAGGCAATGGCCGCCTTTGGGTCCGTGAGGTCGAGCTGAGCCCGGACGGTTCCGGCAGCGAGTTGGCAGGAGCCGGGGGCCGCTCCGAGCCGCCGCTGGGCAAACCAGCGAGGACTACAGTCGTGTCTTGCCTGCCGCCTTGACCTTCGCCCAGCGTGCCTTCACGGCTGCGGCCAAGGGCGGTGAAGCACTTCAGCACCGGAGGCCTCGGAGTCGCGGTCTGCTCAAGACGCCAGCGCCCGTACGTCATCAGCCAGTTCCTCACACTTGTCGCGGCGGAGGGCCTGAACCTCAGTCTGGCTGTAGGCGGCGCTGATCGTCAGACCGCCGATTTCTCGGTCGGTGTTGCCCAATGTCACGGCAGCTTGGCTGGCCCCGACGGGTTGGACGATCGGAGCAGCTCCCCAAAACCCGGTCTTCTGACTGGCCGCCCCGCCGATGACGAGCTCCCACGCATACCCGCCTGCGTGCTTCTTGAAAGCCCCGGAGGCGACGTTCCATATCATGTAGCCGACCGGAATCGTCCCTGGGCCAGGATCAGCGGCCACCGGAGCGGGAACGACCTGCTGGCCGAGCCCTACCAGAGGAAAGGGCGGGTCTCCCTGGCGATCCGGTCAGCTCGGCTTTGCACGGAGGCTTCATCCCGGACTGGCCCGGGACCGAATCATGGGTCACTGAAGTGAAAACGGCGCGTTCTGGCGACAAGCTGCGCCGCCTCACTCCTGCCAGGAGTACTTGCCTGGACCGACCTTCTTGATCTGCTTGAATGATTTCCGGGCGTTGTAGAACCAGGTGTGGATCCGGTTGACTCCCACACCGAGCTTGCCAGCGATCTCCTTCACCGTGATCCCCTTCTTACCCGACTGCTTGAGCAGGTTGAGGATGGCGTTCTTCACCTGACCAGGTTTCGCTCGCTTCTTCGCCCGGCGTTTCAGCGCTGGCTCGGGTGCTGGCTGGGGTTGGCCGCCTTCAAAGGCCGCGAGTTGACGGTCGATCTTGGCTGCCCCGGCCAGCAAGGCTTCCTTGGCTTCAACCAGCTTGGCGAGTTGTCTCAGGTCTGAGGAGGTGAGTTGTGGAAGGTTCATGAACGCAGAACATAGCAGATCCAGGCGCGGCAGCAAGTGAACAAGGAAGCGTTGACCGGGTTGTTGAACGTGGATTCACGTCGTGGCGGGCCACTCAGGAGTTATCTGATGCCCGCCGCACGAATCTACCAGGTCTATGCGGGCCGAACGGGCGACAGGTACCTGGCCCATCCGATCGAGGAACTCGCGAAGTTCGAGCAGGATTTCGCTGAGTTGGAGAAGAAGTTCGGCGACGTCAAGTTCATCGGCGGTGACCTGATCCCGCCTGCGAACGTGGACCAACTGGCCGAGAAAGTCCGTGCTGCTCTGGGGCGAAACCAACCTGCTCCGCCTCTCCCTCGACCGCGGCGACCTCTGGGACGAACGCCCGGCGAAACCGCATGTCGCGGTGAAGGACCGTTTCCACTGGCCCGCAATGCAACGAATGGTCGCCGAGAACCGCATGGACGAGTTCAACGAGGTCTTCGACTCGAACTACGACTATGATGGCCCACCCACCAAGCTACGCGGGCTGGAAACGCGTCGGCAATGAAACGCTGCTGGCCGTCACCGTGGCCACGCGCCACGAAGGCAAAAGTCCTCAAGCCGTGGCCCAAGCGCGTGTCGAGAAAGCTCTCAGCGTCGGTTGGACGAGAACGCTTCGCGCCCACGCTGACTCGTGGAGAGTGTTCTGGGCCCAGTCCTGCCTCAGCGTTCCCGAGCCGCACATTCTTCAACACTACCACCTCGTCCGGTACTTCTACGGCGCGGCGTCAGGCCGGGGCGCCCCGCCCATGCCGTTGCAGGGCGTCTGGACGGCAGACGCCGGCGCGCTGCCGCCCTGGAAGGGCGACTACCACAACGATCTCAACACGCAGATGACCTACCTGGGCTACCAGCCAGCCGCGCCAGCCAATGCAGCCGAACCGGTCGTCCTCCCCGGGGCTGGGGCCAAGTGAGTCTGGGAGAAGGGGAAGCGGCCGTCGCGGCCAGTGGGTTGGCGGTGGTGAAACGAACGAGCTCCTCCCGAAGCCGGTGCTAACCCGTGCGGAACGAGATGCGGCTGATCAGGTCTTTGCCGAAGCTGTGCTGCAGGCGTTCAAGAATCTCCCGGCGCCGGTAGCGGACGATCTCATCCAGCCACACGCTGCTGTCCACGGTCACGAACAGCGTGCCTTTGTGGAGGCCCGTGGGCTGGGCGTGGGCCGTCAGCGTCGGGTCAATCAGATGGTTCCAGACGCGGGCGACCTCCGCTTCCGCCCGTTTCCGCTCGAGCCCCAGGCGGCTCAACACCCCGGGCATGATCTCCCCCAGCGTCTTTGAGTTATTGGTCAGCGCCTTCTCCAGCGGCGACAGGTCGGTTCCCCGCCACTGAGCCAACACCCGGCGGCGCTGCGCCGGGCCGGTGGTCGCGGAGGACGTTCGACTCTTTGGGCTGGGTGGGCGCATGGCTGAATGCCGACCAACCGCGAGTGGCTGGGGCACCGTGACGGCGGGAGGACGTGGCAATCCGGGTCGTCGAATCAATCCTTGGCCGGCTGCTCGTCCAGCACCAACACGCCGTGCGGCGGGAGGTCGTAGTTGCCCTGCAGCATGCCGTCGGTGAGGAAATCGTGCATGGGCTTGTAGAACTGGATGCGGACGGGTGTGGACTGGTGGTTGAGCAGGAAGTAAACCTTGGTGTCACCTTTCTGGCGCATGCTCACCTCGACGCTGTCCGGCACCTTCAGCAGCGGGAAGAGATTGCAGATCTGCCGCAACCAGACCACCAGATCGTAATAGAAGTGCTGGTGGCTTTGGGTGCCGATGTAAACCGCCTTCCCCAACCCGAACGTGTTCATCGTCATGGCCGGCCGGCCGGCGTAGAAATCCTTCGCATAGGCGGCCAGGATCTGGCATTCCTTCGGCTCGATGATGTCGCACCAGAGCTTGGCCGGGTGCAGGTGGCTGGTGGGGAAGGCGCCTTTGAAGGTGAGATGGTTCTCCTCGCCCGGCGGCAGGGGGTCAAACTCGATCACTTCCATCCCGAACAGGTCGGTGAGGTCGTGCGGATAGCCGGAGTCCGGCGCGATGTGGTGTTCGTCCACCAGACCGGTGTTGAACGTGCCGACCAAGGTGCCCCCGTTCTGGACGTAAAGCTTGAGCCGGTCCGCCTCCCCGCCCGCCAGGAGGTGCAGGGACGGGGCGATCACGAGCTTGTATTTCGACAGGTCCTCCGTGGGGCGGCAGAAATCCACCGGGATGTTGCGGTCGTGCAGCGCGGTGTAGAAAAGTTGGAGGTGCTCCCGCTGGTTGAAGAACTTGTTCACGTGGGGGCGCTGCTGGAGGGCCCATTCGTTCTCGTGGCTGAACAGGATGCAGGTTTCGGCGGTGACGGAGGTGCCCTTGAGAACCGGAGCCAGCAGTTTCATCTCATCGCCCACCTGGCTGATCTCCCGGTACACGCGATTGTCGCCGCGGCCGTCGTGGGTCAGAACGCCGCCATAGAACTTCTCGGTGCCGATGCGCGGCTGGCGCCAGAAAAAGTAGAGCACGCCCGTGGCGCCGCGCGACACGCACTGATACGTGAACAGCCGGACCACGCCCGGCCGCACCAGCGAGTTGACGTCCTGCCAGTCCACGTTCCCCGCCTTCTGCTCGAGGACCCAAAAGCCGCAATCGTCGCCGCCGGGCGTCTGGATGCCGGTTTTTTTGAGCGACCGCATCATGTCGAGGGCGCAGGCGATCTCGGGCGTGCGCGTCTTGATCGTCGCTTCGCTGTCCATGCCCACGAAATCGAGCACGTCCGCGACGTCGAAATGGTCGAAGTTGCGGCTCAAGGCGCGGAGGTTGTTGGTGACTGGGAGCCCGGGCGTCAACTCGTGGAGCAGGTCGGCCTGCATCCTGGCGAACGCGACGACCGTATCGCTCGAGAACCGCATCCAGTCCAGCACCAGCGCCTGGTTATGAATGGTGGGAGCGGCCATCGGCATCGGCACCTGGCTCCAGTCGCTGACGGTCTGGGCCCAGAACCGGAGGCCCATCTGTTCATTCAACCGCTCGACCGTTTCGTACTTGGCCTTGAGCCAGGCGTGCCAGTCGCGCCGGGTTTCCTCGTTGAACGAGGACACGGTGAAGTGGCCGCCGAGGCCGTTGTCGATCTGCCAGCCGACCAACTGCGGATGTGGGCCGAGCGCCCTGGCCAGTTCGGTGATGATCTTGCGACAGTACTCCCAATAAATGTCGCTGTTCATGCAGTAGGCCTTGCGGGTCCCTTCGCGCTTGGGCAGACCGCGCTCGTCCAACGGCAGGATTCCCGGATGCTTTTTGGCGAGCCAGATCGGCGGGGCGGCCGTGGGCGTGCCGAGGATCACCTGGATGCCGGCTTTCCCCATGACATCCATGGCCCGCTTCATCCAGCCGAAGTCGTATTGGCCTTCGTCCGGCTCGTAGAGACCCCAGGCGAACTCGCCCATGCGGACGACGCTGAGGCCGGCGGCGACCATGAGTTCGGCGTCGCGTTCCCAGCGGGACTCGGGCGCCTCCGGCGTTCCGGCATAGGGATAAACCCAATGCTCCGGGTAGTAGTCGGTGCCTAGCTGCATAGGTCAGGGTGGTGCGGCTTTGGCGGCAGTGTAACTCACGTCGCGACGGGCGCAATTGCAAAGTCATTGAATCGCGCGGCGACCGGCGCCCTTGACTTCTCCACCTCGTTCCCGTCCACTTGCGCCCGCTTGTACGTCGCTGCATGAACACCGATCCCCTCGCCATGAAGTCTCGTTCCTATTCTCAGACCTGTGCGGCTCGCGGAATCCCTCTCGCGCTAGCCGCCCTGCTCCTGACCTTGCCGGCGTTTGGGCAGACGGTTCCCCAACCCGCGCCGGTCTGGCGGGCCAGGGAGGAGGTCAAGCCGTTCACCAAGGCAGCTCCGCCCAAGCCGCAGCCTGCCTCCGTGGTCGAGAACCTCACGCCCACCGAAGTCGTCCGCCTGGAGGCCCCCGACCTCACGACCCTGCTGGCCGAGGACGCCGCCGCCCAGGGCTCAGCCCAGAAGCCTCAGCGCATCGGCATCAAACGGTCGCTCCCGACGCCGATTGAGTCCGACAAGTCGGCCAATGGAATCCCCGGTTGGCAACAACTTAAGAGCGGCCAGCAGTTGAGGGTTTTCACGCTGGAGTCGGCGGAGGCGGTGGCCATCCGGATTCATTTCGAGAAGCTGGCTCTGCCGGCGGGTGCCACCTTGCTCGTTTTCAATGCGGACAACCCGGCCGAAGTCTGTGGTCCGTACGACGCCGCGTTCGCCGGCGGGCGGGATGAGTTCTGGTCGGAGTCGGTCTTCGGGTCGCGGGTGACCGTCGAGTGCCTGCTGCCGGCGGGCGTGGAAACCGCCAGGGTTCGCTTTCAGGTCCGGGAGATCATCCACGGCTATGTGCCGCTGGAGAAACTGGCCAAACGTCCGGCTGGGATTGCCCCGAAGGCGGCGGGTGCGTGCAACAATGACGTGACCTGCAGCCCGGACTGGATCCAGACCTCCCACGCCGTTGCCGGTCTGGGCACGATTGGGCAGGCCGGAGAGCTTTGGTGCACGGGCTGCCTGGTCGCCGACACCGACACCAACACCTTCATTGACTATTTCCTGACGGCGAATCATTGCGTGGGCAGTCAGGCGGAAGCCAACACCCTGGAATTCTATTGGTTCTACCAAACCAGTACCTGCGACGGGGCTGCTCCCAACCCGGCCACCGTTCCCCGCACCAGCGGCGGCGCTGACTACCTGGCCGGCGCTACGGCCGATGCGGGGAATGACTTCACCTTCCTGCAACTGCGACAAGACGCCCCCGCCAATGTCACCTATGCCGGCTGGTCCTCGACTCCACTGGTCAACGCCCAATCCGTGATCGTCGTTCATCATCCCCAAGGCGATTTCAAGCGGATCAGCTTCGGCAATCGGGTCGGTTCCGACTCTGACTTATGGGAAATCCTCTGGAACGACGGGACGACCGAGCCCGGCAGCAGCGGTTCGCCACTTTTCAACGCCAATCACGAGATTGTGGGGCAGTTGTATGGCGGAGGCGCCGCCTGCACCAACATGACGGCAACGGATTTCTTCGGCCGCTTTGATGTCACGTTCCCGCAGGTTCAGGGATGGCTGTTGGGCCTGCCACCCGACAATGACCACTTCGCCAATGCGTTGACGCTCACCGGCCCGTCCGGCG
>Ga0315288_10010957_pt1 | contig 11425 bp, 12 predicted proteins | sample YL17G11_20_MG_FD_203454 | JGI IMG/M metagenome (GOLD analysis project Ga0315288, IMG submission 203454) | Sediment microbial communities from Yellowstone Lake, YNP, Wyoming, USA - YL17G11_20 | ecosystem: Environmental > Aquatic > Freshwater > Lake > Sediment | place: USA: Wyoming | collected... | reverse complement strand
CACAGATGCGAGCATCGTCGGGTGCCCCGACGCCTCCGCCTCAGCGGAGATGATTAGGATCATCGAGGAGGCTAAGAAAGATGGCGACAGCGTCGGCGGAGAGGTCGAGTGCATCGCCCTCGGACTACCCGCGGGGGTCGGGCAGCCCGTCTTCGACACCATCGAGGGAGACATAGCCAAGGCCCTCTTCGCCGTGCCCGCCGTCAAGGCCGTCGAGTTCGGCGCGGGGAGGAGGCTCGCCTCGATGAGGGGCTCGGAGGCAAACGACACCTACACCATCAGGGACGGGCGCGTCTCGACTGCCTCGAACAACTCGGGGGGCGTCCTCGGCGGCGTCACCACCGGCGCGCCCATCGTCCTGCGCGCCGCCTTCAAACCCACCCCGAGCATATCCAAGACCCAGAGAACAGTCGACCTCGCCGCGGGGGCCGAGGCCGAGATAAGCGTAGAGGGGAGACACGACCCCTGCATAGTCCCCCGGGCCGTCCCCGTCGTCGAGGCGATGGTGGCCGTAGTCCTCGCCGACCACGCCATCAGGAGGGGGCTCATACCGCAGGTCCTAGGTGAAAGTAGATGACTTACGAGGAAGAGATCGCGGGGTACCGGAAGGAGATCAACAGGCTCAACGGGGAGCTACTGGAGAAGCTCGGGGAGCGCGTCGAGGTGGCGAAGGTCATCGCGGAGGTGAAGCGCCGCCACGGGAAGCCCATAGTGGATAGTGCGCGTGAACGCGCTGTGCTCGACCAGGTCAGGGCGCAGGCCGTCACCTACGGCATCGAACCCGACGGGGCTGAGAGGGTCTTCCGCGCCATCATCGACCTATGCGTCCAAGCGGAGGAAAACCCATGAGAGTCGCCTACCAGGGGATGCCCGGCGCATACAGTGAGGCCGCCGTCGTCCAACGCTGGGGCGGAGCCGCTGAGCCAGTCCCGAAGCCCTACCTGGAGGATGTCTTCGACGCCGTCGAGGCGGGTGAGGCTGACGCCGGGCTCGTCCCCGTCGAGAACACCATCGAGGGTAGTATAACCCGGACATACGACCTCCTAAACGGGAGGAGCCTCACGGTGCTGGGAGAGACCATCTTCCGCGTCGTCCACTGCCTCATAGCCAACCCCCGCGTCGAACTCAACGACATCAGGAGGGTATACTCCCACCCCCAGGCCCTCGGCCAGACACGCGCCTACCTCGCCGCCCACGGCTACGAGCCCGTAAACCACTTCGACACCGCGGGGGCGGTGAAGATGGTCCGGGACGGGGGACTCCGAGACGCCGCGGCGGTCGCGAGCAGGCGCGCCGCCGAGATATACGGCATGAATATCATAGCCGAGGGGATAGAGGACAACGGGGAGAACTACACCCGTTTTCTCGAAGTTGGTCGCGGCGCCGTGCCCCCGACGGGGAGGGACAAGACGAGCCTCGCCTTCACAGTCGACCACAGGCCCGGGACACTCATAGACGCCCTCCACGCCCTCGCGGATCGCCGCCTCAACCTCACAAAGATAGAGTCCCGCCCCTACCCGGGGAGACCGTGGGAGTACGTCTTCTTCATAGACTTCGAGGGGCACAGGGAGGACTCCGCCTCCGCAGAGGCCCTGCGCGAATTAGCGGCGTACGCTAAGAGTCTGAAGGTCCTCGGCTCCTACCCCCGGGCATAGGCTGGGCAGCGGCGCCTGCCCTCAAGGCAGAAATACGCTCCTCCGAGGGTAAGGTGGGACTCACTTTGAAGGCGGGCGTCGTAGGTGCCGGCGGGGGGATGGGCGGCTGGCTCCTGCGCCACCTGCGCGACCTCGGCTACTCGGTTGAGACCGTAGACACTAGGGATGGGCCCCTGGAACCCATGGGGGCATTCGACCTCGTCGTCGTCTCAGTGCCGATAAGCGCGACGCCCGCCGTGGTTCGGGTCATCGCCCCCCTCCTCAGGAGGGGGGCGGTCCTCGCCGAGATAGCCAGCCTCAAGGGGGAAAGCTACTCGGCGCTCGTCGAGGCGAGCCACCTCGGCGTCACCCCGCTATGCGTCCACCCCATGTTCGGGCCCTCCACCGGTTCCCTGCGTGGGCGGGTCGTCGCCGTGGTCCCCGTGGCCGACGCCGATGAGGAACAGAGGCTTGCCCAACGATTGTTCCCCGGCGCGGACCTGATCACCCTCGACGCCGGGCGCCACGACAGGTGCATGGCCGCGGTTCTCTCCCTCCCCTATGCCCTGAACCTCGCCCTCGCGCGGGTCCTCGCAAAGGAGGACCTCGTCTTAGTGTCTCGGATGGCGGGTTCCACCTTCGCCCTCCAGTACACCCTCGCCCAGAGCGTGGCTGGGGAGAGCTCGACGCTCATCAGAGACCTGCTGAGGGAAAACGCATTCCTAGAGCCGCTGCTCGGGGCCTTCGTCGGCTCCCTCGAAGAAGTAATCACGGCATCGGGCAACGAGGATACATTCAGCGCCCTACACGCCGGGGTCGTCGATGCCCTGTCGAGGGACCCCTCATACGCCGATGCGGATGCCCGCAGGCAGAGGGCGTATCACGCGGTGACCGGTGCCTAGATTATTATAGGGTCTCGACGCATCATCCAGCGATGGTCACCATAGGCGACGTCTACGCGGCCCGCCGCCGGATGGGGCGCTGGGTCAGGAGAACCCCCTTCGAGCACTCCCCCCTCCTCAGCGGCCTCACGAAGGGCGAGGTCTGGCTCAAGCTGGAGAACAGGCAGCTCACCGGCTCATTCAAGATAAGGGGCGCCTCGAACAGGATCGCCCTCCTCACCCCCGAGGAGAGGATGAAGGGCGTCGTCGCCGCCTCCTCCGGCAACCACGCCCAGGGAGTCGCCTACGCCGCCCGCGAACTCGGCGTCAAGGCCGTCATCGTCGTCCCCGGCAACACCCCCAATGTGAAGAGGGACGCCATCAGGGCGCTTGGCGCCGATCTCACCGTCCACGGCGACGAGTATATGGAGGCCGAGCGCCTCGCCCAGGGCATCAGCAGGGAGAGGGGGCTGCCCTTCCTAAGCCCCTACAACGACCCCGACCTCATCGCCGGCCAGGGCACCGTGGCGCTGGAGATGGTTGAGGACGGCCCCGACCTCGACTCTGTCCTCGTCCCAGTCAGCGGCGGCGGCCTAATCTCCGGCGTAGCCACCGTGATGAAGGGCGCATCCGGGGCCGAGGTAATCGGCGTCCAGACCGAGGCGAGCCCCGTCATGCACGAGAGCATCAAGGCGGGCAGGATCATCGACATCCCCATGTACGACACCGTCGCCGAGGGGCTCCACGGAGGCATCGAGCAGGGCAGCGTCACCTTTCCCATCTGCCAAAAGCTCGTCGACGACTGGATCGACGTCAAAGAAGCCACGATAGTCGCCGCCCTCCGCCTCATGCTCCTCCGCCAACACGAGGTCATCGAGGGCTCAGGCGCCGTCGGCGTCGCCGCCCTCATTGAGGACCCCCGCCGCTTCGAGGGCAGACGCGTCGGCGTCGTCATCAGCGGCGGAAACATAGACGAGGAACTCCTCCACCGCATAGCTCAATAGGTTTATAGCCCCCGCGCCTCCGCCTCCTGTTGGGACCAGCTTTGCCACTCTGCGAGATCTGCGGCATGGACGCGCAGGAGTTCCACGACTGCAAGGAGTGCGGCGCCAAGTACTGCTCCGAATGCGGGGACACGAAGAAGTGCCTCTGCTACGACTGCCTCGGCTGGAACGACGAGGAGATCGCCGAGGAGTACAGTGAGGAGGAGTGGGAGCAGGACGACCTCAACTAGCCCGTTCACCTTTTAAGACGAGCACAGTGACTGATAGGCGATGACGGCGGGGGAAAGACGGGTCCACCTCGGGTACGCCGAGGCCTTCAGACTCGGCTACAACCAGCTCATCAGACGCCTGGACCGCTCCACGCTGAACGTCGCCTCCATAGCCCTCGGCCTCAGCTTCTACACGAGCCTCCTCCTAACAGACACATTCTACCGTACCTACACGGCCCTCGGGGGAGGTAACCTCAGCGTCGAGGCAACCTATTACTGGCTCGTCGCCATAGCGTTGGCCGTGAGCGTCGTCGGCATAACGAACGCGATGCTAATCAGCGTACAGGAGCGGGTCAAGGAGATTGGGACGATGAAGTGCCTCGGAGCCATGAACAGGCACATAATACTCCTCTTCCTCGTAGAGGCTCTTCTGCAGGGGCTCGTCGGCGGCATCATCGGCTACGCCGTGGGCGTCGCGGCCGCCCTCCTGACAACGGGGGCGACCACCGGCTTCGACATAATCCTCAAGGTCCCGGCGGCGCAGAGCCTCACGCTCTTCGCCACCTCCCTCGCCCTCGCGGTCGCCCTGAGCACCGCAGCCACAATCTACCCCGCCTACAGGGCATCGAAACTGGACCCCGTGGAGGCACTACGATATGAGCTTTGACGCGGTAATAGAACTGAAGGGCCTGAAGAGGCACTACGAAATCGGCGGAGAGACCGTGAAGGCCCTCGACGGCGTCGACCTAGAGATCGGCAGGGGCGAATATGTGAGCCTCGTCGGCCCCAGCGGCTCCGGCAAGACCACCCTCTTCAACATGATCGGCGGACTCGACCGCCCCACCGAGGGAAACGTCCTCATAGACGGCGTCGACATAAGCAAACTCGACGCCTACGAGCTGGCCTGGCTACGATGCCGCCGCATAGGCTACATCTTCCAGAACTTCAACCTCATAACCGTCCTCACGGCGCTGGAGAACGTCGCCCTCCCCACCGTCTTCGCGGGCACCCCACACGACGAGGGCCTCAAGAAGGCCCGGAAACTGCTGGAGAGCGTCGGACTCGGTGCCCGGCTCCACCACAAGCCGACACAGCTCAGCGCGGGGCAGCAGCAGCGCGTCGCCATCGCCCGCGCCCTCGCCAACGACCCCGCCATAATACTCGCCGACGAACCCACAGGCAACCTCGACCTCAACACCGGCACCGAGATCATCGACCTCCTACACGGCCTCAACAAGACACGCGGCCTCACACTCGTCGCCGCCACACACGACCTCAAGATGATCAAGGCCTCGGACCGCGTCGTCTGGATGCGCGACGGCGGCATCGAGAAGATCGAGCGCGGGTAAACCATAGGGACCAGGGGGTCCCGCATATAATCAGAAATACAGCCCCTTCAGCCAAAAGACACCTGAAAACGGCTCAGATGACTCACCGATCTATGCAAAAGGAGCATCTATTCCCTACAGTGCTCAGCGGGGCCGGTTGCTCCACTCCATCGTGATCAGGCGTATCAGGGTCCCCGTCTCGTGCGCCCAGTCCTGCCCACCCGCAGACTCCAGCCGCACACCATAGACCCCCTCTTTAGGCTCGACTAAGACCGTGTTCCTAGTATAGAAGTTCCCAGTCGTAGCCTGATACGACTTGTAGATGAACGACACCACGCGGGCATACCCCCGAGTCTTGACCGTGATCCTGCTCGTCATCCTAACCTGATCATTCTCCAGCCCCCGCAGCCTCTCCACCATGTACCCAACATAGCTCTCCACCTCGGCGGCTTCCATCTCAACCGGGACGGTGACGACCCAGGGCTTATCGAACCCGCCCTCGCCCTCATCCATCTTCCACTTCCTCGTCAAACTGGGGGTGACGACGACGCTGCTCCTCAGCGCAGCGAAGGCGCCAACGAGCACCGCTGAGATGGATATACCGATCGCCGCCAGGCTCCACACGGCGGAGACCTTCTGGTGGACCTCAAGCGCTAGCCCGAGCATGGGCATGAGCTTGTAGAATGCGAGCCCCGCCAGGTACCCGAGCCCACCCGCAATGAAGCCCGTTATCGACGCCTCCGCGACGAATATCGACGATATCTCCGCCGGGTTGAGCCCCACGGAGGAGAGTATACTGATCTCCCGCCTCCTCTCGAAGAGGGAGTTAAGCATAGTCACCACAACGTTGAGAACCACAATCGCCCAGGGGATAACGAGGGGAAGCCCCTTCCCCTCCAGGTAGCTACCGAGGGCGGCGTACACGACGCTCGTGCCCGAGACCGACCACGTCTCGTATCCCCGCTGCAGCGCCAGCCTCTCAGCGAAGGCGTCCTGCCCCACAGCGTCGACCCTCAACGCGATTCGCGTCACCCCCAGCGCCCTGATCAGCTTCGCCGTCGAAGAATCAACGAGCGCCGCCTCAGACGCAGGCGTCGCCTGCCTCTCCCAGTAAGGGGGATCACCCGGCGGGCTCAGGTTCACCCACTTATCGGGGATATACGCGCCCCCGTCCAGGTCAGTCAACGAAGAAAATGTAGCATCATCGAGCAGACCCTCCAACGTCAGGACCCGGTCCCTGAGCTTGACCGTGTCCCCCAGCCTGAGTCCCGCCTTGGCGGCGAGGGAGACGCTCAGGGCGACGCCGCCCGCCCCGGGGAGCTTGCCCTCGACGATCGCCGAGGAGATCGGGACGAGCCCCGACTCCACCCCCGCGTCCACGCCCACTATCGAGTATATCCTGTTCCCCACGATCGAAGTGATCGCCGACTTTTGCGGCGTATTCTCCACCTTCACCGAGACGACCTCGACGCCCCCCCGTCTCAACAGCCACTCCACCTCGGAGTCGGAGAACTCGATGAAGGTGGGCTCAGCCTCGGTCCACGTCGACGAGCGCAGGAGGACGCCCTGGTGGGAGGTCAACGAACTCGACTTGACAAACATCAAGCCGTACCCCTCCGAGAGCGATGTGAGTGCGACGAAGCTCATCACGAGGACCGTGAGCGAGATGAGGGTCAGGGCGAACCTGAGCCTCCTCCTCTTGAGGCTCCTCTTGGCGATGCTGAAGACCGGCACGATGACGCCGCTGAGGCTGACTCGCCCATCTCCCCCGCCGCCCCCGAGGAACCTCGGCAGGAAGACCGCCACAGCGACAACCGCCACATACGAGGTGGCTGTCGTCAACAGGAACCCCTGAAGAGGCGTCGCCGCCGTACCCGGGTAGACTCTACTCAAAACGAGCAGGGCAACGGCGAATATCCCCGCCCCCAGTCCAATCTGAAGCCTAGTAGAGTCAACCAGAAGGAACCCCGCCGTCACAGAGGCGACGGCGAGGAAACCGATGATGATGTAGACACTAGAAGCCGCGTCGAGGGAGAGGTTACTCAGGTCACCCAGCGTGCTCTTGGCGTCGATGTAGCTCCTCTTCGCCGAATCGAGGCCCTCAGCGTATTGCCCAGACTCGTAGAGCTGCTCCGCGGCAACGTAGTTCACCTCAGCCTTGGCGAGTATCCCCTTCTCCCGAACAAGGTAGAACCCCTGCTCCTCCATGACCAATATCTTACTCGAAGCATCAGAGATGGCGGACCCCACAAGTCCCAAGTTGTACTCTAGCGTGGGCTTCATCACGTTGAACTCTGCCAGGGCGCCCTGTTCGAGCGGTTGCTGCACATCCGAGGAGACCGACCTCGTTGTCATCTTCGTTCCCACCAGGATGGATGCCCCTATCCAGATGCGATAAGGAACCCCCGCGGGGACGATAATCGTCGAACTAGGCAGTTTCGGTATCTGAATAATCGTCGATGTTTTGGAGCCGAAACTCAGCGGGTATCCACCCGGGGAGAGTAGCGTACCATTCACGTTTACGACCTGATAGCTGTAGAGCGTGGGGATGTTGTCCGTGTCGACGAAGAGCAGGTCCCCCTTCATGCTCAGCGAAGCCGCCGGATCGAGCACAACGGAGACAACGCCCCCCGATGCGACGCTCACGAGGGCGGGAACATAATCGACCCCCGCCGTCGAAGGGTCGTCCGAGTAGACGAGGATCTTGGAGACGCCTGTATCCAAAGGCAGAGTAAAAGAGCCATCCACACCTGTTGATACTGACTTCATAATCTGGTTGTTGGCAATCGAAGCAACCGTGGCGGAGAGAGGTTGCCCGCCCTCACCGGTTACAAACCCCGATACGCTCTCCAACGACTGAACCCCGGGCAGGAACACGGCGAACAGAATCAGCAACCCTAGAGCCAGAGAAGTCAGCCTACGCGTCCACATGCCCGGACCCTCAAATCACCCATAGACGCCCCCCACTGGTAAAAAGCTTAAGCAGACCACACAGAACCTAGAGAAACAGGACGCCCCAATTGCCGAGAAGAATGAAGATCATCACCACATCAGCCGGCGCCCTCAACGCCGAACTCACCGACGAGAACACCACCACAGCCGACGCCGTCTGGGAGAAGCTCCCAATCGAGGGCAAGGCAAACGTCTGGGGCGAGGAGATCTACTTCGCCATCCCCGTCACCCTCGAGGCGGAGACCACAAAACAACTCGTCGACATCGGCGACATAGCATACTGGCCCCCCGGCAAGGCGATCTGCTTCTTCTTCGGCCCCACACCCGCCAGCTGGGACCGAGAGATACGCCCCGCGAGCCCGGTCAACGTCTTCGCGAAGATAGAAAACAACGCCAAACTCCTCAAACTCGTCCGACCCGGCGAGAAGATCCGCGTCGAGAAAGCCTAGGCGAGGGCCGGCTGCAGTTTCTCCGCGAGGCACCGGAAAAGCTCAGAGGCGCCGAGGTCCAGGGTCTTCGACCCAATCTCCCTCGACCAGACCCCGACGTTGAGTGGTTGGCGGAAAACTGGGTTGCCATGTCCCTGGGTCTTCTTAAGCAGCCCCCCCAGGATGGCGGCGAGGGACTCCCCCGTCACGGGCCCACTCTCCTTGGCTAGCTGGTAGACCCTGGCGAAGAGGAGCGTGAACGCCCTGATCCCGGTTGGAGATAGCAGGACATAACCCGTCGGCTCGTTAAAGGCCTCCGGATAGATCCTACTCAACTCCCCCCAGTACGAGGCGAGGCCAGCGGCGAAGTCCCTGACCGGGACACCTATGAATGCCTTCTCCCGAAGCACCTCCGCCACCGCCGAGGCGAAGACCCTGTCGGTGGTTACCTGACCCGGCAGCTCGTCCTCGCCGACCCTCCTTATCCTCCCCCTCCAAGGGGACTCCGGGTTCGAGTTTAGCTCGTCGACGACCTCGCTCCCGAGACCCAGCCTCACCGCCCTCGGCCCCTCGAAGTCGTAGAGCCAACCGCTCCCCTTCTCCCAGAGCATCCTCTGCAGGTGCCTGTTGGCGAGGTCGGTGGATATGCCCTTCTGCCGCCGATTTACGACGTAGAACAGCATCAACTCGTCGAACCTCTCGGGTTTCCTGAGTATGCTGACTATGACTGGGTAGTCTTCGAAGTCGGCGTTCCTCTCCATCGCCAGTCTGAGAGCCTCGACCCTGTGCTGCCCGTCGATGACCCACAGCCGCTCATCCCCGAGGTCGAGCCTCCCCTTGGTAAACCAATTCGTCTCCCCTTCGGGCTTGAAGCCGATCTCCCCCCTGACGTTGAGCAGGATGGAGGTGGGGAAGCACCCCATCTCGCGCAGAAGATACCTGAGGGCGCCGCCCCTCTTGTCCCCGAGGCGGTTAGCGACGGGGAGGCGCTGGTAACCGAGTGGGTTCTCGGGGCTCCACCTGTCGAAGATACACCTGTTCACGAGGTCCACCGCCCTGAGCGACGAGACGTAGATCTCGAAGCCCTCCGCCCCACCCCGCTGGGTTACCCTAAAGGCATCAATCTCCATCATCCATCGACACTGATCACCCGGACCAATAATATAACGTTTAACTATAACTAAACATACACGGGGCATTTTTAATAAGATAGAGGGGCGTCTGCCTATGCGATGGACAGGATAGGGGGCTTCCTCAGGATACTCAGACCGGTCAACTCGGTCATGATGGGGCTCAGCATACTCGTCGGCGTCGTCATCGCCGGCGGACTTCGATCGAGTATTCCCCTAGAATACCTCGCCCTCGCCTTCGTCACGGGCTTCACCCTCACCGGGAGCGCCATGGTCATCAACGACTACTACGACAGGGAGATCGACGCCGTCAACGAGCCCAACCGCCCAATCCCGAGCGGCGAGGTAAAACCCAGTGAGGCAATCGCCTACTCACTCCTGCTGAGCGCCGCCGGCCTCGCCGCCGCCTACCTCACCAGCATACCGAGCCTTGCCATAGCGGTCTTCTCATGGCTCGCCATGATGGTCTACTCGGCATGGGGGAAGAGGACGGGGTTCCCCGGAAACCTCATAGTGAGCACATGCATAGGACTCCCATTCATCTACGGCGGCGCCATCGCCGGCAACATCTCCACCTCACTCCTCTTCAGCGCCCTCGCCTTCCTCTCGAACACTGGGAGGGAGGTCACGAAGGGGATAGTCGACACCGAGGGCGACGGAGCCCGAGGCGTCAAGACGATCGCAGTCGCATACGGCGTGGAAAAGGCGGCGTACATCGCCTCAGCCTTCTACATCGTCGCCGCGGCGGCTTCGATCCTCCCCCTACTGCTCAACCTAGTCACCCTCTGGTACATCCCATTCGTGGCGGTGACCGACGCCGGGCTCATCCACGGCGCCGTGACCCTACTACGGGACCACAGCCGAGAATCGAGCAGAAAAGTCAAGAATCAGATCCTCTACTGGATGCTCTTCGGGCTCCTCGCCTTCGCGGCGGGGACCCTGCTATAAAGAGAAAAGAAAAACTAGGCTTACCTTGAGGCGAACGCCACGCGTTCCATCTCGCGCTTCCTGCGGACGCCGAAGCTGTTGCCGTCGTTCTGGGCGGCGCCGATGAGCTGGTCCGCGATGATCTCCTCGAAGGTCTTCCTGTTCCCGAATGTCTGCTCCTTGATCCCCTTCGCTATGAACCTCAGGGCGAGGTCGATCCTACGCTGAGGAGAGATGTCCACGGCGAGCCTGTAGACTACGCCACCGAAGCCGATGCGCGTCGTGTCCTCATTTGGCGAGCAGTTCTCCACCGCGCGCACGAGCACCTCGATGGGGTTCCTCCCGCTCTTGACACTCACCATCTTGAACGCCGTCCTCACCGCGTTGGTCACACGGGGCTTGTCGCCGCCACTGCTCCCAGGCTTGAGGATGTCGTTGATGAGGCGCTCGACGATGCTCATCTCACTCTTCTGGAACCTCCTGGCCTCGTGGCGACCACCGGAGTGGGGCATGAAGACGGGCGCGACCTTTAGGTACCTCTTGAGGCCGGGGTCCCGGACCTCGATGTTCTCGAAGCTCCACTCGCCGAACAGCTTTATCCCGCCGGTTCCCGCCGTAGTGGCCTCGATTGTTACTTCTTGTTCCTCGCTCACTTGGCCGATTCCCCTCGGATTGCAGAGGGGAAGAGTGGGAACGTGAATAAAAGGGTTACCGAAGGGAAGCAACTTTTTAACTCTACACCCTGTCCCCCTAGGCAACATGTCCCTGAAGGACTACAAGTTATCCTACATACTACTATGCGTCATCGGGCTCGCCGCCATGTTCAGCACGAGCCTGATTAATCCACTGCTCTCGATATTCGCTAAGGAGATCGGAGCCACCGGTGTGATGATCGGTCTCTCCGTCGCTGGATACTGGATAGCGCGGGTATT
>Ga0315288_10010955_pt1 | contig 11426 bp, 17 predicted proteins | sample YL17G11_20_MG_FD_203454 | JGI IMG/M metagenome (GOLD analysis project Ga0315288, IMG submission 203454) | Sediment microbial communities from Yellowstone Lake, YNP, Wyoming, USA - YL17G11_20 | ecosystem: Environmental > Aquatic > Freshwater > Lake > Sediment | place: USA: Wyoming | collected... | reverse complement strand
TGTTTCCCGGCTTCACTTGTGGTTACCTGCTTATCGAGAAAATCGGACGGAATGGGTTTGGTGGATTCTCTGAGCAGATAGTAAACCGCCTGGACGCCTCGCCAGAAGGGATGGCTGTCAGCGTCCGGCCAAAGAGGCCTGCGCGTCTTCTCTTCCCCGTGCTTGCGCTCCGGCATGAATTCCCGATCCTTGCGGTCTCCCACCAGAGCAAAGAAATCGATGGCGTCCTGGATCCCTTTCTCCTTCAGGGATTCCAGACACATCCTCAGGTTGGACCGGTGAGTCGCCAGGTCCATAACGTGCGGGTCCGGTTCGAAATACTCACCGAACAGGACTGCGCGCAGATTGAGGCTGCGTCCGACGCCGGTCTCTTTGGTCTGCCGCAGCTTGTCGAGCAGTGGAGTGATCAACCCTCCTCCAGTCCCCCCGATCAAGGAAGCCACCACAACTACTGTGGTGTCTGCTGGGGGCAAGGGGATGCGCAGTTGGTCTGCTGTCAGCACCGAGGAAAGCGCCGGACGACCGAATAACCCGCGGGCGATGTCCTGGTCGAGGGCATCGGCAGCAAAGAAGGCTCGCGCGGGATGGTTCTTGGGAACATTGTCGGGCAGCGCCCCGGCGAGTGCCTGGCTCACCTTGGACTCTGTATGGATGCGAATAGGGATGAACTCGAGCCGCGGGATGGTGCGAGAGGCTATCCCGGCAGTCTTGTCGTGCCCCAACTGGAGAAGGTCGAGAAATCCCTTCGTGATCTTCAACCCGGTATTCAGTTCGTCGGTGTCAATCACCACTGCGTGAAAGGGTTCGTTGATGATGCCCACCAAGTAAAGCAGCGCGTAGTAGTGCAGCACGACTTGACCCGTTCCACCAACGGCAACAACAAGATGCTCTGGCACGTTACCTCCGCTCGATGCTCAGGAATTGCTTGAGCCTCCACGGCGATCCCCATTTGGAGGCGGCAACGGTGATAGCAACCAGCACAACGATATAAAGGGCGCAGAGGGCAGCGCCAATCCCCGGCATGTAGAAGGGCTGGGAGATTGCCGGAACGCCACCGCCCAGCAGTCCCCATAGAAAGCCCGGCAGTGCTGGATCCGGTGCACACTGAAGGTACTCTTCTTTGATCCCCAAAGCTGAATCAAAGAACCCGGGCCAACGGAGCAAAGCAAAGCTTGACCCCGCAAACACGCTGGGCAGAAGGAGAGGCAGCGAGGAAACAACGACACGCCAATACGGATTAGTCAAAAACCACTTCGGCGGCCGGAGGACGAACCACGCGAGCAAGCCAAGGGCCAAAAGAAATGCGAGCAGGAGAGAGCCGTGAAAGGCTCGGAGGAAGCCTTGATCCCAGTTGTAGCAGTCCGTGGGAGTTGGCGCGAGGAAAGCGAGAAAGAAGGGAAAGGTCCTGGGGATCATCGTGCCTCCGAGGGCCGAACAAAGTTGAGCACTATCCGCTAGTAACATATTACCACAGATTAGTTCGCTAGTCAAGCAGTTTCGCGGGGTTATTAATCCCCGCACGGGCATCCCCAATTTCCTGCTATTGCGGGAATGAGCAGCGGGCTTTTCCGGCCCCCTGGGGGGTTTCAACTGGTCAGACCTGTGCGGTCGCAGGATGCCTTCTCACCACACGTCGCGAAGGCCGCGTCCCGAAGGCTCGGGGCATGGAGCGCAATCGGGGTAAAGCTCGCCTACGGCTGGTTCCGCCACCAGCCGCTTTAGCCGACCGTTCTCTTCCCGGAGCTGTCGCAGCTCACGCAGCTCTGTGACCCCCAGTCCGGCGTAATGCTTCTTCCAGCTGTAGAACGTCGCCTCACTGATCCCCATCTTCCGACAAACTTCCACCACCTTCTCGCCACTCTCCACTTGCTGCAACGCGGCAATGATCTGTTCCTCTTTGTGTCCCTTCCTGGGCATCGTGCGTCCTCCTCGTCTGAGACTTTTGAGGACCTTCCGCCCAAGATTACTCCAGTTTCCCCTGGATCAGTTTTCAGGTTTTGGGTCAGACTTATGGAGGCGGACCTTCATTACGAAGGTTCAATTAGTTCACTTTCTTGACAGTTCGAAATCGTGGTGCCGTCGTAGTGGGTGGCATTTCCATCGGCCTGAAAACACCGCTCGTCATTCCCTTTCTCAGCCAATCTCGAAGTTCGAGGTGCTCCGACTCCCTGACCGTGATCACTGCAATTTCAAAATCCTTCCCGATGTCCTGCGCCTGGCCAAAGATGACGTGAACCCTCCAATGATGAGTTGCCGGGTCTATCTTCCCTTCTCCCTCTGGCCACCAAAAGTCTTCGAAGCCGTCCACAACGTGAACAAGTACCCAAAGGCGATTCCCCTCAGGGATGGAGGCCGTCCCTTCCACCTCCATTTCTCTTCCGACCTCAGCCCCCTCCCGAGCCGGTTGCGAAATGTTCACATAAATTCGAAGCAGTTCGTCGGCCTGTCCCCGATTCAAGCTCTTGATACGCTGGTTTATGTCTGCGATCTCTGCCTCGCTGAGGTCGGGTCTCAACTGGTCGACAGAGGATATATTCTGTTTGCTCCTCTTACGAAGAACTGTCTCTGTACTGTTCCTGTCCAACCGGAGGACGCCCGACAGCGCTGCGGGCGAGGCGTTATTGAGAACCGCCGCGCTGCATTTGGAGTCGCATTCGGGAGGCCAGGGAAAGTGCTTGCAGTCGCATTCCGCCTTTGCAGGCAGCAGATTGCCCAGGGTCAAAGCAAGAAGTGGTAATACCGTACGCCGCAGCTTCATATTGAGTTCCTAAGCGCCGCTAGCCGGCTCTTTTTTCTGCAAGATCCACCAACACAAGTAAACCCACAGCCAGGTTCCGAACACACCGAGCGCCCATTTCAGGCATTTGATCTGCATAAAGGTCTCTTTGTTAATTGTCGCCCTAGCCTCGGAGAGGGAAACCTGAGATGACCATAAGTGAGCGAGATAGACCCGTTGCACCTGCGAGCCGTAATACATGGATAACCCCAAACAAACCCAACCAAGTATGAAGAGGAAGTAGGTTGATCGCACCCATCGCTTTCGTGGGCGGACGTAGGACGTCCCGACCACAATCACGACGCTACCCCCAAAGATCAGCAACGCCCACTCCGTCAGGGATTGAGAATATGAAACCGTGGCTTCGAATGCTTTCGCTGGATCGAAGTCCTTACCACCCGGCGCTTGAGCGAAGCAGCAGAGTGCCCAGAGCATAAGGAGAGGGGGGAGCAAGGCCTTGGTGTCTCGGTCCACGCACATAACGCAGCCCCTTCACCTAGTCGGCAGGTCTCAGTCGAGCAGGCAGGTCCACGCTACGGCAATCTTGCTACTTTGTCAATAATCGCGCGTAAGGATAGCGTCGAGCATTTTCTGCGAATTACTTCAAGGGATTTCTCTTCCAGGAGCGGTTCAAGCGACTGATGACGCCGAAGATGACACGGTTGGTCCCGGCGGGGACCCGGATTGCTGAAGGTGGACATGGGTCGAGTGCGGTGTCGCTCCCAGCGCGTCCCCCAGTCCCCGCTGAGGGCGGCCCGCTCGCAGCACAAAGCTAGAACTACAGAAAGCTCTTGACCCCGCCGCGCAAGCAAGGTAGCGCAAAGTCCGATTTTTGACCTTGCGGCTTTTCCTTCGGTCGGGAATTTATCAAGGCCCGGTTGGGGATGCTAGCCCGGGCGAGGCCTGCAAGCGGGCCGGGATCAGTCGCAGTCACTTCTACGAGATCAAGGAAGCCTTCGAGAAGTGCGGGGCCGAGGATTTGGCGCGCCGAGCGCGCCGGCGGCCGCGCATGCCCAATCAGACGGCGCCGGAGCTGGAGCAGAAGATCCTGGAGATGACCGAGCGCTACCCCACCTTCAGCTACCTGCGGATTCCAGAATAGAAATGCCGGTTGGGACGGAGGCACTGAACATGTATTTATTCAAGCAGACCGACGCCGAGGACATCTACGAGCCTTTGCGGAACGTGCAGAGGGGCCTGGGCCCCCGAATCTGGGAGCTAATGAAGAACAAGGCGGAGGAGAATCCACCGCCCGAAGGTCAAGGTTTCCCCTGGCAGATGGACCGGACCGAGCTTGTACGGAGTTGCTTGGGGGACAGCGAAACAGGGCAGGACCACAGGTACAAACTTGTCGCGGACGTCCAGAACGTTCTGGCAAACTCCAGTCGGATGTCTGCACAATTGTTTGAGGCGTGCGAGGTTTTCGGACTTTCGGGATGGAGCTGGACCCCGATGATGTGGAAATTACGTTTGCTCCTTGAAGTTGACGACTGCACGGAGGCCAGAAGCCAAAGACGATGGAAGTTTAGCCCTGCGGACTACTTCGTATGCGAGTTCCTACGTCTTCAAGCAGATCACAATTGGGAGCACTCTGGAGAGGGGAGACGAGATTTTGGGATGGTTGGCAAGTTCAACGGCGTCCTCCTATGGCCAGAGGCTTTGAAGTATTTCATCGAGAAGATCGAATCGGGTTAGGGAAGCGGTTGAACGCTCATGGCCACCGGCTAATCGAGGCGGACGCTGGAGGCCGATACTTCGCATTCCGGCCGCTCGGCCCGCAACCGTACCCAGAACCGGTGCGACGAGTGCCGCTGCTTGCGCGGCGCCTTGCGGTCCGCTTCCAGAAGGGTGTCAATGAAGGGAATCGCTGCCGCCAGCTTCGGCCGCTTCCTCTCCGGCTTCTTTCGGTGCGCCGGCAGCGCGTTCGCCAGGGCCTCGCGCACCATGCGCCGGTGTACCCCGAACTTCCTGGACACGCCTTGGATCGTGCCGATCCCCAACTCGTATTCCCGTCGAACCTGCTCAAATAGCTCCACCTTGGCTCTCCGATCCACCGGGTCCTCCGTTCCGGGCTCAGCCCAAAACAGAGTAGTCGGCTTGGTTCCCAGGGTGGGCCAAGTCAAAGCATCACAGCGGGCCAATTGAGAGTATCGAAATCAAGGCTCCTCTAGACATTCTGAATCTTCTAGCCAGACGCATGTTGCGCAGCTAGTGAACCAAAGGAAATGTTTTGATACGGACACGCAGGAGTCGAGACTGGCCCAAGCGCTTCTAGGATCAGGAACGGTTTAGCACCCTTTTGATGCAACGAGCGGTCTAGGCCCTGTGGGTCTAGCCTGACCTCCCTCGAAAATAGATCAGCCCCGCTCCTGCTTGGTATCACGGTGTTGCGGGCGTGGGGCCGCTGACGGCGCTGGGCACCGTGCTGGTGCTGGGGCCGGTGGAGCGCTTCCCGGACGCCAAGCACGTCACCAGCTATGTAGGACTGATTCCGCAAGAAGCTTCCAGCGGCGGACGGCAACGCTTCGGCCACCTGACCAAACAAGGCAGTCGCCTGCTGCGCTTCCTGCTGGTGGAGGCGGCGCAGACGGCCAGCCGCTTCGACCCCACTCTGCGGCGCGTCTATCGCCGCTTGGCGTTTCGCAAAGGCAGCGCCTCAGCGAAGGTGGCCGTGGCGCGCAAGCTGGCCATCCGGCTCTATATCATGTTGCGAGATAAGATTGATTACGCGGAGTTTTGTCGGCGAGGTTCGCATGCCGGGATGCTCGGGGATGTAGCGCTGGCCTAATCATGGCCGAAGGTCTGATTGAGCTACCGGCCTCCCTCCCCACGGGCGGAGGGAGTCAGAACGAGCCATCGTGGTCCCGCCCGGCGGGATCGAATAGATGTATGGTGGAACCTGGCCACCCACTCGATGCAAGCCATCTTCCAGGACCGACAAAAGAATTTCGCTTGACGGAGTCGACTACCTTATAGATGCGCTACCTGGCTGCATGGGCAGAGCGGCGTTTGAATATGTTCTTGATTCTCGCCTTATAAATGCAAAGGCAATCTTCTACCTCGTAAGGGCGGAGAAGATGAAACTCACGGGGCAATTGATTCATTTCCAGCTTCCGCGATTTGCAGTTGATTCCGAGTGCCCGCGCCCCCTCCAGTGTCCCGGCGTGGAGATAAACCAACACAGGCGCCAGTTGACAGAATGCGCCTATTCGGTGCGCAACGTCATAGACGGTCAGATCACAAATACCCTTGATCGGTTTGATTTCGGCTTCGACCAAGCCGTGAAGCTTCTCGAACGTTGTTGCTCTACCGACGGCGCTCAGGCGCTTCTGTAGTCTCTCATTCGCCTGGGCCAAGCAGCCTTTCGGTATTCGATAACGAGGTTCATCAGCCGGATGCTCAAATCCCATCTCTCATCACCCCACCGCGTAGAATGCCGTGTGCGACCGTCGCACGGGCTCTAATTTGCGTCTTCTTGATCGAAGCCATGCCCCACATGCCTTCCAATACCCCAGAACGCACAAAATCGCCGCTTGGCAGCCGGAGCGGGTTCGTCGCGTCTGCCTAGGAATCTCGGCGATTCTCCAATTCGTGGGGCGTTAACCACTTTGGTGGCTTGAGCTCATGAACGGTAATCAGGACGAGCAGCGGCTGCGCGGTGGTACAAACCACGTGGAGCGGGCGGCCCTGGCCGTTGTGCCCGTTCAGCAAGCAGCAAGCTCCGCGCCGATGTTCGGGATAATGCTCCGGAATCTCTCCCCGGCGGATCGCCCCCAGGACTTCATCCAGGCTGATTTCCTCTTCGACCATCTCCTGTTGAGCCTGCTGCTTGACCCAGTGGGCTCCGGCTACCGCCTAGGATTTGACCCGGGCGAGTATCGCCTCAAATCTTGGTTCTCGTCACTTGGTGGAAATCAAACCCTGCCCTGGTCATCATTCTTCCCGCCTAGCAATGCGCGGAGCCGGGGAAAACCTTCTGGCATCCCCGCCAGGGAGACTCGCTCCAGATCAAGCAGCCGGCCTTCCAGGCAGTCGAGTTTGAGCTTTTCGCGCTTGGCGCGAATCTGTTCACCGATGGCCCGGGCCTCGTAGTAGCCGAGGCCGGCGAGCGCGGAGCTTTCTTGCGGGTTATCCGGACGTAGATCCCGAGCGGGATCGTGCTGCGCCGCGAGTGCGGCCAAGCCTTTTTCGAGATCAATCCGCCCGCCGGTCGCTGGCACCTTGCCAGAGCGAATCAGCTTATTGACGTATTGCCGTGTCTTGCCGATATGGCGCGCGAATTCGGCGGGAGTCACGTTCATAACATTATCGATTCATCGGCTCATTGATTGATCGATTCACCTGAGATGGTTCGATGATCCGATCGCCCGATGGTCCGATGTTTCCTGGGTATTCCTTCCATTCGCGGCCGTCGAGTAGTATGCCCATCTCCGTGCGGATCGCCGCACTCTGCTTGAAGAAATAGGCAATCTCTTCGCGCTGGCATTGGTCGCGGATCTCGCGCGCCCAGGCGTGATCCATGGGGCGGAAGCCGGGGCCGCTTTCGCCGCCGATGATTACCCACTGGAAGCCTTCGAGATTCAGAGTCCCGAGCGGAGCGAGCAAAGGTTCGGCAGAAACGAAGCGAACCGCTGCGGGAATTTGGCGGAGCACGTCCATCCGCCAGAGGAATTGCGGATTTTCAACGCTCACCCCAAGCCAGACATTGGGATAACCTGCCCTCCGACGCCCTTCGGGCTCAGGAGGGCCTGCGTCCCAATCCGGCGGGAGCCGATCGGAAATCATCTCGGGCCGCTTGGTGAGAATCTGGAAAATGAGATTCGGGCAGCGGCGCACGACTTCCCAGGCTTCCGCACGCCAGGGATCGGCGGCAGGATGAAACCAGTCCGACCAGGAGCAGGTAAAGACCCGTTGAGAATTTTGGATTTTAGATTTCAGATTTTGGATTGCCGGAGAGATGGGAGCGCGCTCGTCAATCATTCCCGCCTCAGATTCCCAGCGCAGTGGGTCCGCCCAGGTCTTAGTCCGCGTCACCGTCGCGGGATCGAATCCGACTTCCTTCATGCGCTTGAGCGCGTAGCAATGCGCGCAGCCTGGGCTCACCGGGGTGCAGCCGCGCCAGGGGTTCCAGGTTTTCGAGGTCCAGCTAATGGCCGTTTTTTCGCCCATGTTTTTGTCCTCTCAGGTCGCAAATTAGAGCGTAGTAAGTGACGTTCTGGAGCCGGCATTCCCAGCCGCGCACGATCCGGCTGTGGGGATTCTCCGCCAGGAGCAGATAAGGCGCCGCGAAGGTGGCCAGCTCGCGCTTGCGCGGGATGTCCCAATCGAGGGGGATCCTGAGGGCCGCCCGCGCGCAATGGGAGAGATTCGAGCCGAGGGTGCCCGTGGCGCCGTGGGTGAGGAAGAAAAGCGTGCGGTGTGTGATCCGGGGAAGGCAATCGAGCCAGGGAATCCAGGGCTCGCCGTAGGTGTCGATGTCCACCGCGTTGAACTGGCGCATGTCGAAAGCCTGGACTGTGCGCGCGTCGATGTTCATTTTCAGCGTGCCGGGAAGGCGCGGGGCCTTATCGACCGGAGTGTAGGCGGCCACTTTGAATTCCTGCCGGAGTTCGCGCCAGATCCGGCCCTCGCCGGCGAAGAGATCGAGGACGCGGAGTTGGCGCAAGCCCGAAGCGCGAACCGCCTCCCGCCGGATGGCCAGCTTCAAGCCGAGGGAGCTGTTATCGGTTTTGTGAAGGGTTCCCATTTAGATCAGCGATGCGCTTGCTACGTTTGCCCGATGAATCATCGTCCCGCCGATGGGTCGTTGATGCGGCCTCATGTTCGCATAGCGAATTCCATGGCGATTTCGTACAGGCACCAGAGTCTTGTAGCCGCTATCCTGCCAATCTTCCCAGGCAAGATAGTAGCTCCTACCATAGATGTCCTGCACCTTGGCGAGTGTCTTTGTGACGATCTGCCCTTGCCGATTCAGGTCCTCGAATTTTATCGCCATCGTCTAATCCTCGGGTTTGGTTTTCTTGGGTCTTCCGCCGAGTTTGCCGATGCGGCGGAAATAATCCGGCTTGTGTGCCGCCTTCGTGGCCAAGCCGCCCTTGCGGCCGAGCTGCTGGAAATCGGGTTGGCGCTCCAGAATGTCGATTGCCATTTCGAGGCTGGAGCATTCATCGGGTGTGATAGCTTTCCGTTGAAGGTTCCGTAAGATCGAAATGAGTTCCTTAACGGTCATGCTGCCACCCCCGCCGCTTCGAGGATTCGCCGATTGCGCGTGGCTACTGCTTTGGCCGCGCGTTCCTGATAGACCGTCTGGAAGGCCTGCCGGACCGCGAGGCGCGGCGGCGGCTGGCGTTCTTCTTCCGGGACTCCGCCCGCCATAATTTCGAGTTCGAGTTTCATCAAGGCGTCGCGGACGTTCCCTTCGGACGCCTTGGCAATCGCGGCAAAGTTGATGCCATTCTTTCGCCCGGTTTCCTTCCGTGAGATCCCCGCCAGGAAATGTGCCAGGGCCTGGTCGATGCCGACCGTGCCGAAATTGAGCGTCAGGCAGCGGGAAAGAAAGGGCGGTTCAAGCAGCTCCGTGTCTGTCGCGGTGAAAACAAAAATCGTATTAGGTGGATGAGCCGTGGCATCGAGCAAAGAGAGAAAAGCGAGCTGGGCCGCGTGAGTCATTTGATCGGCTTCGTCGATTAAGACCAAATGGAACTTGGCCGACCAGGGGAAGTATTGACATCGCTGCGCGATCTTTTGCACGCGCTCCAGGTCGCATTCTCGACTTGGGATGTGCTGGACTTCCCCCGGCAAGGCCCGGGCCAGGGCCAGCGCCATCGTGGTCTTCCCCGTGCCGCTGGGTCCGAGGAAGAGGAAAGCCGCCGGATGCGGCGCCTTCAGGAAGGATGCCAGCGCCGCGCGCGGCCGCTCGATCCCGATGAAATCGCCCACCGCCTGCGGCTGGTATTTCTCCGCCAGAGTTTTCGGAAATTCCATGTTGCCCTGTTTCATTTCGTCGCCCCTTTTCTCGCCGGACTTGGGACCGGCCCGCGCATTAGGCCCCGGCTGACCGGGGCTCCCTCTGCTAATCTTCATCCGGCAGCATAATGGTGATGACCGGCTCCGGTGTATCGCCAGGGCCGCAGAGGGATTTCAACCAACCCGGGCGGGCGTGTCGGCCTCCCTGGTAGGGGATCCGCGACACCTTGAAATCAATTTGAGAACCGGAGCGACCGGCACGGATGGTAAACAACAGGACCATGAGAACGTCATGCGCCCGGCCCCGTTCGCTCTGGCCTAAGAAGTTGCGCCCGCCTTTATCTTCGGGCCACTCGATGAAATCAACCCAGGCAGCTCGGGTGATTGCGACCGGGTATTTGAACCCGACTTCCGTTGCCCACGGTGTCAGGTCTACCAGCACGCCGTCTTCGATGGCCTGCGCTCGCGAGTAGCTAGCGATTACCGGGATTCCTTCCCATAGGTTTTGCGTTTGTTCTTGCATCTTTTGTTTTCCCTTTTCTCGCCGGACTTGGGACCGGCGCGCGCATTCAGTCCCGCCGAAGCGGGGCTCCCTCTGCTAGTCGATGAACATTTGAAAAGAGCAGCCCGGCCGCTCGCGGTACTCGGCCTTCCGGCGGTCCGCGTTGCCGTAGCAGGCGCATTGATACCAGCCAGTCAAGGCCGTGTTGCGAACCAAATCGGCGCCGCACTGAGGGCATTTGCCGGTTTCCAGGATGGTGCGATTGCGTGCCTGGGTCTCTTCGTGGTCGCTGAGCCGCTGGGTGGCCTGCTGGGCTTTTTCCTTCTGGCGCCGGCGGAGATAATCCAAACACTTCCAAGCCTTCGCCCGGCGGTCCGTGCCGGTCGGGATCGTTCCTGTTCCGATCTTAGCTTGCTGATTCTGCCGTCGAGTCTCGACGGCCTTTCTCGCCGCTGCTTTATAATCAACCATGTTCGGCCCCCTCTCGTTATTGCCTTCATTCATCATGCTCGCAGTATAAAGCAAGCGCGGTTGCTTGTCAAGTAAAATCAGCATGGGAAGGCCGCCTTTATTCGGTTTGTTTTGATCGGGTTGCGCCATGGCATTGGACTATTTGTCCCGGGTGGATTGCACGATAATGCTTGCATGATTTTCTAATTCCTCTAGCTGGGGGAGAATGTCGGCCAGGGTGCCGAGTGGAATTCCCAGGAGCACCCAGGCCAGGCGCGGCGGCGGGCGCAAGTCGAGATCCTGGATCTTCCCTTCGGGGATCCGCGCCAGCAAACCTTCCAGCTCTTCGGGCGTCCAGAATTTCCCAAGGTTGATTTCCCGCGAGAGCGATTCGAGCATCGCGGGATCCCAATTCAGATCGAGCTCCGCTACTCGATTGTCCGCGATGGCCAACTCCTGGGCCCGCGGGTCGCGCTCCAGATCGAGGTCCGTTCGCTGCACGGCGATGAGTGACTTCCCATCGCTCGGAATGATGATTGCTTCCCGGGCCCCGCTTGCGATCGCCACTTCCAGTGCTTTGTTGCCGGCAATCACTTTCCCATTTTTGTCGAACACGATCGACCGGCCGAAGCCATAATCTTTTATCGACTGGCCGAGCGCCTGCCGACCTCGCGTTGCGCCCCGATTTGCGTTGCGTGGGTCCCCATCTAGATGCGACAATGCAACCCTATG
>Ga0315288_10010953_pt1 | contig 11426 bp, 11 predicted proteins | sample YL17G11_20_MG_FD_203454 | JGI IMG/M metagenome (GOLD analysis project Ga0315288, IMG submission 203454) | Sediment microbial communities from Yellowstone Lake, YNP, Wyoming, USA - YL17G11_20 | ecosystem: Environmental > Aquatic > Freshwater > Lake > Sediment | place: USA: Wyoming | collected... | reverse complement strand
CGGGCTGGCCGACGCCGGCTATCTCATCGCCGCGGTCCACGGCCGCAATGACCGTCGCGCTCAGGCTCTGGCCGCCAAGTTACCAGGAGCGATGCTAGCTCCGTCGTGCCAAGACGTCGTCGACGCCGCCGACATTGTTTTCCTCGCCGTGTCGGACGACGCGATAGCATCGGTCGCGGCCTTGGTACGATGGCGTCCTGGCTGCGCGGCCGTGCACTGCAACGGCGCTGCGTCGCTCGACGTTCTGCGCGCCGCGGCAGACGACGGCGCCGAGGTCGGCGTCTTGCACCCGCTGCAGTCGTTCGCCAATGCGGACCAGGCAAGACGGCTGATGCGCGGCAGCTGTTTTCGCGTCGAAGCGTCGAGCGAGCGGCTGCAGGCTCTCCTTGAGGAGATGGCGTCCGCCGTCGGCGGCCGCCCCTTCGTCCTCGGCGCCGACCCGACGCTCTACCACGTGAGCGCGGTCCTCGCGTCGAACTACCTCGTGGCGTTGCTCGATCTCGCCGCCAGTCTCTGGGCCGAGTGGGGGGCAACGCCCGAGGACGGCCTTCGCGCCCTCCTTCCCCTCGTGCGCGGCACGATCGAGAACATCGATGCTCTCGGCATTCCGGCAGCACTGACGGGTCCCATCGCCCGCGGCGACGCGGGGACCGTCGAGCGCCATCTCGCGGCGCTCCGAACGCTTGCGCCCCACGTCATGCCGGTGTACAAGGAACTAGGTCTCCGGACCGTTGCGGTGGCTTTAGCCAAGGGCTCGATCGATTCCAAGCAGGCGCACCGCCTGGAAGAGGCGCTGCGCAGCGCGGACGCGCTCTCTGGCGAGAGCGAAGGAGGCGCAGGATGCGCGTGACAACGTCCGACATCCGGAAGATGAAGACGGAGGGCAAGCGCTTCGCCGCCCTCACCGCGTACGACGCCGTGACCGCTCGCGTCCTCGACGAGGTCGGCGTCCCTCTCCTCCTCGTCGGCGACAGCCTGGGAATGGTCGTACTTGGGTACGAGAACACGATCCCGGTGACGCTCGCCGACATCCTGCACCACACGCGCGCCGTCGTCCGCGGCAGCCGCCGCGCCCTCATCGTGGCCGACATGCCGTTCATGACCTACCACCGTTCGATGGACCAGGCCCTGGAGAACGCCGGCCGCTGTATCCAGGAGGGCGGCGCCCAGGCGGTCAAGCTCGAAGGAGGGCGAGTCATGGCCGAGACCATCGAACGGCTGGTCGCGGTCGGCATTCCGGTTCTAGGCCACATCGGGCTCACGCCGCAGTCGGTTCACCAACTCGGCGGGTTCAAGGTGCAGGGGAAGACCCTCGACGCGGCTCGCCGCCTCGTCGACGACGCGCGCGCGGTCGAGAGCGCGGGGGCGTTCGCGGTCGTGCTCGAGTGCATCCCCGCGGAGGTCGCGCGCCTGATCACGGAGCGCCTCTCCATCCCCACGATCGGCATCGGTGCAGGCCCCTTCTGCGATGCAGAGATCCAGGTCTCGAGCGACATCCTCGGCTGGCTGCCCGACTTCACGCCGAAGCACACGCGGCCGTACGCGCATTTCGCGGAGGAAGCGGCCGCCGCGTTCCGCAGCTTCCAGGAGGATGTCGCCGCGGGGAGCTTCCCGACGGCGAAGGAGAGCTTCTCCGTTCCGGACGACGTCCTCGTGCAGCTGCGAAAGGAGTTGCCTCCGACGCCATGATCGTCACCCAGCACGTGTCCGAGCTCCGTCGATTGCGCTCCGAGCTTCCCGCGCCGGTCGGTTTGGTCCCGACGATGGGATTCCTCCACGAGGGACACCTCGCGCTCGTCCGCCAGGCGCAGGAGGAGTGCGCCGCCACGATCGTGAGCCTGTTCGTCAACCCAACCCAGTTTGCTCCCACGGAGGACCTGACGAACTATCCCCGCGACGCCGAGCGGGACCTGCGCCTCCTCGAGGAAGCGGGAGTAGAGCTCGTGTTCGCGCCGCAGGCCGAGGAGATGTACGCCGAGGACCACGAGACGTGGGTCATCATGGATCGTCTGACCCGCCGCCTCGAGGGGACCACGCGTCCGACCCACTTCCAGGGCGTGGCCACGGTGGTCGCGGCGCTCTTCCACATCGTCGAGCCCCAGCACGCCTACTTCGGCCAGAAGGACGCTCAGCAAGTCCTCGTCATCGACCGCATGATTCGCGACCTTCACTTCCCGGTCGAGCTCCGCGTCGTGGACACGGTGCGCGGGCCGGACGGCGTGGCTCTGAGCAGCCGCAACACGTACCTTTCGCCCGACGAACGACAGGCAGCGCCCGTTCTGAGACGATCGCTCGACCTCGCCGAGCGGCTCTGGCAGGATGGAGAGCGCGACGCAGAGCAAGTCCGAAAAGCGATGGTTGAAGCCATCGAAGCGGAGCCGCTGGCGCGCCTCGACTACGTGAGCATTGCCGACGCACGAACGCTCGACGAGATCCACGTGATCGATCGCAAGGCCCTCGTCTCCCTCGCGGTTCGCATCGGGCGGACGCGCTTGATCGACAATGCCGTCCTGCCGCCGGGCGAGTCACTTCTTACGAGGAGTTCACCGTGCTCCTAGCGTACGACATCGGAAACACGAACATCGTCGTCGGCCTGTTGGACGGAGAACGGATCGTCGGACGCTGGCGATTCACGACGCACCGGCAACGCACGGCGGACGAGATGCGATTCGAGGCGCGCAGCGTGCTGGCCGAAGCCGGAGTCGACCCGGCCGACATCGACGGCATCGCCGCGGCGTCCGTGGTGCCGTCGCTCAACTCCACGCTCGCCGCCGGACTGCGTCCCCTGTTCGAGACGAACATCCTGTGGGTCGACGCGCGCACCTCGCCGATTCGGCTGGACGTCGACGAACCGTGGTCGGTCGGCGCGGACCGGATTGCCAACTGCGTCGCCGGACACGCTCTGTACGGAGGGCCGCTTCTCGTCATCGACTTCGGCACGGCCGTCACGTTCGACCTCGTTTCGAAGGACGGCGTCTTCCTCGGAGGCGCGATCGCTCCGGAAATGCAGCTGGCCGCGGATGCCCTCACGGATCGAGCCGCGCAGCTCTTCGCCGTCTCGCTCGACGTGCCGGACACGGTGATCGGGCGGACCACGGCCAGCAACCTGCAAGCCGGGCTCGTCCTCGGGTTCTTCGACCTCGTCGCGGGACTCATCGCCCGTTTTCGCGACGAGGTCGGCCCCGCTCTCCGCGTCGTCGCCACCGGAGGAAAGGGCGAGCTCTACGTCCAGCACATCGACTCGATCGAACTCTACGATCCCGATCTCACGCTGAAGGGCCTCCAGCTCTGCTGGCAGAGAGCACACGCCTCGCGCTAGTCGTCGGGGACCGCCCGTCGGGAACCGTCCCTGCGTTTCGGTGTACGTTCGCTGAGGCATCGGAGGAGGTTCTTCATGATGTGCCGGATTCGGTCGTTCGCGTGGTGCGCGGTCGCTTTGGTCGCCCTCTTCTCGGCGCACGCCGTGGGCGACGGCATGATCCTGCTCGACGATCCCGCGGGTGGGCAGCTCAACATCGTTCATCACGACGTCGAAGTCACCGCACACGACGGGCTGGTAACCACGCGCGTCGATCAGCTCTTCCGTAACCCGAACTCCTACGACGTCGAGGGCCGGTACCTGTTCCCGGTTCCCGCGGGCGCCGCGGTGTCGAGCTTCACGATGTGGGTCGACGGTCAGGCTCTCGAGGCACGCCTACTCGACGCCGACGAGGCTCGCGACATCTACGAGGACTACGTGCGCCGAGCCGTCGACCCGGCGCTGCTCGAGTACATCGGCCGCGACACGCTGTCGGCGCGCATCTTCCCCATTCCCGCTGGCGGCGAACGCCGGATCGAGATCGTTTACAGCGAGCTTCTCACGGCGAGCAGCGGCCTGTACCGCTATCGCTACCCGCTCGACACCGAACGGTTCTCCGCGCGGCCGCTCGAACGCGTGCGCGTCGTTGCGGACCTCTCGACGAGCGAACCCCTTGCCGCCGTGTACTCCCCGACGCACGAGCTCGAGATCAGCCGTTCGGAGACCCGAAGAGCGACCGTCACGTACGAGGAGCACGACGTTCGTCCGTCTCAGGATTTCGTGCTCTACTACGCCGTGACGCCCTCGGCGATGGGAGTGAGCCTTCTCTCCTACCGCGCCCCCGGAGACGACGGGTTCTTCCTCCTCGTCGTCACGCCGCCCGATCTCGGGGAGACCTCAACGATTCCCAAGGACCTCATCCTCGTCCTCGACCGATCGGGCAGCATGACCGGCGAGAAGATCGACCAGGCGAAGGCGGCTCTCCAGTACATCGTCGAGAACCTGAACCCCGACGACCGCTTCGCCGTCCTGTCCTTCAGCGACTTGACCTCGGCCCTCTACCCAACGCTCGTTCCGGTCACTCCCCTCGCCGTCGCCGAGACGACGGCCTGGATCTCAGACCTCAAGGCGTCCGGCGGGACGAACATCGATCTTGTCCTCACACAGGCGCTCACCCTGTTCGAGGACGGCGACCGACCGCGCTTCCTCGTCTTCCTCACCGACGGCGAGCCGACGGTGGGCGAGACCGACCCGGTGCGGATCGCGGCGCACGCGCTCGTCGCCAACGAGGCGGACGCGCGCCTGTTCGCCTTCGGCGTCGGGTACGACGTGAACACTGTCCTCCTCGATCAGCTCGCGCTCGAGAACCACGGCACGACGACCTACGTCGCGCCGGGCGAGGATCTCAACCTCGCGCTTTCCACCTTCTACCGCAAGATCGCCTCGCCCGTCTTGTCCGACGTCTCCGTGACGATCGACGGCGTGACCACGTACGACATCTTCCCGCGCGCGCTGCCCGACCTGTTCCGCGGCACGCAGCTCCTCATCCTGGGGCGCGCTCAAGGCCAAGGCGACGCCCGCGTGGCGGTCTTCGGCCAGACGACGCTCGGATTCAGGTCCTACACGTCGCTCGTCTTCTTCTCCGCGTCGATGGCCGAGCCCACTCTCCCCCGGCTCTGGGCGGGCCGCAAGATCGCGCACACCCTCGACCAGATTCGCCTGTACGGCGAGAGCGACGAACTCGTGAACGAGGTCATCGCCTTGAGCCGCCAATACGGGATCATCACGCCGTACACGTCGTTCCTCGTCGAAGAAGGCGACCTGAGCCCTGAGGCCGCCGCGGACGCCGTCTACCGCGCCGCCGCCCCGGCGTCGGGTGCGAGCGCCGTGCAGGCGTCGTCCAGCCTCAAGAGTCTGGCGGAGGATTCGGCAGCTCCCACGGCGAGCGCGGCCGTGCGCGTCGTCGACGATCGCGCGTACTTCCTCAAGGACGGCGTCTGGACGGACAGCCTCTACGCGGGAGAGACGACGGTCGACATCGCCGCGTACAGCGCCGCGTACTTCGAACTCGTGGACGTCGTGCCGTGGATCGGGCCGCACCTTGCGCTCGGCGACAAGGTCGTCGTCCGCGTCGGATCCGTCTTCGTCCGCATCGGTGCCGAAGGTGCGGAGACGCTGACGTTCGAGCTCGAGACGCTCCTCGCGCCGTAGTCCTGCACCGGGATCGTTGCAGACACTGTCTCCCAGCCGCCCGGCTCGCGCTTGCTCGACGGCTCGCCGTGGTCTAGTCTTGCCGAGAGAGACGGCTCGAAGGGGAGGCAAGATGAAGAGACTCAGTGGGGTGGCTCTATCGCTCGTCGGCGCGCTGCTCGCCTTAGGCTTAGCGGGCTGCGACCTCTTCGGCCCTGGCACGTCGGCCGTGATCGGCGTCAGCGCGACAGACGGCACCGTCCCGCTGACCGTCACGTTCGATGGGACAGGGTCGACCGGGACGGACGGGGTCAGCACGTATCACTGGAGCTTCGGAACGGAGGACGAGTCCTACGAAGCGTCGGGAACCTACACGTACCAGCACGCCGGCACGTTCACGCTCTCCCTCACCGTCCGCGCCGAGGACGGGAAGACGGCGACCGAGACGGTCGCGATCCGCGTTGACCCTGCCGTTTGGGTGACCGACGAGAGCCTCGACTGCGTCTATCGGCTGTCGCTCGATGGCGCCACGCTTGGCTTCTTCGACCTCCCGGCCAAGGAGCCCCGCGGCGTCACCATCGCGACCGTGAACGGGTTCACGACGCTCGTGATCGCCTGCGCGAACGAGGGGTTCCAGAAGATCATCTACCTCGATCCCGTGACCGGTGCGCTGGAGCAGGAGAGATCGGCGCCGGCGCAGTCGCCGGAGGAGATCACGTACGGTGCGACAAGCCAGAAGATGCTGTGGCACGTCGATGGGCAGTCACGCATGATCTATCGCCTCAACCCCGACACCGCGCAGGTGTTCGATTCCTTCGGCCAGTCGTACTTCAAGGCAACGTCGCTTCAGGTCCGCGACGTGCCATTCCTTTGGACGCCGCAGGGACTCGATTGGGTTGCCGTCCCGAATGCGCCGGGCTTCCTCTGGTACCTCGAGGGCGAGACGCACGTCGTGTGGAAGATCCGAATCATCCCCGGCTACGACCTTATGGCGAACACGCAGCTCCAGGTTGACGGACAGGGCGTCGAACTACCCGCGGGCATCTTCCCCGTCGCAGCCATCGACTACTACGACGGGAAACTGTGGGCCGTCGACGTGGACCGCCATCGGATCGTCGAGATCGATCCGGTAACCGGGATCCTGACCGGAAGAGAGATTTCGGGATTCCCCGGCGCAGCGCCGGCCGGACTCGAGATTCAGTTCTAGCGGCGTCCGCCGTTTCCGCCAAGGAGAACGATGAGCTCAGGCAACCCGAAGCCGGTCGAGAATTCGGAGTGTCCCTGCCCCAACGTCGAGTGCGACCGCCACGGATGCTGTACCGACTGCGGCGCGTACCACAAGGGAAAGGGCAACGTTCCGACCTGCCAACGAAAGTAGGTCATCCCTGTTGGCCCACAACGGCATGATGGACGGCACCCGGCCGCCTGGTGAACGTGTCTTCGCGCGAGCGCGACGCATGTGGTGGAAGCTTGAAGGGAGAACCCGAATGGACACGAATCGACAGTATCTGAGGAACCCATCGCCGGAGACGCTCCAATCGCACGAGAGCGACCAACGCAAAGGCGTCACCCCGCCACCGCTCGAGAAGCCGATCGAGGCCGGAGCCAAACTGATCCCCCTCGTGCCTGCCGACAAGATCGCGCTGGGAACGGCGCCCCTTGGGACCATGTCCCTTGGGGCAATGCCCCTCGTTGAGGCGATCCGAAACCGCGAGAGCCGAAGAGCGTTCTCGGACGAGGCCTTATCGCTCGAGGAGTTGTCGTTCCTCCTCTGGGCGACGCAGGGAATTCGTCGCATCCACCCGCAGAGGGTCTGGGCCATGCGGAACGTGCCATCCGGCGGGTGCCGCCATCCGTTCGAGACCTATCTCTGGGTGCGGAACGTCGAGTCGGTGCCGCAAGGCCTCTACCGCTACAGCGCGCTCGAGCACCAGCTGGTCGAGGTCCGTGCGAGCCGCACCAAGGACGAGCCCAGTCTCGCCGAAGCGTGCTGTGGGCAGCAGTTCGTGGATACGGCCGCCGTGACGTTTATCTGGACTGCCATCCCGTATCGGACCGAGTGGCGCTACGGCCCCGATTCCCTGAAGGACATCCTCTTGAGCTGTGGACACATCTGCCAGAACCTCTACCTCGCTTGCGAATCCATCGGAGCCGGCACCTGCGCGATCGTCGCCTACAACCAGGACGCGCTCGACCGCTTCCTCGGTGTCGACGGTGAGGACGAGATCTCGCTCTACGTCGCGCCCGTCGGGAAGGTGGAGACCACGGCGTAGGCGCTGTCTCGCCGCAGGCCCACGCCACTCGGCACGAACGCGAGCGCAGCCGGTCCATTGCCGTGCGGGCACCCTTCTGCCGTGCGCGCCGGACATACTAGACGGCTTGGAGGGTCTATGCGCGGTTTCGCGTCTCGTTGCGGTGTCGCTGGTTTGGTCTGCTGTCTTCTGGTCCTCGGTTCCGCCTGGGCGGGGTTGGCAAAGCCCGCGGCCATCTCGCAGCGTAACGATCATGAGAGCCCCGTCCTTGGGAAGATGTAGGGTTTGTCCTGCTCGCGCAGATGTTCGCACCCGCAGAACCCATCATCAAGCGATGGAAGCCGCCGGGCAGCTCAGCTTGCAGGGCGATGTAGCCAATCGACGCCCGGCCGCAGGACCCTCTCGTACCGGTTGACCTGCTCGACGACGTGCATCCCGGCCCGTTCGTACAGGCGGGTGGCGCCGGTCGGGCTCGACGCGTCCACTCCGAGGCGCACGGCGCCATATCCCTCGGCGCAGAACGCCCGGAACGCCGTCTCGAGGAGAGCGAGCGCGACTCCGCCTCGCCGATGTGTCGGTCGGACTCCGAGGTAGTCGACCAAGCCCACCGCCGGATCGCCGCGGTAGTTGTCCTCACAGACAACGTACCCGGCGATCGCACCGTCTGCTATGGCGACGTAGTTGAAGTCAGGACGCTGCCCCGCGGTCTCTTTTCTCCACTCTTCGACGAGACTCTGGGGCGATTCCTCGGTGTGACCCCAGTGGTCGCGGAACGCCTCGTTGTGGACCGCGGCGACGTCGAGCAGCTCTCGCTCCATGTCGATCCGGCGAATCACAATCCCCGCGGGAATCGCCGGGGACGCGGGCTCGCCGTCGAACTCGATGCGCATGCGGAAGAAGATCCGCGCCAGCTCGAACCCGGCGCGAGTCACCGCGGCCTTCCGCGTCGGGTCACTGTCGACCGACTCTGTCAGGAGACTGACCTGCGCCTCGGATGGGGCGAGTCCGACATACGGCTCGGCCCGCGTGAACGCCCAGGCATGGAGAGCATCCCAAAGCTCCTCGCAGTCCCAGTAATCCGGATGCACACTGGCACTGCCGTAGGTCATGACGAAGGGTTCGGTCGGGCGATCCACCGTCGCGAAACCAATGATTCGCCCCGCGCCGTTGACGGCAACACAGTTGTCCGAGGCAAGATTCGCACCCTGCCCCGCCCACCATTTCTGCCAGCCCTCGCGCGTCGTGCGCGTCGGACTGTTCAGCCGATCTGCTCGCGCATTCGCCAACGTCACGAACCCGTCGAAGTCCGTGGCTGCAAGAGCACGTAGGCGCCATGCGAACAGTGGAGATCTCGACATGCAGTCCTCCTCATCGGGCTCCGGCACTCCTGCCGCCCGACCCTTCTCACACTCCACCTCTCGCGTCTCGTCGCCGTCTCGAAGGCCGCCCTCACGTCGCGCGACACGCCTTCCCGAGCATTCGCTTGAAATCGCCGACTCGATCGATCAGAGCGTGGTATGACGCATTGTCGATCGATTGGAGGAGAGCCGTGGAGAAGGTCAGGATCTCACCGAAGCACCAGGTCGTGATTCCAAAATCGGTGCGCGTCGCGCTCGACCTCGTCCCAGGCCAAGATGTCGAGATGATCGCTCACGGCGACCGCATCGAGGTGATCCCCGTGAGGCCGCTTCGCACCATGCGCGGGTTCCTCAAGGGAATCGACACGACCGTGGGACGCGAGACCGACAGAGTATGAACCTCGTCGACTCGTCCGGTTGGCTCGAGTACTTCGCCGACGGCCCGAACGCCAAGGTCTTTGCCCGGCCGCTTCAGGATCCCGAGGACCTCATCGTCCCCACCGTCTGCCTCTACGAGGTGTTCAAGGTCGTGTTGCGCCAGCGCGAGCAGTCCGCGGCCCTTCAGGCTGTCGCGCTGATGCGCCAGGGCACGATCGTCGAACTGAGCGAGCGAATCGCCCTCCTCGCTGCCGAACTCAGCATCGAGCACAAGCTCCCGATGGCCGACAGCGTGATCCTCGCCACCGCGCGAATCCACGGAGCCCACGTCTGGACCCAGGACACCGACCTCACGGGAATCGAGGGAGTGACCGTCGTCGGAAACACGTCGTGAGCTGATGCGATCCCGACGATCTAGCGCTCTTCCGTCGAGATCTTGCGGAGCAAGGCGTCGGCCCGGCGCACGACGGCTACGAGGAACCCTGAGTCAAACACCTGGCCAAGCGAACCTTCGACGAACCGATCCTGGCGAACGAGTACCGTGAGCAGCTTCGCCAGTTGCTCAGGCGTTGCCCGCGCGAGGGTCTCCGGGCAGTTCAGAAGCTCACCCGCTTCAGCGCCGTCCTTCCACGACTTCCAGTCGAAGTCCGGCAGCACCCAACCCATGTCATGGGCCATCCGGACGAAGGCCTCGGCAGGATCCGAAGGAACGAACGACGACATGTGCAACTGCAAGTGCGGCATCGGCTTCCCGCCGATCCACGATCCGAAGCTGAATCCGGAATCCTCGAAGATCGGCAAGAACGCCGCGAGTCGGTCAAGGTGCTCCGTGAGGTTCGGGCGAAGCATCGTCCTGCCGTCAGTGTTCTTCATTGTCAAGCCAGCATAGCCTAGGTTCAGGGATGCTGGCAAATGACTGGCGCGATATCGGCGACGCTGGTGCGGAGTCGCGCTATCCATGGCCAACCCTCTCTCGGCAAGACCTGGAACGAGCTTACTCACGGACGCTGTGCGGTTGGGCCGCGAACAGCTCCTGCGCTGCAAGCGCCGTACGACCAAGATCCGAGGGTGCCGGGGTGTGGCCTCAGATGCCCAGGTCCAACGGCACCCCGGCGAACATGCCGACGACGACGAGGACGAGCGCGATGAGAGTCACGACGCCCGAGATGAGGAAGTAGAGTCGCAGGCGATCCAGAGCCTCGACAAGCTCCGCTTCATTCCCCGTCGAACTCGCACTCGTCACTCGCGTTGCGGCCATGTAGAGCAGGACCGACGACCAGATCGGAAGCCAGACGAAGACAAGGCTCCAGAGCGACGCGATGACCGAGAGGACTCCGCCGGCGATCGTCAGCACGGCGAGGAACTTGATCCACCTGGCGGCCGCCGCCAGCGGCATGCTGACTCTCCGAACCTGCGACTCGAGAGCCTCCCTACGGTGTAGATCGAACCCGCCGTCGTCTGCCATCCTGACTCCTCCTCTTCCGGTCTTGGCTGCTCCAGCTCTTGAGCAGCCTGCACTGCAGGCCCGTAACGTCTCACGATGAGCCTGGCACAGGGTACCATGTGAGCGTAGCATGTGCTCTGTGCACAGGCGCCTCATCTTTGAGCACGCGCTGCGACACGGGACGGACGTCGCGATAAGGGAATGGGACGCCAGCCGATCAACGCCGGCGGGCTCGCGAGGTCTGTTGGTGCACTCTGGACACCAAGAGTAGAGATTCGAACCTCCGCCCCGACGACAAGCGGGACTGCCGTTACCTCGATGGGTGGGAATCGCGGGCATGGCCTATCACGAGATCAGCGACATGGAGAGCGCCATCGACGCGTTCAGGGTCTATCTGGGGTCAATCCCACGCTCCGCCCCGTGCTCGAAGCCGGCGCCGAGCGTGGCGCCTTCCCCAGCAACCTTGCCGCACGCCTATTCACTTAGCTTCAGCGCTCCGGTGGCCG
>Ga0315288_10010948_pt1 | contig 11430 bp, 11 predicted proteins | sample YL17G11_20_MG_FD_203454 | JGI IMG/M metagenome (GOLD analysis project Ga0315288, IMG submission 203454) | Sediment microbial communities from Yellowstone Lake, YNP, Wyoming, USA - YL17G11_20 | ecosystem: Environmental > Aquatic > Freshwater > Lake > Sediment | place: USA: Wyoming | collected... | reverse complement strand
ATAATTCGCACGGAAACCAGTATTCGCATGTTTGCATCTCCGCTTCACGGCGTGAAGCGCCACTATGGAAAGCTTAGGCATTTGTTCACTGGTTAGGGTAGGGTAAACCGTTAAGAAACCCTCACCCATTCCATAGGCTACAAAAAAAAGGGTGAAAGAGTTTTCTTACTTGCGCTTTCTGAACAGCTTAACGCCTTCAATGTCGCACACATATTCAAATCCCGCTTCAATCAGAGCCTTACATTCTTCTGGTGTCTTAGCCATCCTACAAACATATTCATCAGATTCAAAGTTGACCAAATGTGTATAGACCAAAGTGTTCTCAAGCCTTCTATGTCCAAGCAACCATTGAACATACAATATGTCCTTCTTCTTAGCGTACTCATGTGTTGCTTTCCAATGTCTGAACGACTTGAAAGCTATCATTGCAATGCGCGGATTATCCAACTTCTTAGCCAGACGATTACGGACTTGTTCATAGTTATTGCGGTAGTCATCTAAGTTCCTATTGGCGAATACTCTGTCATTCTCTCTTGCCAACTTGTAGAGCCGACTCAACAGATTCTCAGATATAGGCACAGTACGAGCCAAATGATTCTTAGTCGGCGTAATGTTGACTGTCTTAGACCCAATGTCTATCCATCTGAGTTTCCATGCTTCACCACTATCACAACCAGTCTCCTTCAAAAACTGCAAGAATGTGCTAAGCTTCTGCTTCGTATTAGCTATCAAAGCATCAAGCTCCAATTCAAGAGGCAAGAGTATCGGCTTATCTTCTCTGGTGAATCTTGGCCTAACCCAAACCAATCCTCTATACTGAACCCAATATTCATAGGCATCTGATAGCAGCTGCTTGTATGCTTCACTCACTTGACTTGTGCAAATCAAAGTTTTAATTCGCTCTGTATCATCCAAATCTCCCAACTTGCTTAACCGAACAATCCTCTTCAAATAAGAGGGGATCGTAGTCTGACGAATCTTAGTACTCAACCACACCGCATATCCAGCGAGTGAACGCTCAGGTGCGGGGGGTGGGATTTGAACCCACAGGACTTTCTTTTCAAAAGAACGTCCATTAAGAAATCTTGTAGTCTCTTGAGTCATCTTCCTTTTCTCCTTGAAAGTCTGTTTAACTGATGAAGTATAAGCCTTGCTCATTTCCAAGTAAAATCCAGCGAAATGAGAAATAAGCTCTATTCCCGATTTCAATTCTTCAGTACTGATGAATCTTCTTCATGATGAAGATTTACGGTTGTAATTGACAATAGAGCCTGAAACGGCCTTCCATGCTGAAAGTTTTATATACTTTCACTACTGAATAGGGTATTATGCAAATCCAAAAATTTAAATGTGAAAAATGCGGTCATGCTTGGATTCCACGCGTGGAAAACCCTTTCAAGTGTCCAAGATGCCAGCATATCCCAGGAACCAGAATTGTTAATAAAAAGGTGGGAGCCGTTCCGATACAAGGCGTAGCGGTTCCCACCCCTGAAGCAACGCCTACACAATGCAAGGAGTTACTCACTTGAATAGTGAAGTTTTAGCACTTAAAACTTTGCCTTTTGCTGACTTCAACAAGCCAAAAACACCAACAACCAAGAGTTTTACAACGTCACGTAAAAAGCCAGCTAACAGTCCGATACGCCGTCGCTGTATTGAAACCATAGACGCCCTTCATAATCTTGGCTACACAAAAGAAATTCCATTAGAGGATGCAATAGAGCTTTTTCAAGCTACGCTGGGAATAATGGATAGGGCCAGTGTGAAAGCCTATTTTGGTGTACAACCTCACAAGGCTGTACAGCGTATTGAAAGAATGGCAAGATACCAGTCTGGCGTCATGTCACTGAAAACCATAGAGTTAGCGCATAAGGTAGGCTATAAAGCTGGATACTTCGAACTTTTGAGGCTTGCAACCATTCAGAAGAAAGAGTCAGCTTGGTTTTTTGTTCTTAATGAAGTTGGTGTGGTTCCGCAAATTGTACCAGAGAGTTTGAAGAATGATGGTGTTAAGTCCAAGCTCGAAATCTCTCTCTCACCTATTAGGGTAAACGAACAGCTTAACGGTTTAGCTAATGATGGTATAGAGACAGACAGAGAAGAGAGAGAGAGTATAGGGTGTGAGAGAGAAATTCTTTGGACTTCTGAGAATCCTGAAACCGCGAAACCTGAACCAGTCAAATGTGTAGCTTGTGGCAAGGTCGACGAATCAAATCCTTACCGGATTTGGTGTCCGAAAGGTGGTGGAGAGCGTTCAAAAAGCGATAGCTGTATCGTGGAGGCGATTTGAATGGCTGAGAATTTTCAGGCATTCCTTGAGGATTTCATAGACTGGGTTAATGGACAGGAAGCGGGCCTTGTCAAAATGAAAATGCAGATCGCTAAGCTGTTGGGAGAGAAGCAAGGTAAAGATCTGGCTAAGCTTCCTTTTGACGTTCTGAAGATAAAATGGCAGCAACGGCAAAACCAGAAGGGCCCGTTTGAAATCTCTGAGGACTATGATAATGCGGATCATAAGGTGCTACTGAAATTTCTGACTGAGCATACGGGCAACTGTTTGGTGAGTCAAGGCTTTTTCATGTGGGTTTTTCCGGATTTGAAAACGTGCGGGCGTAAGCGGAGCGAACTATGCCGGAAAGGGAGGGCTTAGAATGGCGACCCTTTCAGAGATTTTACAGATTAAACGAGAAAACGGATTCTTTCTGGTGGGTGATCACAAGATTCCGAGTGTACGCAAGGCGTCAAACGGCTATGGTGTAGCACTGGTTTTTGAGAAAAGCCAGTTGGACAAGGATTTCGAAGCGGTTATCGGCCCTGACCGTTTTGCATGGTTTCCAACGGCTGAATCTTTGAGCCTGATATCAAAAGAGTTAGACTTGTCCGACCATTTGACAAGGGATTTGCGGAAAGGTGAAGGCTGGAACAGTGGCCCGCGCCCATTCGAAACCTTAAAGGTTGCAGACTTCATATAGGATTGAATGAACATGACCAAAAAATATGTACAAGTATGTATTTTTGCTATGATACTGGTTTTCATAGCTTCAATAATGCCCTTGAACATTCAGAAAGTTGACGCTACAACTTTGACGGTTTCAAGAACCTTTCAAAGCCTAACTTCTGATGGTATGATTTCACGGTATGATGTGGGCGCTGAAACATACGCGGACATTTGGAATGCAGCTTCTGGAAGCGTGGACGATGCAATAAGCCAAATTAATGTTGGACAATGGGATTTACTGGAAATCTATCGGGCCTTCATACCTTTTGATACTTCTTCATTACCAGACGCTTGTAACATAACAAGCGTTGATTTGAGCATACGGTTAGCTGTCAACCTTTCAAGCCAAGACTTCAATGTGACGGTTCAAAGTGGGATGCCGAATCATCCTGAACTTCCATTGCAAAGCGGCGACTACAACAAAGCTTTCTATTCTGGCGCTGGTGGTTCAAGAAACACAAGCACCATAACGACAATGAATTATTGGAACATCACGTTAAACAGCACTGGCTTAGGATGGATTGACGTTGATGGAACAACAAAACTGTGTCTTAGAAGCAGTAGAGACATTGCTGGAATTGAACCAACAACATACGAGTTTATCGACTTCTATTCAGCAGAGACGGGAGCTTCTTCCGCGCCTATTCTTTACGTGACTTATGAAACGGAAGGGTATCGCTATATTGTGCATGGGCCATATTACGAGTCTGGCGCCATAGCGCCTTGCCTTGTGAACATCACTCTCGCGGTTCAGAACATGGCGTCTAACAGCACTTTCCTTAATGGCACTGACGGAAGCGCTGACACCGTAACTTTTGAGGTTGAACAGAAAGGCGTGAGCTTGTCATGGAATATTAGCAGCTCGGGATACAACTATACGAGAATGATTCGGCTTACTGACGCAACCTTTGAAGAACACTATATTTTCGTGGTTGATCCCGTAGAAGTGGCAAACATTTACTCTTTCAATTTCGTGGATTTAGTGGGCGTCACGGACGGCTACTTTGAGACTCGAATAACTTTCAACGGTTCAAGCGTTGTTCTTGAGCGTCAAATAGCTGACGTGTTCAGCTCTAAACCGTTTTGGCTAACGTGGAATCACCATTATGACGTGCGCTTGATTTGTGATAGTGGTTCTCGGACTTGGACGGATCAGGTTGCGCTGGAGCAATACACTTGGACTTTCGCCATCAACGCGGGAACCTTTCCCACAACATTACCGGGAATGAATCTAACCATTCAACATGAGCGGAAGAATCATACATACATTCAAGTCAATTACAGTGACGCTCTGAGCTTGACGTCATGGGTGAACGTCATATTCAGACACAAGCTACATGGAAACTATGTCACAGATTACACCGTGAACGAAACCGGAAACAGCGTCATGGTAAACTGGTATAGTGCAGAACAAGATAACGGCTACCATGTGACTGTTCAATATTATCGTAATGGAACATTAGAAAACGCTTCCCTATTCGTGAACCAGCTTCCTTCAGACGATTTGCTGTTTGAAGGCCAGCTCGACCTGCTTGGACTGTTCCCATTCGACTCAAGACAGCTTGTCGGAATCTTTGTACTATTCATAATTGGAACCATATTCACCTATGAGGACGTTGTGTTGGGAGGATTCACCATTCTAATCTTGGCGTCATTGCTAAACTTGTGGGGTTTTCTGTCTGTTGGCTGGACGCTTATCGGGGTAGGATTCATAATAGTTTTCCTTGCAGCTTTAGCCAATGTGAAAAGGGGAACACAACCATAATGTTTTCTTTAATTGTTGTTGCTATCGTCTACGCTATCGAATACGCGTTGATAGGTGCGGGATTCATAACTGTGTTTTATGTGGCGCTTGCTCAAGCCAGAAAGGGAGAGAAAAACCTTGTTTGAGGAAATGCCGTTTCAAATCTTCAAAGTCATGGAGTTATCTTGTATGAACAAAACGTATGGTGAAATATAATGCCTCTGACAAGTCTTGGTGAACGGCGTAAGAATGTTTCTTTGACACGTTTAGAGCCTAAGCGCGAAGTTGCACCAGAACCAGAACCAGACTATGTTGAATCGGAGCGTGATTGGCGAAGCTACCGCAAGCCACAAGGCAAAGTTTACACTGACGCTGGCCCCGACGGTAGTTATGTGGGTTGGGAACTTCGGTATGATAAGAAAGAGGTTAATGGACACGGATACGTTAAAGAAGGAAAATTGCCTAAACCCAGACTCATTGTGAATGATGTTGGCGTTGCTTACGATTTGGACTTTGCTTACAAACATCCTTCGCCAATACACCAGAGCATTGACTTCTTTAATCAGTTAGGTTATCCTCAATTTGCTGGTAAATATAGTCCTTTCATAATTCCTTACGGTTACAGAGTAAAGAACATTAGTGAAGTTCCTATTGGCGTGGCTGGAACTAAAATTTCGACTCAGTTAGATGTCACTTTTGAAAGTCTTATTTCTAATCCACCAGAAGTAAGTCAACCTCAACCAGATGTGAGCGCGTCAATCAGCTTCTATGCAGAAATTGGTTATCCCGAGTTTGGTGGGCGATATGCGCCCTTCACGGTTCCAAGCGGCGCGAAGATTAAGGGGATTAGCGAAACGTCTGAGGGCTTGAAGATCGAGTTTGAACCATCAGCTATAATTGCTGAGAACTATTTTGCCTTCAAAGGTAAAGATGCTCAAGGCCAAGATGTTCCTCTTCGAGAGGAATATGGTTCCTTTACGTGGGTAACAACAGAGACTAAAGCTTCAGTTATCAAGCCTTCAAGTAGCATCTCAAAGTCTCTTTACGACATCACATACGGCGAAGCTCTGGGCATTGATTATGGGAAAGGCAGCATAGGCTCTACAGCCTTCAGACCTTTCGAAGCTGTTGCTGGCATTGCTTCAAATTTTGAAAGTCTCGTCTTTGGAATGGTTGACATCTTCAAACCTCAGACTGTTATTGGAACGCATAAAGTGATAGGAACGCCAGAGAGAACGCCTTTGATGCTTGAAGAAGGATTCAGCGAAATGAGTGAGGGTTACATGCAAGGCGCTATTCTTGGAAGTATTCTGGTTTCTGAAATGATTAGTCAAACCATGATTTCGCCTCTCATTTCCGGTGTTGGAAGCGAGATCGGGCAAGCGTTTAGAGGGAGCCGCTTAGAACATGCGATTTACAATTGGTCAAGGCCAGAAATAGTCAATAAGGTTGATTTTAACACAGCTTGGAAGGAAGGCGCTAATCCTTTTATGAGCGGATACGAAGAAGACATAGGCTTACTTTCCAAGCTCAAGGCTTGGACTTATCAGAAGCTTTCGCCAGCGCCAATGATTGTCAGTCAACCAACAGAAGTCTTAGGGCAAGGTGTTAATCTTAATCCCAAAATGGTTTATGCCTCTGACTATTCTTTTGAGTTTGCAACAACAGCAAGAAGCGCCGGATTCGGAAGAACCGCAATGATAGCTGAACCAGTGGTAGCTGAAGGTTTGAAAGAAACTTCTATGACACTTGCCTACATGCCTTTAAGCTTCACAAAATCACATTGGGCTAAACCAACAGAAGCTATATTCAACAAGCTTGTTAACAGCAAAAGCGGGTCGCTACTGGTTGAAAGGCCAAGCGTAGAGTTGGACCAAAGCATAAACCTTATGAAAGATGTTGGAACACAAGCGGTTAAGACTTCAATCAAAACTATTCCTTTAGCTATCTCGTTTGGAGTGGCTGCAAGCCCTCAACTAATGTCTTTCCGTTCAAAAGGGTCGAGTAAAACCTTTCTTCCAACGCTCAAAGATGTGAGTCAACCGACAAGGCTTAGCTCTGAAACTGAAGCGTTCACGAATCCAACGGTTAAAACCGGATTGTTCAGAAGCTTCAAAACATCCAACATACTTATTCCTAAAGCGTCTACACGATTCGACCAAACCACCAGCACAAAACAGAAGCCTATATCTCTTTTACGTTCTGGCTCTCTTTTACGTTCTGGCCTGAAACTTGACCTTGACTTAAAACAAGACATGATTCAATCCTCTAAACTTGTGGATCAATATCAACTACAACTACCTCAGTTTCCAGATGAACCTTTCAAGCGTCTAAGCGGGAAACGAAAACGTAAGAAGGCGAAACAAGGCATCGCCGCATGGTATATGGTGAATTGGCCTCTATCCAAACCAGAAGATTTCTTAAAGGGGTTCTAAAATGTTTGATGAATTCAATTCCTCAATTGTTCTCATTACCGTTTACACCATCGAATCGCTGACAGATGTAGGATTCTATGCCATGTCCATAACTATATTCCATGTGGCGCTTACACAAGCCAAAAGGGGAGAACAACCAAATGTTTGAGGAGATGCCGTTTCAAATTGTGCTTGTCATTGGATACGCCGCATTTCTTGTAGGTACTATCGTAGCGGCAATATTGTTAAAGGACTTGAAACAATGAACAAGCCTAAGGTTAATTGCGATGTCTGTGGTCACAAGCCAGCAGTTCTAATCGGTCACTTTGAAAAGCATTTAACCTTTCCAAGAAAAATAAACATCTGTCTTGGATGCCATCTAACGGTTCATAACAAGCCTAACAAAGCAGAAATTTTCCTAAAAAGGTTGTTAAAACAATGAGGACAGAATACATTTTGTTGGATAACGCCCACATTAGCCACGCCAGAAAACGGTTAAACACGGACGCCGCTCTAAGCTGTCACAAATGCGGAATCTGGCTTAAATTTGGTGATGTCGTGCATTGCCAGCGACATTTTGTTTACTGTGCGTCATGTTGGAAACAAGCATATCTTGACGTTCCAGATAATGAGGGTGAACAGAACCAATGAACAAACAGAAAATTGTCTCAATATTAGCCATAGTCTTACTGTCTCTCACATATGCTTTTTCACTCTTACCTCAGACTCAAGCGACAGTAAGCACAGTGGACACATCACCAACAAATGACGCTGTAAGGTTTTCAAATCAGCGCAAAACCTTCCATGCTAACGGCAGATTTTGGGTTTTCTACTCTAACGGCCTTAACATAACATACAAAACGAGTTTGAATGGTGAATCATGGACAAACGCAACGGTTCTTAATGTTCCCTCGGTTTCAGGAATGTTCTTTAACATTTGGTTTAACGGCACATACATGCACTATGTTTATGGTGACGGTGACATCTCAGGGAAAGCACTATTCTATCGGAGAGGAACACCTAACGCTGACGGATCAATAACTTGGAGTGCAGACGAACAAACAGCCGTAGCAGCTTCAACCGGATTAACTTCTTATCCTTACGTTTCTGTTGATTCTGACGGGTATCCCTGGCTCATTTACACTCAGAACGGTGTGGCTACTAACGTATCTAAATCGTCCACTAACAATGGCACTTGGGTGACAGCTTCAGGGTTTCCATACAAGCTATATACAAGTTGGAGTTACGGTTCAGTAATTCCTTTAACTTCTGGAAAAATGCTTGCTGTTTGGGGTAAATCTGGCGCATGTTACCTTAGAGCTTGGAACGGTTCAGCATGGCTTACTGATGTAGATATTGGTTATGGCGTACTTGTTAAGGATGGTTACCGTTATTCAGCCGTAGCTGTTGACAATGATGTTCACATTGCCCTTCTTAACGCCACTTCGCCTTACAACATAGAACATTTTACCTACACATATTCAACCAATAGTATAGGCAATTTCTCAATAGTTCAAGCTGCAACCTCAAGCACTTCAGGCCCAGCGTTAACATTATCATCAAATCATCTTTACTGTTTTTGGATGGGTTCACCAACAGCTAAACACATCTACTACAAGAACCTTACAAGCGGAGTTTGGAGTGCTAATCCTACGGATTGGATAGATGAAAGTACAGACGATTTTTACACTAATGGAGAATTAACCAGTTTCTATCAATCCTTCGGCAATTATGTGGCCTTAGAATACTTGACTAAACCGTCAGATCCACATAACGTGAAGCTTGGTTTCTTTTCAGATGCACCCGTTACCGTTACAATCACATCGCCCACAAACACCACGTACACTTCAAGCTCAATTAGTGTGAATCTCAGCGCGTCAGGTGGAACCATAGACCAAATTTGGTTTAGCTTGAAGAGGGGAACCGAAATCATATTCTTGAATACAACGTACACGGTTCCAACAACCATGACTTTAGGAAATGGCAGCTACACTTTTGACGCTTACGCAAACAACACAGACGGAAACAGTGACAAAAAAACCGTCATGTTCACCGTAACCATTTCAACGCCAGCGCCAGAAGAAGAAGTCTCTTATGGTTTTGATTGGCCAGATTGGAGCGTGTATCTTCCCAACTTCAGCCTCAACCTTTACATGACCTTGATGTTGCTGGGAGCTTTACCGTTAATCGTGGCCATGATGTACGTGGTATCCTTATTCGTTCGTGGCACTTTCCCACCAGTACGGCAACTCGTTGAAGTTGTTGGCGTGTTGGCAATGGTTAGCTTCTTGACGGTTGCACTTATTCCGGTGATCACCGCTATTCTTGAAGGATATGGGTTTCCATGACACACGTAAAAGTCAAAAGAAAAGACGTTATCGGCGACAAAGAAATCTTAGACGAATTAGCGAAAGCTAACACGATTCAAGACGAATTCAAAAGGTTGAAAGCTCGTGCTATTGTCGCCTTGCTTGAAAGTGGAAAAAGGGCGAATGAGTTATCATCTCTCGAAGTTGGTGACGTCTCTGAGGATACACGGTTTCTTTATGTCCGGTTCACATTGAGCAAGAAAAGGAAAACTAAGGCACATCAAGAAAAAGCCATACAGCTTTTGCAGAGAACCAAAACATACAACGTCAATTCAGGCATGGCACAAATCATAAGGGAATACCTATCCTATTTGCTTCAGAAGTACCCAGGCGTGAAGCACGTTTTTCCAAGACTCAACTATGTTTTCGGACACCTTGTCAGCGTAGACTTGAACCAACACATGAACCGCTTGGAAATCTGGCGAACAGTCAAAGCCTTGAATCCTTTGGATTGGCCTCACGCGCACAGGGAAAGGAGAGCTTGCAAAATCATTGAGCAACACCAGAAAATGTTTGGTAAAGCCACAATGGAAACAATTTTCACAGTTAGGAAGGCTCTGGACTTGAAAGAGGCAAGCACCGCATACAGCTACATTGAACGCTTCGAAGTGCAAAAAGTAGAAGAAGAGGATCTGGTAATCTCTTGATTTCCAAAGAGTTGCAAGCCTTGATGGAAACGCCAGAATGGATAATTAAGAGACTTCAACCAGACGACATAACCTTTCTAACTCTCATTCAGAATGAAGGCATAAAAAGCAACGAATGGGTTAATAGAACTAAACGATTCATTCTTCCTTTGAAACGGTGTAAGGCCAGAAACTTAGTAACGCCAGTGAAGAAACGGACATCATACCTTTATGATTTGACAACACAAGGCTTAGAGGTTTTGAAGCAGTTAAAGCAAGCTCAAATTAGCCTTCCCTGTCCACAAGTCACACACCAAGAAGCAACATAACATGGGAAACCTACGCATACGCACGACACATTCCCCTTTTACAATAATATAGACTCTTTAAAGCTGAGATTCGCCTTCTCTGGCGTCGAATCAAGCATCAAGAAACATAATGGTATAATGTTTCATGGGAACATAACGAGAGTAAAAGAAGCTTGATTCTTTCTTCTTAGCTATCACTATCAATTAGTTACGTACGCGGAAACTTAGCTTTCTTTGTTTTTAAAAGATTCAAAATATGGCGTCTGTGCGCGTTAACAGCGTCTAAACGCTGTGTAGTTTGTTACATTCGAATGTAGCTTAGGTTCACACGGTGGTGCAGAATCTGCACAACCGTTAGGTTCAAGGTGTCCGGTGAACCTAAGACGCATGCAACAGATGGTAAAGAACGAACAACTATAACATTTGTTACAGTTGAGCTTCAAGGTGTGCAGCGCGTCTAAGACAATGCAACATTACAAGCATTGCAAGTGCTTGCATTACTTGTATTGTTGTTTTCCCAATCAGTCAAGTTGGTAGAACTACCAAGTTGTCGAAGGTGCAGAATCTGCACCTTTTTCTTCACCACGATATAGGTTTTTAACCGCTTCTGCCAAATCATCTCCAATTTCAACCGCTTTCTCCACTTTTTTGGCTGAACCAAGTTCAGCCGAACTATTCGCTTTTAACTAACTTGTGCAGATTCTTCACAAGTTGAAAAACCTGCAGAAAGAAGCTTCAAGGTGTGCAGCGAAACCTAACACATATACAACTGTTCCGTCTGCGGAACACGCTCGTTCTGTTTCCGTCACTCCGATCGATCGGAGTCAAATTGTCTGCTGTCTCAATAATTCGCACGGAAACCAGTATTCGCATGTTTGCATCTCCGCTTCACGGCGTGAAGCGCCACTATGGAAAGCTTAGGCATTTGTTCACTGGTTAGGGTAGGGTAAACCGTTAAGAAACCCTCACCC
>Ga0315288_10010947_pt1 | contig 11431 bp, 9 predicted proteins | sample YL17G11_20_MG_FD_203454 | JGI IMG/M metagenome (GOLD analysis project Ga0315288, IMG submission 203454) | Sediment microbial communities from Yellowstone Lake, YNP, Wyoming, USA - YL17G11_20 | ecosystem: Environmental > Aquatic > Freshwater > Lake > Sediment | place: USA: Wyoming | collected... | reverse complement strand
CCGAGATCGAGGACCACCTCCAGCAACTCGTCGCGGCGGTTCACGTCACGCAGCCGCGAGACAACGCGAGGCGGCAGCGCCATGAACAGGAGGTCGAGATCGTCAGTCATCTTGAGCTCAGGCATGAGTCCTCGCGCGCAAGCAGCGACGCGTCTCACGTAGGGCAGGAGCGAGTCTCCTACCCCGGTTCAATTCTGAGTTCACAAGGTATGTCCTGTAAGAATGGGCTTACATGCCGCGTTTCGGTGCAGCCCAAGGTCAACTCGACGGCAGGGATCTGAGCACATTTATGATGATCGCGAGTCCCTGCTCGATCTGCTCGGCTGACACGTCCCGGTGGGTGACGAGCCGGAGCCGGCAGGGATCGGTCGCGTGGCAGCGGAGGCCGTTCGCCTCCAGCTTGGCCGCGATGGGCGCGGCCGGGCCGAGCGCGGCGGTGTCCAGCACGACCATGTTCGTCTGGACCAAATCGAGGTTTACGAGGTCGGGGCGAACCGCGTGGATGTCCTCGGCCAGGCGGCGCGCGTTGGCGTGGTCCTCGGCGAGACGATCAACCATCGTCTCGATGGCGATAAGACCGGCGGCGGCCATGTGGCCGATCTGACGCATGCCGCCACCCACCCGCTGGCGCATGGTGCGGGCGCGGGCGATGAAGTCGGCGCTGGCGCAGAGCAGGGAGCCATAGGGAGCGGCCAGGCCCTTGCTCAGGTCAACCATAACCGATTGGCAGCCGCCCGTAAGCGCGCTCACAGGCACGCCGAGGGCCACCGCCGCATTCCACACGCGGGCGCCGTCGAGGTGGACGGGAAGGTTGTGGGCGCGCGCAATCTCCCAGAGTTGGCGCATATAGGCAGGGTCGAGGCAGGTGCCGCCCGCCATGTTGTGGGTGTTCTCGGCGACGATGAGGGCGGTGCGGGAGCGGTGGCGGCTGCCTGGTTGGATCTCGGTCGCAAGACGGTCGAGGTCAAGGCGGCCGGCGGTGCCGGGGAGCGTCCGGGGAATGCCGCCAGCGATGGCGGAGATGCCGCCGCTCTCATAGCGCAGGAAGTGCGAGTCGCGCTCGGCGATGACCTCCTCGCCCGGCTGGAGATGGGTCATGAAAGCGACGAGATTGCCCATGGTGCCGGAGGAGCAGAAAAGCGCCGCCTCGTGCCCGGTCATCTCGGCCGCCTTGGCCTCGAGGCGCAGAACTGTAGGGTCACCCTCGCGGGTGTCATCGCCCACAAGGGCTTCGGCCATCGCGCGGCGCATCGCCGGGGTGGCCTTCGTGACGGTGTCGCTGCGGAGATCAATGACGGCGCGCTCGGACACGGAACTCCTCCTGCTCTTGGGGCCTAGTGTATGACGCTATGATTGGCGGGGAGGCCGAGGTTTACCCGCCTCAGGCGGGTTTATCCGCCTCAGGCGAGTTCACCTGCCATCGGGCCAAGGATGGCAAGAGCAAGCCGTTGGCATGGTATAATGCTGCGGCTAGTGACAGCAAAAGGAGCGAGGCGTGAACATCATCCAGAAGGGCTATGGGGAGGTCAAGCTGGTCGGCGGCGAGGTATTGACCGGCGAGATAACGCTGTACGCCGAGGGCTGGGTCGCTGTATCGGGGGCGCAGGCCTCAGAGGAGGGCCCGAGCTGGTTCCCGCACGAGCGAGTGGCGGAGGTCGCCTGGAAGAAGAGCGTCGCGGTGCGGCGGCCTGGTTAGCGCGGCGGCCCTGGGGTGTTGGGTGGGCAGGCACTGGAGGCCTAGCTGCGACAATGCTGAGAGTCAGGATCGTACCTTGTGAGAAGCTGGCGAGAAACTCGAAGATCGGGCGCGAGGGGGGTGAGGTGGCGCTTCCGGACGGCGGCCGGGTGAGGGACCTGGTGCAGGCAGTGGGGCTGTTCGAGGAGGAGATCAGAAGGGTGTTCGTGAACGGGCGTAAGGCGCGGCTCGACACCTCGCTCAACAGAGATGATCTCGTGGAGGTTCAGGGCTAGTGTGAAGGCCTCCCGCAGGAAGCCGACTCGCCGAACGGGCCGTGTGCTGATGAAGGCGTCGCGCGTGGCGGCGCCTTAGTCTTCTCAGGGGCGAGCCTCAGTAGGCTCGGCCTGCCTACGCACCGAGATGCCCCGCGTCGAACCCGTTGTCGTGCGATTGGCGCACGCGTTTGGCCAATGCCCAAGGAAGGGCACGGACGGGGCGGAAGACGGTCAAGGCAGTGCAGAAAGGGGAGCGACGGCGTGATCGGGCGAGAAGGAGGCACTGGCTGGTGAGGAGAGCAGGCTGGGCGATTGGCTTGTGCTTGGCGGCGCTCGGGCTGAGGCTCGCGGGCGCGTGGGCGGGCGAGCAGGCGGCAGGCTCCACGCCGACCATCGCGGCCCTGCTGGCGGAGGCGCTCGCGCGCAGTCAGGAGCTATACGCGCTCCAGGAGAGGGTGGTGGCAGCGGAGGCGATGATCAGGCCGGCCGGGGCCCTGCCCGATCCGATGGCACAGGTGGGCTATCAGAACATCCCGGTGGGAGCGGGGCTGGCGCTGGATCAGGACATGATGAGCAGCTTCATGCTGATGCTCTCCCAGCAACTTCCGCCGGCGTCGCGTCGCCGCCTGATGAGAGAGGCGCAGGGGGCGGAGGTCTTGATGGCGAGGGCCCAGCTTGCCGACAAGCGCAATGACATCGTGCGCAAGGTGAAGCGGGCCTACATAGACGTTCAGTATCGGGACGAGGCGCTGGCGATTGCCGAGCGGAACCGGGATGTGGCAAAGGACATGCTGGAGACGGCCGAAGCGCGGTACGCCACCGGCAAGGTGATGCAGCAGGACGTGTTCCAGGCCCAGGTGCAGCTCTCCCGGATGTTAGACATGGTCGTGATGCAGCGGCGAGAGCGCACCATGGCGGTGACGCGCCTGAACCGACTTCTCTACCGCGACCCGGCGGCGGAGATGGGGGGACTTCCGAGGTTGCAGCGCACACAGGCTAATCTGGAGGGGCTGAGCGCGCGGGTGGAGGAGGCGAATCCGCAGTTGGCCGAGATGAGAGCGCGGGTGGCGCAGGCGGAGAGGTCGCAGGGGGTGGCGACATCAATGATAAAGCCCGAGCTGATCCTATCGTTCTCCTATATGATAAGAAAGCCATTGGAAGCAGACGCGATGACGGGCGACGATATGTGGACGGCCCTCGTAGGAATCAACCTGCCCTGGGTCTACCGGCGGGACAAGGTGGATGAGGAGGTCAGGGCGGCGACGGCGGAGAGAGGCGCGGCCGAGCGTGACGTGGAGGCGATGCGGAACGAGCTCGTCTCTATGGCGGAGGAGACGGCGATAGACATAGGGCGGGCGGAAGAGCAGCTCGCGCTGGTGGAGACCGGGCTGCTGCCACAGGCGGAAGGCGCCTACGCCGCCTCGCGGGCAAGCTACGCCACGGGCATGGGCGATGTGCTCAGCCTGCTCGATAACCAGATGAACCTCTACAATCTCGAGCTGCAGAGGGCGATGCTGCTGCGCGATCGGGAGCGAGCCGTAGCCGATGTAGAGTACCTCGTGGGAGGCGCGTTGCTCGCGGGCCGGTGATCGGTGGCAGGAGGAAGAGAGTGCGTAGGCGGTTGTGGTTGCTTGTACTCTTGGTGCTGGTGGCGGCCGGCCTCGGCTACGGGGCTCACCGATACCGGGTCAGGCGCGCCGCGCGGGCGAAGGCGACGGCCCATGCCGCAATGAAGCCGGCGCCCGCGCAGGAGGCGAAGCCGACCATCCAGAGCACCGTGGCGGGGCGCGGGGTCATAGAGATCTCCCCGGAGAAGCAGCAGTTGATCGGGGTTGTCGTCAGTCCTGTGGAGCGGTGCGCGCTGAGCAGAGCGGTGCGCGCGGTGGGGCTGGTGGTTGTGGACGAGGGGCGGCTTTCGGACATACACACCAAGATCGAGGGCTGGGTGGAGAAGCTGTACGCGAATCAGACCGGCAAGATCGTGCGAAAGGGGCAACCTCTGCTCACGATCTACAGCCCGGAGCTGGTCAGCACCCAGCAGGAGTACCTGGTGGCCCTCAGATCACGCGAGCGCGTGAGGGAAAGCCCCTTCCCGGAGGTGCGGCGAAGCGGCGACTCGATGGTGGCCGCAGCCAGGGAAAGGCTGAAGCTTTGGGACATATCGGATGGGGAGATCGCGCACCTCGAAAAGACCGGCGAAGTGAAGAAGGCGCTTACCCTCCACGCGCCGGCGACCGGTTACGTGATGGAGAAGATGGCGGTGGAGGGAATGAGGGTGCTGCCGGAGATGACGCTCTACCGGCTGGCGGATCTGTCGCGGGTGTGGGTCGAGGTCGAGATCTACGAGTACGAGGCGGCAGCGGTGAAGGTGGGACAGCAGGCAGCGCTGACGCTGGCATCCTACCCGGGACAGACCTTCCGCGGGCGAGTGACCTACATCTACCCCACGGTCGAGACGATGACGCGCACGCTCAAGGCGCGGCTGGAGTTCGAGAACCCAGGGCTGCTGCTTAAGCCCGGGATGTATGCGGACGTGGTGACTGAGGCGCCCGCGGGAGAGGAGCTGGCGATACCGGAGGAAGCGGTGCTCGACTCGGGGACGCGGAAGATCGTATTCGTGAAGGAGGGTGAGGGCACGTTCGCGCCGCGGGAGGTGACGATCGGGGCGCGGGCGACCGGCTACTACCCGGTGCTGAGCGGTGTGAAGGAGGGAGAGCTGGTGGTGAGCAGCCCGAACTTCCTCATTGACTCGGAGAGCCGCTTGCAGGCCGCCATGCAGGCGCGGCGGGCAGGCGGGGCCCATGCCGGCCACGTGCACTAAGCACCCTCCGAGACCTGACTGGGAACCTGTCACATAGCATGATCGAACGAATCATAGACTACTCCGCGCGGAATCCCTTCGTGGTGCTGCTGTTGGTGGGGGTGCTGCTCGCGTGGGGTGTGTGGTCGCTGATGAACGTCCCGCTGGATGCGATTCCCGACCTGAGCGACGTGCAGGTCATCATCTTCACCGAGTGGATGGGGCGCAGCCCCGACCTCGTGGAGGATCAGATCACCTATCCCATCGTGACCAGCCTGCTGGGCGCCCCCCGGGTCACGACCGTGCGCGGGTCCTCCATGTTCGGGATGTCCTTCGTCTACGTGATCTTCGAGGATGGCACCGATCTCTACTGGGCCCGCAGCCGCGTGCTCGAGTACATGAGCGAGGTCCAAGGGCGGCTTCCCCGGGAGGCGCAGCTCAGGCTCGGCCCCGACGCCACGGGCGTCGGGTGGGTATACGAGTACGTGCTGGTGGAGAAGCCCGTCTGCCCGGTTGACGGGAAGACCACGACTCGGCTGTCGGAGCTGCGCGCCGACTACGATGGGAAGCTGATCTACTTCGACAGCGAGAAGTGCAAGGAGGAGTTCGAGGCGGATCCAGAGCGCTACGCCGATAGGCCCATCCGAGTTGACTCGAAGCTGAACCTCGGTGAGCTAAGGGCCTTCCAGGACTGGCATCTGAAGTACGCGCTGGAGAGCGTGCAAGGCGTGGCGGAGGTGGCCTCGGTCGGCGGCTTCCAGAAGCAGTATCAAGTGACGGTTGACCCGAATACGCTGGTCGCCTATGGGATACCGCTGGAGCGGGTGATCGAGGCGATCAGGTCGGGCAACAACGATGTGGGCGGCCGCAGCATCGAGTTCTCCGGGCGGGAGTACGTCGTGCGGGGGCTGGGTTATGTGAAGTCGCAGGCAGACCTCGAGGCGATTCCGGTGGGCACGGATGGCATGGGCACGCCGATCTTGCTCCGCGACGTGGGCAGCGTCTCGCAGGGGCCCGACCAGAGAAGGGGGATCGCGGAGCTCGATGGCGAGGGGGAGGCGGTCGGCGGCATCGTGGTGATGCGGTTCGGCGAGAACGCCCTCAACGTCATCAGGCGCGTCAAGGCGAAGATCGAGGAGATCAAGCCGGCTCTGCCGGAGGGGCTGGAGATCGTGCCGACTTACGACCGCTCTCAGTTGATAGAGCGCTCGATCGCCACCCTCAGGCGGACGCTGATCGAGGAAAGCATCGTCGTAAGCCTGGTCATCATCATCTTCCTGCTGCACCTCCCGAGCGCGCTGCGAGCCATCATCACGCTGCCGATCGCGGTCATCCTGTCGTTCATCCCCATGTACCACATGCGTCTGACCTCCAACATCATGTCGCTGGGCGGGATCGCCATCGCCATCGGGGTGATGGTGGACGAATCCGTGGTGATGATCGAGAACGTGCATAAGCGGCTCGAGCACGCGCCCCCGGACGCCGATCGCAAGGAGGTGATCATCGCCGCCTGCAAGGAGATCGGGCGGCCGATGTTCTACTCGCTGCTGGTGATCGTGGTTTCCTTCATGCCGATCTTCACCCTGGAGGCCCAGGAGGGCCGGCTCTTCCGGCCGCTGGCCTACACCAAGACTTTCTCGGTGCTGTCTGCCTCCTTCCTCTCCATCACCCTGGCGCCGGTGCTGATGGTGGCCTTCATGCGAGGCCGGATACGGCCCGAGACAGAGCATCCTATCAGCAGGTGGATGCAGCGCACCTACCGGCCCTGGGTAAGCGCCCTCGTGAGGCGAAGGGCCATCAGTATCACCATCGCGGTGCTGGCGGTGGCCTCGTGCCTCCTGATCGTCAGGCGCATCGGCTCGGAGTTCATGCCCGAGCTCAACGAGGGCGACATCCTCTACATGCCGACGACCGTGCCGGGCATCTCCACCACCGAGGCGGCAAAGATCCTGCAGCTCCAGGACCGCATCATAAGGGGCTTCCCCGAGGTGGAGCGCGTCTTCGGGAAGATCGGCAGGTCGGACACGCCAACCGATCCGGCCCCGCTCGATATGGTCGAGACCACGATCATGATCAAGCCCCAGCAGTACTGGCGTGAGGGCGTGACGTGGGAGAAGCTCCGGGAGGAGCTTAGCCAAGCGCTGAAGATGCCCGGGGTGAGCGCGGGCGGCATGCAGTGGCCCATCAAGACGCGCACTGACATGCTGACAACCGGGATCAGGTCGCCAGTCGGGATCAAGATATTCGGCGCCGACCTTGACACCATACAAGCGCTTGGCGAGCACGTCGAGATGGTGCTTAACGGCGTGCCGGGCACGTCGAGCGCGTTCGCCGAGCGCGTCACAGGCGGGTCGTATGTGGACATAGTCCCAAAGCGCGAGGCAGCGGCGCGCTATGGGCTGGGCGTCGAAGATGTGCTGATGATGGTGGAGACCGCGATCGGCGGCATGAACATAGACACCACGGTGGAGGGGAGGGAGAGATTTACCATCAACGTTCGGTATCCGCGGGAGCTGAGGGACGAGCTCGACAAGCTGGGGCGAGTGCTCGTGCCCACGATGATGGGCGCGCAGGCGATGGTCGCCCCCCAGGTGCCGCTGGCACAGCTGGCCGATATCCGGCTGACCACCGGGCCGCCCATGATCAGGGATGAGAACGGCGCCCTGAGTGGGTGGGTCTACGCGTACGTGAAAGACCGGGACATCGGGCGGTACGTCGCCGACGCGCAGAAAGCGGTCAACCGCGAGGTGAAGTGGCCCCCGGGCTACTACCCGCTGTGGACCGGGGAGTACGAGTACATGCTGCGCGTGCGCCACCGGCTGATGCTGGTCGTGCCGCTGACCCTGTTTATCATCGCGGTGACGCTCTACTTCAATTTCCGATCGGCGGCGGAAACCGCGATCGTGATGCTGTCACTTCCCTTCGCCATCACCGGAAGCCTTTGGATTCTCTTCCTGCTGAAGTACAACTTCTCCGCGGCGGTATGGGTGGGCGTCATCGCGCTGGCGGGGGTGGCGGCAGAAACCGGGGTCGTCATGATCGTGTACCTGGATGAGGCATTTCATCGGCATCAGCGGGAGGGGCGGATGAACAGCCTTCACGATCTCTTCGAGGCGATCACCGAGGGCGCCGTCCAGCGCGTGCGGCCCAAGGTCATGACCGTGATGTGCATTCTGATGGGCTTGCTCCCGCTGATGTGGGCGCACGGATCCGGGGCCGAGGTGATGCGCCGGATCGCCGCGCCGATGATCGGAGGCTTGATAACCTCAACCATTCTGACGCTCGAGATAGTCCCCGCGATATACTCCTTCTGGAGGCAGAGGCAGATCGGGAAGACCTAGCAGCTCCGCGTCTGGCAGACCGTCGCCGCGTGCGCGGTCGGGGGCCGCACGCCGGGAGCCTGTCGGTGCGAAGATCACTCCGGAAGCGCCGCCTATGGCGAACCTTCGGCCGGACCGAAAGGTTCGGTGCTGGCCCGGCCCGTAAACCGGACCACCGTGCTCAGGCTGCCGAGTGGGCGACAGCCGACCAAGTCAGGGGGCAGAAGCGTGGAGTGCGCCGAGGGCGACTTCGGCTCCCCGGGCGCCCGAGAGGAGCATGGCCCCAAACGATGGTCCCATTCGCGGGAGGCCGTGGACGGAGGCGACCGCCATGCCGATGGCGACGAGGCCTGGGTGGACGATCCCAGTGTGGCGGACGACAGCGTCCTCAGACCGTTCCACCCACATGGGGCCGCAGCCCTCGACCTGGGCGAGGCCGTGACGCTCCAACAGGCTGACGACGGCCGCGTCGTGGCCCGTGGCGTCAATGACGAGCTTGGCCTCGATAGCCACGGGGTCAACGCAGGTGAGCTGGCGAGGGAGTGACTGGACAGGGGTCCAGTTGATGACGAGGCCGGCGACGCAACTGTTTTCTCTGACGACGATGTCCTCGACGACGGTCATATTCTGGATTTTCACGCCGGCATCGCAGGCAGCTCCGATGAGCTTGGCGCAAGCGTGGGGGGCATCTGCGACATAGAGGCCGTCGGAAGCCGTCGTGTAAGGAATGCCCAGCTGGTCGAGGATCTCCTGCGACGGGGCGCGGAACACCGCCTTGTTCATGAGGTAGCCGCCAATCCAGAAGCCGCCACCGAGGTAGTTGTTGCGCTCGATGATTAGAACCTTGGCGCCGTTCTCGGCGAGCGCCTTGCCACACATGAGGCCGCTGGGACCTCCGCCGACGATGAGGACGTCGGATTCGACGTAGTCATCAAACTGGGCCGCGAACTCCCGCACGAGCGCTCTCGTGACGTCGCGCTCGGCGGCGGGGCTGAAGATTGAGTCAGACTGCGACAACATGGCGTATCTCCTCGCGATCGGACCGGGCTGTGAGCGCGCCCGACCGATCAAGACGCGCCGGGGGCAGATGGAGAAGGACTTCGGTGAGCCGGGCTCCAGAACGCCCGGGCCGCGTTCCCTACGCCGGTACGAACCGGATCAGGTTACAAGGGTTGAAGCTCTCGGGCTTCGCTTCTCTCAGCCAGCTGCGCTGGCACCCCTAGCGGTAAGGCGAAAACGAGTCTAGCAGAAAGAAGGGGCGAGGTAAAGTGGTTCGCTCCAGTGGATAGGGCGCACGTGGGCGGACGGCGAATCGAGCTGCGGCAGAGAACCAGTCCCGCGAGGAGGACAGGCAGGTGGACGCTGTGAGCGTGCTGCAGGTGTCGGTGTCCCAGCAGCATTGGGCGCAGGGGATGGAGCGGAACCTACGGCGGACGCTGGAGCATATCGAGATCGCCTCGGGCGAGGGGAGCGATGTGATCCTTTTCCCGGAGGCCAACCTTACCGGCTATGATTTCCCCTACCTGCTCGGGCTGGATAGCGCCGAGATCGAACTCGCCCTGGAGCGCGTGCGGGAGGCGGCGAGGGAGGCCGGGCTCTATGTCATCTGCGGCACGATCCAGCGCAGGTCGGGCCAGGAGAAGCTCCTCAACCTCGCGCACGTGATAGACCCGCGGGGCGAGATCATCCACGAGTACGCGAAGATCCAGATGGCGGGGCCCGACGAGCGGAAGCACTGCCGGCCGGGAAACAAGCTCTCTCTCTTCGAGGTCAAGGGGGTCCCCGCGACCATCGTGATCTGCCGCGATGGGCGCCATCCGGAGCTCTACCGGCTGCCGGCGATGGCGGGGGCAAGGGTGCTGTTTCACCCGGCCTGCTCGACCGAGACCATCGAGGCGCTGTGGTGGAAGCGCGCGGCCGGCAGGGCGACACAAGCAGCCGGTCCGACGACCTACATCTATCATTGCTGCGCCAACACGGTGGGGCAGGATTACCTGGGCAAGCAGTCATCCTCGGGCGGGTCGTTCGTCAAGCATCCAACCGGCTTGTCGCTGGCCGAGGCGGACTGGTACAGCGAGATGGTGATAACCGCCCGCCTCGACATGGCGGCGGCCGACGGGCGCTACGCCAAGGCGAGCGCCGAGCAGCCCGAGTTCCTGCGAGAGCATTGCCGGAAGGCGATCGAGGACCTGCGCGCGCGGAAGGATGAGAGGCCGGAGTGACCGGCAGGAGGTCCTCTGAGGAGGAAACATGCGGCTGGCCGATGCGCTGAGAGAGACGTTCAAACTGGATCAGGTGATCGCGGCGGGCGCCGGCATCGTCGTTATCATCGTTGTGTCATGGGGGCTCTATCTGCTGCTCAAGCGCGCCATGAAAGGGGCGCTGGCGGCGGCCGGCAGTCGCATCGCGGAGGAGGCGCAGAGGCAGCGGGCGACAACGCTGGTGCTGCTGCTTGGCAGCGTGATGAAGTACGTCATCATCTTCCTTGCTGCGATCATGATCCTGGGCCGCCTGGGGCTCGATCTAACGCCCATACTTGCGGGGGCGGGCGTCGTGGGCCTGGCGGTGGGGTTTGGCGCGCAGAACCTTGTGCGCGACGTCGTCTCGGGCTTCTTCATCATCATGGAGGGGCAGTATGCCGTCGGGGACCTGGTGGAGATCAACGGTGTAATGGGCAAGGTCGAAGAGGTCGGGCTGCGCGTGACCAAGATCAGAGACGCGACCGGCCAGCTCCGCTACTTCCCCAACGGCGCCATCACCGCGGTCAGCAACTACACCGAGGACCATGTCGCCTACGTCGTGACGGTGCCGGTCGGCGCAGTGGCGGAGCCGGAGCGCGTGGTGTCCTCGGTGTTCGAGGAGTTCGACCGCGAGTTCGGGGTGTTCGCGGGACCGCCTGTGGTGCGACCGGCCGAGCAGTTGGGCAGCTACGGGCGAGTGGTCAAGGCGGAAGTCAGGGCCATACCCGGGCGCCAGGGCTTATTGGAACAGAAGCTGCCGGCCCGGGTTGCGGCGAGGCTGGAGAGAGTGGGCCATCCCTTGCCCACCGGCACGGAGGTAAGCGTGACGCTGAAGTTCCCGCCGCCGGTCAGCAAAGCCTGAGCGAACCTAGCTCCCCGGCTGGGCGAGCGGACCGGCGAGGTGCCGCGTTGGCGGCTCCGCGAGGAGCGGGTCCTGCCCCTGCACCGCGTCTTCCACGGCCGCTCGGAGCTGGTCTATCTCCTGCTGGCAGTTGCGCCCCGCGGCCGCGGTTGAGCACAGCGCCAGGCTCAGGTTCATAGTCGCCACGAGATCTGAGAGGAGGCAGCGGACTCGCCCGGTTGCCTCCTCCGCGCGCGAGACTTCCTCGCGGAGCCGG
>Ga0315288_10010946_pt1 | contig 11433 bp, 15 predicted proteins | sample YL17G11_20_MG_FD_203454 | JGI IMG/M metagenome (GOLD analysis project Ga0315288, IMG submission 203454) | Sediment microbial communities from Yellowstone Lake, YNP, Wyoming, USA - YL17G11_20 | ecosystem: Environmental > Aquatic > Freshwater > Lake > Sediment | place: USA: Wyoming | collected... | reverse complement strand
CAAGCTGACGCACGTCGTGGTGAGCGGCGTGGACAAGCAGCGAGTCGGCCAAGTAGCCGCGGAGATCCGCGCGCTGCGCCCGCCCGACCCTTACAAGAACAAGGGCGTGCGCTACACCGGCGAGCGTCTGAAGAAGAAGGTTGGCAAGGCGGTTGCTGCTGCCGGTGCGACCAAGTAGTCAAGAATGCGGGGATCAAGAGAGACCTTATGTTGAAGCTGGCTTCCAAAAACGTGACGCGACGCCGGATTCACTTGCGAATTCGCTCCCGGGTTGCAGGCCGTCCACACGTGCCGCGACTCAATGTTTATCGGTCCCTGGGCCACATTTACGCCCAGATCGTTGACGACACGCAGGGGCAGACGGTGGTGTCGGCGTCCAGCGTCGACAAAGAGATTCGCAAGACTCTGAAGGGCGGCGGTAACGTCGCCGCGGCCAAGACGGTGGGAAAGATTCTGGCGGAGCGCGCCAAGGGCGCGGGCATCGCGCGCGTGGTATTCGACCGCGGGGGTTACGCTTATCACGGGCGGGTCAAGGCGCTGGCGGACGCAGCGCGTGAAGCGGGATTGCAATTCTAGAGGAAGTCGCAGGGGAGTGTCGAGTTGGCCAATCGGATTGATCCCAATACGCTGCAGTTGAAAGACCAGGTTGTTTCCATCAACCGCGTCACCAAGGTGGTGAAAGGCGGAAAGAACCTCAGCTTCTCGGCCCTGGTGGTGGTCGGGGATGGCGCCGGGCACGTCGGCCACGGCTCGGGAAAAGCACGTGAAGTGCCCATGGCCATCCGCAAGGGCATTGAAGCCGCGAAGAAGGCGCTGGTGAGAGTCAACCTCTCGGCGACGACAATTCCCCACACGGTCCTGGGGCGGTTTGGCGCCGGGAAGGTCCTCCTGAAGCCCGCTCCGGAAGGCACGGGTGTTATTGCCGGCGGCGCGGTGCGCGCCGTGCTCGAAGCCGCGGGAGTACAGAACGTCCTCACCAAGTCACTGGGCACGACCAATCCGCACAACGTCGTCAAGGCAACCATGGACGCTCTCCAAAAACTGCGCGACCCCGAACAGGTGGCAGCCTCGCGCGGCAAGACGAGGGAAGAAATCTAAAGGGTGAATAGAGTCGTGACGGAAAAAGCTCAGAGAACGGTACACATCAAGTGGGTGCGCAGCGGGATCGGGTTCAGCTATCGGCAGAAGGGGATGGTGCGCAGTCTCGGCCTCTTGCGGCTTAACCAGGTGGTTGAGCGGCCCGACACGGCGCAGATCCGCGGACTGGTGGCGCGGATACCTCACCTGGTGGAAATTGTCAGCGAACCGCCCAAGCTTGCGGCCTGGGCGGCAATCCCGGAATACACTCTCAAGGCTCCGGAGGTTGTGCCCGCGGAGACGGCGGCTGCCCGTCCGATAGAAGGCGGCGCAAGTGCGCAGGTGGAAGCGCCGCAGACGGCGGCGCGCGAGGCGGAAGCAAAATCGCCGAAGAAGGCTGAAGCTCCGGCCCCGGCAAAGACGAAAAAGGCTGCAAAACCAGCGAAAGCCGCGGCTGCAAAGACCAAGGCGGGGAAAGAGGCGGAAAAGAAGAAAGGCAAGCCTGCCGCAGCCAAGAACGTCAAGTTTGCCAAGACGAAGAAGAAATAGGCAACAAGATTATGGCTATCCACATTGGAACAATTCGCCCTCCGCGTGGCGCGCATAAGCGCAGCAAGCGCATTGGCCTCGGAATGGGTTCGGGACACGGCAAGACCGCCACGCGCGGCTCCAAGGGCCAGCGTTCAAGGGCGGGATCGCGGATGCGCCCGGGCTTTGAGGGCGGGCAGATGCCCTTACACCGCCGCTTGCCCAAGCGCGGTTTCACCAACATCTTTAAGAAGCATTTTGCGCTGGTTAACCTGCGAGACCTTGCGAGCTTCAGTCCCGAGGAGAAGATTACTCCCGAGCTTCTTATTCTGCGGGGGATGGTGAAGAAACTGGGAGACGGTTTGAAAGTTTTGGGGGACGGTGAACTGAAGTCCCCACTCAACATTTCGGCTCATCATTTCTCCAAGTCCGCACTGGAGAAGATCCATAAGGCGGGCGGCACGGCCGAGGTTATCCGGGCATGATGGAGCAGCTCAAGAGCATCTATGAAATTCCCGACCTGCGGAGGCGTATTCTCTTTACGATCTTGATGCTGGCGCTGTACCGGTTGGGCTCTTTCATTCCTACCCCGGGCATCAACGCCAGCGTGTTCGAGCAGGCTTTTGAGAACCTGGCGGCGGGACTGCTGGGCCTGCTGTCGATGTTTTCCGGCGGCAGCCTGCGACGACTCACGGTGCTCGCCCTCGGAATCATGCCGTATATTACGGCGTCTATTATTCTGCAACTCTTGACGGTCGTCTTCCCTCACCTCGAAAAGCTGAAGAAGGAAGGTGATCTGGGCCGCCGCAAGATTACTCAGTACACGCGTTACCTGACCGTGGGGATCAGCGCCTTCCAGGCATTCGCCATCGCTGGGGCTCTGCAAAAGGCGACATCGGCGGGTACGCCGCTGGTGACCAACCCGGGACCGGCGTTCATTATCCAGACGGTGCTCACGCTCACCACGGGGTCGCTCTTCGTGATGTGGTTGGGCGAGCAGATCACCGCGCGCGGCATCGGCAACGGGATGTCGCTGCTTATCTTTGCAGGCATCGTGGTGGGATTGCCGCGAGCCATCGGCGACTTGTATGACAAGGTCTTCGTGAGCCGGACCTGGAACCTTGGCATTGTGCTGGTGTTGCTGGTGTTCATGCTCGCTGTGGTGGCCTTCATTGTGCTGGTCGAGCGGGGGGAGCGGCGCATCCCGATCCAGTACGCGCGCCGCATCGTGGGCAGAAAGATTGTGGGTGGTGTCTCGACGCACCTCCCGCTGAAAGTCAACAGCAGCGGGGTGATGCCGATTATCTTCGCAGTCTCGATCCTGACTTTTCCGCAGACCATCGCCCTGTTTGGCAATCTGAAAGACAACCGGGTGATCGGTTGGCTGTTGACGAGCTTCGCGTGGGGCGAACCGCTTTACACGGTCGCCTATGTCGCGCTGATCCTGTTCTTTGCGCATTTTTATCTCTCGATTGTTTACAACCCCGACGAAGTCGCCGACAACGTCCGCAAGCAAGGCGGGTTCATTCCCGGCATTCGGCCCGGCAAACGCACGGCCGATCACCTCGACGAGGTGCTGACCAAGATCACCTGGGTGGGAGGCGTCTATCTGGCGATCATCGCCCTGATACCGGAGATGATGCTGGCGGGCCTGCGCGTCAACCACCTGCCGGGCTCGGCGGGGTTATGGTTCGACGAACACCTGCCGACCTGGCTGCTGCACGGGCTCAACATCAACTTCTATTTCGGGGGCACGTCGTTATTGATTGTGGTCGGGGTCGCCATGGATACCGTTCAGCAAGTTAACGCGCAATTGATCATGCGCCATTATGAAGGGTTCATGAAGAAAGGTCGCCTGAGAGGACGCCGCCCCACAATGTAGGGGAAGCGAGGGAGCCATGAAACCACGCGCCTTGATTTTTCTGGGAGCCCCGGGAGCCGGCAAAGGAACGCAGGCGAGAGAAGTGTCGAAGGAATTCAGCATCCCGCAGATTTCGACCGGCGACATTCTCCGCGAGGCGGTGAAGAAAGGGACGGCGCTGGGGCTGGCCGCCAAGGCGAAGATGGAGGCCGGGCAACTCGTTCCCGATGAGATCGTCTGTGGCATCGTCGATGAACGAATCAGCGAGCCCGACTGCGCGGCGGGATTCATCCTGGACGGCTTCCCGCGCACCATTCCTCAAGCCCAGTTCGTGGATCGGGCGCTGGAGGCAAAAGGCAAGGGGAGCCCGCTGGTCATCAATATCGCGGTTGACCAGGATCTGCTGATGAAGCGGCTGACCGGCCGCCGCACTTGCTCGGTCTGCGGGGAGATTTACAATATCCATTTTGGTCCTCCCAAGCAGGAGGGCGTTTGCGACAAGGATGGGGGAAAGCTGCTGCAGCGCGCGGATGACAATGAGAGCACGATCCGCCAGCGCCTGGTGGCTTACGAAATCCAGACCAGCCCGCTCATCGAGTACTATCGTAAGAAGAATCTGTTGCACGACGTGAACGGCAGTCGCGACCCCGAGCCCATCGCAAAGGAGCTTATTCAGTTCTTGAAGGGCGCATGAGTATCGACTGCAAGTCTCGAACGGAGATTGAGAAGCTGCGGCGTGCGGGGCAGTTGGTGAGAGGGCTTCTGCACGAGATCCGGGACCGAGTCCGGCCGGGCACTACGACCCTGGAACTGGAGAGGTACACGGAAAAGCGACTGGCGGAGTTAGGTGCACGGCCGGCCTTCAAAGGTTACCGAGGTTATCCGTGCTGTCTGTGCACCTCGGTGAACGACCAGATTGTGCATGGTATCCCCTCCGACCGCCGGCTAAAGGAAGGGGATATCCTCAGCCTGGACTTGGGAGTGGTTTTAGACGGGTATTACGGTGACTCGGCCATGACCATTCCGGTGGGACAGATTTCAGAACCGCTCCGAGAACTCCTCCGCGTCACCGAGGAAGCCTTGGAGTTGGCAATCCAGAAGGCGCGCCCCGGCAACCACTTGGGCGATATTTCGGCGACGGTGCAGCAGCACGCGGAAGAGAACCACTACACGGTGGTGAGAGAGTTCGTGGGCCACGGGATCGGCCGTGAGCTGCATGAGGAGCCCCAGATTCCGAATTACGGCACTCCTGGTCACGGACCGGTCTTGAAAGAGGGCATGGTTTTGGCCATCGAACCGATGGTCAACTCGGGTGGCGCGGCCGTGCGGGTTCTGGACGATCGCTGGACGGCGGTGACGGAGGACGGCGGGTATTCCGCCCACTTCGAGCACATGGTGGCGGTTACCCACAACGGTCCGGATGTTCTGACAAGGTTGTAGTCCGCCGAGCCTGCTTCCTTCGGAATGCGGGCGCGCGGGCGGGAAGCGCATCAGTCAGTTTATGGCCAAGGAAGAAGCAATCGAGGTCATTGCAACGGTGGTTGAGCCTCTGCCGAACGCGATGTTTCGGGTTGAACTGGATAATAAACACCGGGTCCTGGCGCACATCTCGGGAAAGATGCGGAAGAACTTCATCCGCATTCTTCCCGGCGACAAGGTGGCGGTGGAACTTTCTCCTTACGACCTGACACGCGGACGGATCGTTTACCGGTACAAGTAGTTCGGGAGGGGAACCATCAACGCTTGAAGAATTTGACTCCCGGCTGACCCCTCCGGTCCCGGGTAAGTGGTCGAGCGGAATTGTCCGCGGAGTGGAAATCGATGAAAGTTCGTTCTTCAGTTCGGAAGATCTGCGCCAAATGCAAGATCGTGAGACGGCGGGGCGTGGTTCGGGTGATTTGCGAGAACCCCAAGCACAAGCAGCGGCAGGGGTGATGGTGGAAACTGGAAATTAGAAAATAGAAACTCGGGGGCGCGGCGCAGGAGCCGGGGAGATCCAACGAGTTTCCAGTTTTCGATTTCAAGTTTTGAGCTTCAGGGAGGAAGGCAATGGCAAGAATCGCAGGCATCGATCTGCCGCGGACGAAGCGGGCGGAAATCGGGTTGACCTATATTTTTGGAATTGGCAGAACGCGCTCCATGTCCATTCTGGTGCGGGCGGGGGTCAGCCCCGATAAGAAGGTCAAGGACCTGACTGATGACGAAGTCAACAAGATCCGCCAGATCATCGAGGAGGAGGGAGGAGTCGAGGGGGATCTCCGCAAGGAGACCGCCATGAACATCAAGCGGCTGATTGAAATCGGCTCCTACCGGGGCTTCCGGCATCGTCGCAATCTTCCTGTTCGGGGCCAGCGCACCCATACCAATGCGCGAACCCGCAAGGGACCACGACGGGGAACGATTACCAACAAGAAACGGGCGACTGCCAAGACGTAGGCTTGAGGTGGCAGGGCCCATCGAGTTTTACTGAGGGAAAATGGCGAAAGCGGGCGCGAAACCAAGCAAGAAGAAGGTCTTCAAAAAGAAAGAAAAGCGCATTGTGCCCGTGGGGATTGTGCACGTGCACGCGACGTTTAACAACACGCAGATTTGCGTGACGGATCCGGATGGCAAAGTCATTTGCTGGGCCAGCTCCGGCTCCATGGGCTTCAAGGGCTCGCGCAAGGGGACTCCCTTCGCGGCCCAACAGGCGGCGCTGCGCGCGGCCAATGCCGCGCGTGACCATGGTATGCGGACCGTGGAAGTGCGCGTGAAGGGCCCTGGGTCCGGCCGCGAGTCGGCAATCCGCGCGCTGGCCACTGCCGGCCTCGACGTGCGCATGATCCGGGATGCAACTCCGATCCCGCACAACGGCTGCCGGCCACCCAAGCGCCGCCGCGTGTGAGTATTACAGGGAGGTTGATTTGGCAAGATATCGTGACGCAGTATGCAGGCTTTGCCGCCGGGAAGGCGTGAAGCTGTTCCTGAAAGGGCAACGTTGCCTGACGGACAAGTGCGCCATCGAGAAGCGCAACTTCGCTCCGGGCCAGCACGGCAAATCGCGGCGGCCCAAGCTTGTCGGGTACGGTTTGCAGCTTCGCGAAAAGCAGAAGGTTCGCCGCTTTTACGGCATCCTGGAAGATCAGTTCCGTTCCTATTTTGAGAAGGCTGCGGCCATGAGGGGCATCACGGGCGAAAACCTGCTCCATCTGCTCGAGCAGCGCCTCGACAACGCCGTTTATCGGCTGGGCCTTGCCACCTCACGCGCCGCGGCGCGCCAATTGGTGCGCCACGGGCACATCGAGGTTGCCGGCCGCAAGGTGAACATTCCCTCTTTCCAGGTTGCGCCAGGCCAGGAAATCGTCGTGCGGGAAAGAAGCCGCAAGGTGCCCGGCATCCTGCATGCGTTGGACCTGATGGGCGGCCGCGGGATTCCCTCCTGGCTGGAATTCGACCGCGTGAGCATGAAGGGAAAAGTCCTCTCGATGCCCAAGCGTGAAGACGTGAATTTCCCCATTCAGGAGCAGATGATCGTCGAACTCTATTCGAAGTAGCGCCGTTCCAAAAGAACGGACGCGCGTGTATGCGCATGCAGTTTCAGTAAGGGCGCGGCATGCTGAGTTCTTACAAGGGAGGTAAGAAAGCGATGCTCTGGAAAGGATTTCAAAAACCCAAGCGCCTGGCGTGCAATACCGATACGCTGACCGACAAGTACGGCCAGTTTAACGCCCAGCCCTTCGAGCGCGGCTACGGCACCACGATTGGTAACGCGCTGCGGCGGGTGCTGCTTTCCTCGATCGAGGGTGCGGCGATCACGGCCGTAAAGATCGAGGGCGTCTTGCACGAGTTCTCATCCATCCCTGGTGTCGTCGAAGATGTCACGGACATTATCCTCAACCTCAAGCAAATCCCCCTGAAGATGCACGTAGAAGGGCCGAAGACCCTTTACCTGAATGTCGATCAACCCGGCGAGGTGACCTCCCGCGTAATCCAGGAGGATGCCGACGTCGAGATCCTCGACAAGGATATTCCCATCGCCACCGTCAGCGAGGGCGGCAGCCTGCACGTCGAGATGCGCGTCAAGGGCGGCCGCGGCTACGTCTCTGCCGAGAAGAATTTCGACGAGGATCTGCCCATCGGCTACATCCCGGTGGATTCCGTGCACTCACCCATCCGCAAGGTCAACTACACGGTGGAAGCGGCGCGCCTGGGCCAGATGACCGACTTTGACAAACTCACGCTGGATGTCTGGACGAACGGCGCCGTCGCGCCGGCCGACGCCGTGGGCCTGGCGGCCAAGCTGCTCAAAGACCACATGAACATCTTCATCAACTTTGATGAAGCCCCCGAGGTGGAAGAGGTTCCCGCGACAGAAACGTCGGCGGTGCGCAACGAGAACCTGGACCGGTCGGTTGAGGAACTGGAGCTGTCGGTCCGCTCCTACAACTGCCTGAAGAACGCCAACATCTCCACCATCCGCGAGCTGGTGCAGAAAAGCGAGCAGGAAATGCTGAAGACCAAGAACTTCGGCCGGAAGTCTTTGAACGAGATTAAGGAGATTCTCTCCGCGATGGGCTTGAGCCTGGGGATGAAATTTGACGAGAAGGGTACTGCCATCATGCCTCCGCAGGAAGCGCAGCACCCACAGGTCTAGCGCTCGGGCGCGGACAGCGGCGGTGCATGCCTCCGGTTCACGTCATCGTGAGTGAAGGGAAGGATCGCCGGGAATCGCCACATCGGCAAGTCCAGCAAGAGGAAGCAGAACATGCGTCATCGCAACTACGGCAGAAAGCTGAGCAGGAATACCGAGCACCGCCGCGCCCTGCTGCGCAACCTGGTGACCTCACTGATTCTCGAGGAACGCATCGAGACGACCGTGGCGAAGGCCAAGGCCGCCCGCGGGCTGGCGGAGGAACTGATTACCCTGGGCAAGCGCGGTGATCTCCACTCCCGGCGACAGGCCGCGAGCTTCTGCATGACGGCCCCCGCCGTAAAGAAACTCTTTGAGGATGTCGCCAAGCGTTATACCACGCGCCCCGGCGGCTACACGCGCATCGTCCGCACCGGCTGGCGCAAGGGCGACGGCGCCGACACCGCGGTGCTGGAATTGGTGGGGACGGAAGTCCTCCAGAAACGCGCGGAAGCGCGAGCCAAGAAGGTTGATGCCACGCGCAAGCGCCAGGAGGAAGCCGCCAAGGCCGAACAGCAGGCTGCCCCGCCGGACGAGGGCGAGAAGAAGTAGCAAAGCATCTTCGAAAGCCCTAACATCATCCCGGCCCGGGAAAATAGAGTCCCTGGCCGGGATTTTCTTTTCATTCCATGCCGCCTGATTCTCCCGTTCAGCGCGACGCTCCGACGCACTTTCCACCTGAATGGCCGCGCAACGTCCGCGCCCTCGGCTGGGTGGCGTTCTTCAATGACACCGCCACGGAGATGAGCTACTGGCTCCTGCCCCAGTTCATGATCAGCGTGCTGGGGGCGGGGCCGATGGCCTTCGGACTGATGGAAGGCGCGGCGGAAACCGTCGCGAGCCTGGGACGCCTTGCGTCCGGCTTTCTCTCCGACCGCCTGCGTCGTCGCAAACCGCTCGCCGCCTCGGGCTACACGGTCGCCAACCTCGCCAAGCCTCTGCTGGCGCTGGCGCAGTCGTGGCGTCATGTCTTCTGGATTCGCTTCGCCGACCGCGCCGCAAAGGGGTTTCGTGCTGCGCCACGCGACGCGCTGATTGCGGATTCCGTTCCGCCCGAAAAGCGCGGGGCGGCATTCGGCTTTCGCCAAGCCATGGACTCGGCGGGAGCCATTGTTGGCCCGCTCTCCGCCGTGTTGCTCCTTCCGCTTTTCCTCGGCGATGTGCGAAAGGTTTTCTGGGCGGCGAGCGTGCCGGGCCTGGCCAGCATCTTTCTTGCCTGGTTCATGGTTCGTGAGATTCGCCCCCCGGCCCCTTTGGCGGTTGCTCGCCGGCCGGGATGGCTCAGCGCTTTTCGCGAGAGCCAGCGGCAGCTCCTGCTGATCCTTGTGGCGGTGGCCCTGTTCTCGCTGGGAAACTCATCCGACCTCTTCCTGATTCTGCGCGCGCAGAACCTGGGAGTCCGCCCCGAACTGGCGCCCCTGCTCGGGTTGGTTTTCAATCTGGTTTACACGGCGCTCAGTTGGCCCGCCGGGAGGATCTCGGACCGGGTTCCGCGCCGCGCGCTGGTGGTGATAGGGTATCTAGTCTATGCGGGTGTCTACTTCGGCTTCGCGCGATCGCAGTCGGCGCACGCGGTCTGGCTGCTGATGCCGCTCTATGGCCTGTACTACGCGCTCACCGAGGGCGTGTTGAAAGCCTGGATCAGCGACCTGGTGCCGAGCCAGTCGCGCGCTTCCATATTCGGCGTTTTCAACTGGGTCGTCGGTGTGACCGCCTTTCCTGCCAGCCTCCTGGCCGGCTGGCTGTGGCAGCATTACTCGCCCGCGACGCCTTTTTACCTTTCTTCTGCGCTCTCATTTGTTGCGGCTGTTCTGCTGACCGTCGTCCGAAAGCCGCCCAATTAGGAAGATGCCCCCTCCGGACGCAACTTGACGAACGGGTGAGTGTCACACTTTGGGCGGAAACAGCCGATGCCGAACGTAGAGTACGAGCAAGCCCAGCGCGGCGCCCGAAGTGTCGATTCCGCAATCCAAAAGCGAGGCGCCGCGGCCCGGCTCGAACCACTGGTGAAACTCGTCGGTAAGGGAATAGCCGGCGGTGATTGCGAAACAGAGGAGCGCCGTGCGCGCACGCCAGGAGAAATCACGCCCGCCGCTGAACGAGCCGTAAAGGAGCAGCCCGAACATCATGTATTCGGTCACGTGGGCGAGCTTGCGGATGAAGTTGTGCAGAGCTTGGAACCCTGCGGGAGACACGCTGACATGCAAGAGGTCGAGAACCATTCGAAGCAGCCAGGTCGTGAACCATCCGCCGTAGGTCGCCGTTGAAAGACGATAGATCGTAGCGGCCCACGCCACGGTGGTCACCCACCAGAGGTAAGTGCGGAGAGATCGATCCGACGCGGCCTTGGTGGAGGGATTATTCAAGCCGGTAATTGGGCGCTTCCTTGGTGATGATGACGTCGTGGACGTGGCTTTCGCGCAGGCCGGCACTGGTGATGCGCACGAAGCGGGCGCGCTGCTGGAGTTCTTCGATGGTGGGGCAGCCGCAATAGCCCATGCCCGAGCGCAGCCCGCCCACGAGTTGCGTGACCATCTCGGCGAGCAGACCCTTGTAGGGGACGCGGCCTTCAATACCCTCGGGCACGAGTTTTGAGACCTCACCCTCTTGCGCGTAGCGGTCGCCCGAGCCGACGGCCATGGCGGCAATCGAGCCCATGCCGCGGTAGGACTTGAACGTGCGCCCCTGATAGAGAATGGTTTCGCCAGGGCTTTCTTCGGTTCCCGCGAAGAGGCTGCCAATCATCACCGAACTGGCGCCGGCGGCGATGGCCTTGGTGACGTCACCGGAAAACTTGATGCCTCCGTCGGCGATAACCGGCACACCGGCCGGCCGGCCCACGCGCGCACACTCGGCGATGGCGGTGATCTGCGGCACCCCTGCGCCCGTCACCACGCGCGTGGTGCAGATCGAGCCGGGCCCGATCCCGACTTTCACGCCGTCCACGCCGAGCTGGATCAGGTCGCAAGCGCCTTCCGCGGTGGCCACGTTGCCCGCCACCAGGTCCACCTCGGGGAGTTTGGCCTTGAGCACCCGCACCGCGTCCAGCACGCGCGAGGAATGGCCGTGCGCGGTATCCACGACGATGACGTCCACCTTGGCTTTCACCAGTTCCTGCGCGCGCTCCAGAAAATCACCCGTCGCGCCGACCGCCGCGCCGACGCGCAGGCGGCCCTGGACGTCCTTGGCAGCATTCGGATACTTAATCCTCTTCTGGATATCCTTTACAGTTATAAGACCTTTGAGATTAAATTCGTCGTCCACCACGAGCAGCTTCTCAACCCGGTGGCGGTGGAGA
>Ga0315288_10010944_pt1 | contig 11433 bp, 9 predicted proteins | sample YL17G11_20_MG_FD_203454 | JGI IMG/M metagenome (GOLD analysis project Ga0315288, IMG submission 203454) | Sediment microbial communities from Yellowstone Lake, YNP, Wyoming, USA - YL17G11_20 | ecosystem: Environmental > Aquatic > Freshwater > Lake > Sediment | place: USA: Wyoming | collected... | reverse complement strand
TGGGTGGACCGTACCGCTATTTGGCTCCTTGGGACCCCGTAACCGGACCTTTGTAAGCGGGGTGGACTGTGCCATTCTCCTCGGCCCAGATCACCAGACCGATTAAGCCGGGGCCGGTGTGGACGCTTAACGCACCGCTCAAGGGAGAGAAGTGGATTTCCGCCGACCCAAAGCGCTGGCGCAGTTCCTCCACAACCTGCTGGCCTAATTGAAACGCATCGGCTTCGTGCACGGCCAGCTTCAGTTGGGCCTTCGGGTAGCGCTGTTGCACTTCCCCGGCAATGTCCATCAACCGCTGCTGGGCTTTCTTGCTGGTGCGAACCTTCTCCAATACGTCGATCTGCCCGTCGCGAATGATCAGGATCGGCTTGATCTGCAGGATGGAGCCCAACAGGGCTTGCGCCCCACCGATGCGGCCGCCTTTCTTCAGGTACTCCAGGGTATCGACGGCGAACAACACCCTGACGCCATCCTTGACGGCGTTCATCCGGGCCAGGACCTCCGCTTTGCTTTTGCCGGCCTGGAGCGCCCGCACGCCTTCCATCGCCACAAAACCCAAGCACATCCCGCTGCTTTCCGAATCGAACACCTCAATGTCGCCGTTTAGCATTTGTTTGGCTGCCTGGGCCGAGGCCACGGTGCCCGAGAGTTTGGTGCCGATGTGGGCGGAGATGATGGAATACCCCTGATCGAGCCAGGGCTTGTAGGCCTCCACGAAATCCCCAGCGGAAGGCTGGGAGGTAGTGGGCAGTTGGGAAGCCGCGGCCAGTTTCGTGTAGAAATCCGCGTTGGTGATATCGATCCCTTCCTTGTAGCTTTGGTCACCAAATTGGATGTAGAGGGGGACAATGCCAATCTCTGGGTATTGAGCTAAGATGGCCGGGGGGATGGATGCAGTCGAATCCGTGATAATCTTGATCTTCTCCATGGTTTCTCCTTGTCATGACCAGGAGCAGAAAAACGTCCCGCGGTTCCGTCTAATGGCTAAACCGATTCCATGCAACGAACCGATGACGGGCTTAGGCATCTCTACTCCGGTTTTTGATTTATAATTTGACCAACTGTGACCAATGAGAAGTTGCAGGTAAAACGGATCATTCGCGGACGGGGGAAGAAGAAACGGAATCTCCCCACCGACCTGATTTATGCTGGAAGCTTATTGCTCCTTGCTTTGATCTGCTTCTTTTTTCTGCGGCCAGCCGCCACCGAGACATTTGTATTCGGGCTGAATGGGGTGATCGGGGCGGGTTACCAGGGACCCTCCCCTACCAGTTCAAGTTCACCCAGCCCTTCCTTACCACCGACCACCACCGCAACAACCACCGCCTTGAATTCATCGCCTTCCCCCTCCTCCACACTCACACCGACAGCGACAACCACTGCAACAACCATCGTCTTGATTTCATCGCTCTCCCCCTCTCCGTTCGAGTCACCCTCGGAATCAGGATCCCCTTCTCCTTCCTCTTCGGAATCCCCCAGCGCTTCAGCATCCCCAACACCCACAGAATTGCCTCCCCAAAGCCCCACACCCACAGTCACTGCTTCTGGGGTCTTTATTGCGATTATCATCGACGACATCGGCTACAACTATGGCCGCGAGGTCCAAGCTTTGATCGCCTCCCCCTACCAGGTCACGCTGGCCATCCTACCGGAAGTGGAGTACGGTCCACAGATCGCCAAGGATGCGGAAATCCAAGGCAAGGAGGTAGTCATGCACCTGCCGATGGAAAAGGCCCTGGACATGCCGGGAACCATCTACACCTGGATGGGGGAACAGCAAATCCGGGATCTGCTGGCGGCCGACATCAATGACGTGCCGGGTGCAGTAGGGATCAACAATCACATGGGAGTATACGGAACGTCCGATCCGGCCACGATGAGGGTGGTGATGTCCTTCGTTCGCGAGCGAGGATTGTTCTTTGTGGATTCCAGGGTCACCGGCAATTCGGTGGTGTCCCAAATGGCCGCGGAGCAAGGGATGCCGGCGCTGGTGCGCGACGTATTCCTGGATGGCGAAGAAAGCCATGGCTACATCCGCGGTCAGTTGAATCGTCTGCGGGGTGTGGCTTTAGAAAAGGGGTTCGCCATCGGCATCGGCCACATTAGAAGCGAGGGGATCACCAACCTGATCAACGAAGTGGCGGCCGCTTGGGTCGCAGAGGGGATCCAGCTGGTCCCTGTCTCCCACCTACTGCATTTCGTCGGGGGCTAGCGGGGTGGAGTCCGCCGAGAAAATCCTGGCAGAGCTATGGGCGCAGGTCCGTGCTTGCCGGCGCTGCCAGGCGGAAGGGTTTATTCCCCGCGCGGCTCCCGTGTTCTCCCCAGTAGTCCCTACCCGTTGGATGCTGATCGGGCAAGCGCCGGGGACCGTGGAGGAATCCGTCGGACAGCCGTTCTCCGGCCGGGCGGGAAGTAACCTTTTCCGCTGGCTGGCGGAAGCGGGATGGCCGGAGACGGAGTTTCGTCAAACGGTGCACATGGCGGCCCTGACCCGCTGCTTCCCCGGGAAAAACCAAAATGGGGATGGGGATCGCGCCCCCAGTGCTGCCGAACTGGCCCTTTGCCGCCCCTACCTCGAGCATGAACTGGCATGGCTGGAACCGCAACACGTGATCCTGGTGGGAACGATGGCCCTGGTCGCCTTCTGGCCGAAGGAAACGCTGGCTTCCGCCGTGGGTCGCATCCTGGCGACACAAAGTACGGATTGGATTTGCCTGCCTCACCCTTCCGGCACCAGCCGCTGGTTGAACCTGCCGCTGCACCGGGAGAAACTTCGACGGGCTCTGGCCAACATCCGGGAGCTTCGCGGTGCTGGAGATTGACGATTCCGGTTGGGGTTGCCCGATCGGTGGGGTGCTGATCGGAGTCCTTCGGCCAGAAAGCGAAGAGTATTTGACGGGCCTGATCCCGGTGCGGTACTTTCAAGGCACCAGCTACCAAAAATTGGCATACCTGGCCAAGACCAAGAGCCTGGCGAAGGACCTGATCGGCCGCTTGAAGGTCGGGTCACGGGAACAAATCGTAGTCTGTCCGGGTCCCCTCTTCCGCAATTTCCGGACTTACCTGTTCGAGAACAAATTCAATTTTCGCGCGCGACCGATCGGTGGAGCGCTGCAGCTATTGGTGGAGAAGTCTTTCGCGCAATACTTAAACGGTCTTGGCATCCCCGCGGACCTGCTGGCGCGCTACAACTTCCGCCATGCCGGGGGCCGGTTTCATGCCTTACTGCGCTGGGTAGCCGAAGCGTGGCCCGAGCGATTGGCCGTCTGTAAAACGGGCTGGCCTTCCTGGCCGAAATGGGCCCAGGAGATCGAACGGGAACAAACGAAGTTCCAAACGGACGAAGAGGCTACATGACCATGCAGGTCATGGTGGCGACCACGCCCTCGATCTGATGGATCTTCGACGTGACCAAATTGGACATCACCGAGGGATCGTCCGTCTCGATCACCGCGATCACATCATAGGGTCCGGTCACCACATCCGCGATCTTCACCTCCGGCACCGACATCAATTCCTTTTGCACGTGCGGGATAGAGCCCACTTCCGCATCAATCAAAACGTACGCTTTCATCGCTTGTCCCTCCTTGCCATTATTGTAGCAGGTAATCCCGCCTAAGGCGTCAATCGGTGGATGTCGCGGGGAAATAGAGCCGCCTGGCGGATGTTTTCCAGCTGGAGCAACTTGATCGTGAGACGCTCCGCACCGATCGCCAGCCCGCCATGCGGCGGCAACCCGAAGCGGAAAGGCTCCAGGTAATAGCTAAAGGAGTCCGGATTTAAACCGCGGCTGCGAATGCTTTCTGTAAGGATCGCGTATTGGTGGATCCGTTGGCCACCGGTGGTCACTTCCATGCCGCGGAACAACAGGTCGAAACTGTGGGTCAATCCAGGGTGTTCCAGGTCCGGCATGGCGTACATCGGCCGGACGGAAACGGGATAGTGGGTGATGAAGAGAAATTCCGATCCCAATTCCTTTTCGGCATAGGCCGACAACAATCGCTCGGCTTCCGGGTCCAGATCGTCCTGGGGCCCGAGCTCCTTGTTGTGCTTGGTGTTCAGCAGGGCCTTGGCCTGGTCGATGGTCATCTGCGGCAGGGTTTCCTGCGGGAGAGGGATCTTGGCGTCAAGCAGTTCGATCTCCGCCCGACAATTCTTCTGCAAGCGTTCCAGCATAAAGACCAGGAAACACATCTCCATCCGCATCACGTCCTGCTCGTCGGTGATGAAACCCATCTCGAAATCCAGGCTGAGGTACTCGTTGATGTGACGGGAAGTGTAATGGGGTTCGGCCCGGTAGACATGACCGACTTCAAACACCCGACCGAAAACCCCCACCATCATCTGCTTGTAGAACTGGGGGCTTTGAGCCAGGTAGGCGCGTTGACCCATGTAATCAATCGGGAATAAATTCGCGCCGCCTTCGGTGCCGGAGGCCACGATTTTGGGCGTGAAGATCTCGGTGAAGCCCTGGCTGCGCAAGAACGTCCGAAAGCTGTCCACCAGCTCTCCCTCGATGCGAAAGACGGCCCGCTCTTTGGGATGACGCAAGGCGAGCGCCCGGTGATCCAGGTTCAAATCCAACTTGATGGCCAGGTTCTTTTGATTCAACTCGAAGGGGGGAACTTCCAGCGCCGGTGATAGAACCTCCACCCGGCTCACGTGCAATTCGGCACCCAACAAGGAACGAGGCTCCTCGGCCACAGTGCCCCATACCCGTACGGCACTTTCCGTGGGAAGGTCGCGCACCAGGGTCACATCGTCCACCACCGTCTGCATCACACCCCAGGGATCCCGTATCAACAGGAAGGCAAAGCCACCCATTTCGCGCACGCGGTGCACCCAGCCCTCCAGCGATGTTTCCTGCCCGATGAATTGGCGGAGGTTACGGGAGTTGGCCGTACTCATTTTTTGCCTACCGCCTGCCGCAGAGCCTCCACCCTGTCCGTCCGTTCCCAGGGAAAATCCGCGTCGGTGCGGCCAAAGTGGCCGTAGGAAGCTGTTTTCTTGAAAATGGGTCGGCGTAGGCCGAGCTGCTCGATAATCGCTTTCGGCCGCAGGTCAAAGGTTTCCATGATCGCTTGTTGCAGTTGCTCCTCTGGCACCGTAGCGCTCTGGAAACAGTTGATGAAGACCGACACCGGCCGCGCCACGCCGATGGCATAGGCGATCTGGATTTCAAAGGTGTCGGCTAAACCGGCCGCCACTACGTTCTTGGCAATATAGCGAGCCATATAAGCGCCGGAACGGTCCACCTTGGTGGGGTCCTTGCCTGAGAAACAGCCACCACCGTGGGCGCCTAGTCCACCGTAGGTGTCCTGGATGATCTTACGCCCGGTGAGGCCGACATCGGCCACCGGCCCACCGATCACGAAGCGGCCGGTCGGGTTGACCATGATGATTGTCCCAGCATCCAGCATCGGAGCCGGAATCACTTTGCGGATGATTTTCTCAATCACATCCGCTTCAATCTGCTCGTGCGGGACATCCTCGTCATGCTGTGTGGAGACGATCACCGTGTGCACCCGTTCCGGCTTGTGATTCTGGTATTCCACCGTGACTTGGGTTTTTCCATCCGGCCGTAGATAGGGAATGGTTCCGGTCTTGCGCGCCTGAGCCAGAGCGAACGACAGCTTGTGGGCCAAAGAGATCGATAGGGGCATCAGCTCCGCGGTCTCGCGGCAGGCAAACCCCACCATCATGCCGGAATCCCCCGCGCCGATTTCGTCGTAGGAATTCTGTTTGCAGCCATGCTTGCATTCCTGGGGAGTATCCACGCCCTGGGCAATGTCGGCCGACTGCTTGTCCACGGTCACCATCACCGCGCAGTTGCGGCTGTCAAAGCCGAGATCGGGTCGATCGTAACCGATTTCCTTTACCGTCCGTCGAACCACCTCCGGGTAATCCACCTTCGCTTGGGTGCTGATCTCGCCGGCCACCAGCACCAGACCGGTGGAAACCATCACCTCGCAGGCTACGCGGGCTTCCGGATCCTGGACAAGAATCTCGTCGAGAATCGCATCCGATATTTGATCGGCAATCTTGTCCGGGTGACCTTCGGTCACAGACTCCGACGTAAACAGAAAATGCTTTTGGCTCATTGGCTAGACCTCCTCCGACTCGTTGCCCTAAATTAGCGCAATTGGGGATAAAGGACAAGCAGAAGTAAGGGTGGGATCAGGTGGTAATCCGGCTCCAGGTCCGGTTTAGGCAATCCAGGGTGGCTTTCACCACGACTTCGATCGGATTGCCCCGTACAAAGGCCGAGCCGGTCAAAGTCTGCTCGCCGAAAGAGGAGCTCAATGCGATGCAGGTTACGATCATGGAGCGGTCTTGCATCACCATCTCTTGTGCCCCCAAGAGGGTGAGGGTGAAGCTGGGTTTGAGGAATTTTTGCAGGGCTTGTAGCGTCGCCTGGGCAATCAACAGGCGGACGAAGTTGGCCGAATTGATGCCAGTGGCTTCACCCCAGGCAACGTTCCCCTTCCACTGGATGCCGATCATCACCGAGGCCCGGTCGCCCACCGTCTCGAACGAGATCCGCTCCACTCTTGGCCGGTTGCTGGATGAGACGCTCCGTTCGTCCCAATGCGCCAGGTTCAGGTTGGATAGGTCAAAGTTGGGGTGCAGGTCCCTTACGACGGCATTCAATTCCTGACGCCAGGCCATCAAGGACTTGGTGTTGTCCAACAGGGCAAAAATCCCTTCCGGCTGCGCGTCCTCGTTTTCCTCCACCGAAACTGCGAGGACACCCTTGATCCGCCGTATGTTTTCTTCAATCGCTTGTTTTAGGCCCATCGGATCCCGTTCCATCACCGGCAGTATACCATGGCTAAGGCTGGAATTCAGGAAGTAAAGGAGGAGAAGGGGAGGAATTTCGATTGGCGGTTATCCCCCAGCGACCATGATGGGGGCAGTGAACACCGCCGGGACGGAGATCGCCCGCTATGCGGGGGGATGACTTCGGCAATCCGCAGACAGTTGTAGGTAGCTCCCCTAGGCATCAACCCGAGAACTTGCGCGTGCTTGCCTATTCTGCCAACTAGCCCTCTTGACAACTTTTCCGAGAGAGGGACAATCCTAGCTAAGGGGAGTCGCTTCATTGCATTGACATAATCCTTTCCTCAGACCACGCCTAAGCCCTAAAGAACATAGGTTTTCAAGGAGGGTCCTGATTTACACTCGGCGTTTGATCGTCGTCTTGTTGATCCTTTCGATGGTGCTGCTGCCTTCGATACCGGTGTCATTGGCGGAAGACGTCTCGGTTTCCAATCCTTCATCGCCGCCCGATGGAATCGCGACAACGAACCCACCGGCTGATCCCTCTGCCCGCTACATTCCACCGGCGCAGATCGAATTGACCGACATGCGGACTCTCTTCAGCCGGACCATCCTGCGGGAAGACGGGTTGTACCAGACCGAAGTTTCTCTCCAACCGGTCTTTCAAAAAGATCGGGAGGGTCATCTCCAGCCGGCCACGGAGTCGTTTGCGTCCGAGTTGAAAGACAACGCTTTCTGCTACAGCCAAGGCCGGGATCAAATCGCCGTGGGTTTGGATTCCACCGCCGACCTAGTGGCGGCTGCCAAGGGCGACCGATCCGTCTCGCTGCGATTGGAAGGGGCCCGGCCGGTGCCGGTCAGCCTACGAGGATCCGATCAGTATGGTTTCGACGGAATCCTGCCGGCCACCGATCTGCACTATTCCGTTTCCGCCCACCAGATCAAAGAGGAGTTGGTGCTCACCTCCACCGCGGCGCCCACACGGTTCGTTTTTCGCTTGGCAATCCGCAATCTTAATGTCAGCCAGGAAGAGGGCGTGATCCACCTGCGAGATGCCGAAACTGGCGAGGACCAGTTCCTGCTGCTGCCGATGTGGGCGCAGGATGCTAAAGGGGCCAGGTTGGAGTCTTTGCCGTTGAGCTTTTGGCCGGAAGGCGATCAAGTGATGCTGAGGGTCTCCCTGGAGGAGAAATGGCTGACCGATCCCGATCGTGTCTTCCCCATCGTGCTGGACCCCACGATCATCATCCAGCCGGATTCCCAGGAAGCGAGCATCGCCGAAGTCGGCACTTTCACTCCACTGAAGGTCGGGTACACCTGGCAAGCGCGCTCCCGCCTTGGTGGAAAGTATTGGGATCCGGAACTAGGATGGGTGCATATCGTCTTGTATTGGTGGCAGGCGGTCCCGCTGGACAGCTTGCTCAAGTTCTCGCTGCCGCAATTGCCGAGCGGGGTGACGATCCAGCAGGCCCAACTGCTCCTTTCGATCACGTCGGACGACTCCTCCAATGTCGGGGCGCATAAGATCACCTCCTCCTGGAGCTCCGGGGTGACATGGGCCACCAAACCGACGTACGACAGCGGGTACGTGCAGGGATCCCGCCAATCTTCGCAGATGGCATTCGACGTCACTACCACGGTGTCAGCCTGGTACACCGGGGGCACCAACTATGGGTTTTACCTGAACCGGTTGGATGCCTTGCCTCCATCCACGGATCCGGTGGAGGAATCGCCCGACCCACCCCCTGACGACAGCTATGTCGCCTTTGCCAACAGCTCGGCCGGCGACACCGCCCCCCGCCTGACGATCGTCTACTCGGCCGGCGACGCCTCCGGGCAGAACCTGGGGCGGGAGAGCCAATGGACCTATGCTGACTTCTCCCTGCCCTTAGCCGGTGCCGGGGTCAACGTCAGCAACGGCAACCTGGTCCTCTCCCAGACGGATATCTCCCTTCCCAGCCGGGGGGTCCCGGCGGTGATCTCCCGCACCTACAACTGCCGCTCCAACCAGAGCGGCCTGTTCGGCTACGGCTGGAGTTCTTCCTTGGAACTGAAACTGACTCCGTCCGGCGACGGCAGCCGGGTGGACTTCTTCGAGGCGGACGGCACCTGCCTGCCCTTCTACAAATACAAAACGCTCAGCGGCCTGGACTACTACAAGTCCCCACCCGGATTCGCCGGCACCCTGCAGCGCAACACCAGCACCGCCACCTACTCCATCGGCTTCCAAGATGGTTCGAGTTCCAGCTTCGATTCCGGCGGGAAGATCACCACCTTCCGTGACCGCAACGGCAACATGCTGACCTGGGAGTATTCCGGCGGGCAACTGGTCCGACTGAAGGACTCCGTCAACCGCCAAATCAACCTGGCCTACACTAGCGGTAAGATCACCTTGGTCACCGATTACTCCAATCGCTCCTTCTCCTATTCCTACACCGGCGGCTTTCTCCAGACGGTGACCTACTCCCCCTCGGTCTCCTGCCAATTCACCTATACCTCTTCCCAACTCGTCACCTACCGCGACCCCAACCTGAAGAACTGGACTTTCGGCTATAGCAGTTCGAAGCTCTCTTCGTTTGCGGATCCGCTCAGCCACGGGGTCACCGTCAGCTACCCCACCTCCTCCCGCACCCAGGTGCAGACTTCCCTGGGGAATAGCTGGACCTACGACTACTCCGTGGCCGGGTTGGTCGGCCGGATCACCGATCCCTTCGGACACCAAACCGACCTCACCTACAACAACGACTACACCCTGACTAGCGTGACCAACGCCAAGGGACAGAAGACCCGCTACACCTGGGACAGCCAGCACAACGTGCTCACCGTCACGGACACGCTGGGATATACCGTCACCTCCACCTACAACGCCCTCGGTCTCCCCACCGGCGTCACCGATCAACGCGGCTTGACCACCAGCTTCAGCTACGACGGCAACGGCAATTTGCTGACGACGCAGGATCCCCTGGGGAACACCACCACTTGCACCTACGATGCTTACGGCCAGCTCACCCGGGTCACCGCGCCGCTGACCCCCACCCAGACGGTCTCCACCCCCTTCACCTACGACTCCTACGGCAATTGCACCCAGGTCGCCGATCCCGGCGGCCACACCACCACCTCCTCGTACACCGTCCGGGGCGCACTGCTCTATCAACTCTCGCCGCTTTCAGCCAAGACCAGTTGCAGCTACGACGTGCTGGACCGCTTGCTGACGGTGACGGACACGCTGGGGAACATAGTCAGCAGCAGCTACGATGCCTGCGGACGCCTGCTTTCCCAAAGCGACGGGCTGGGAACACTGATGACCTACACCTACGACGACGCCGGCCGGCTGATTCGGACAAACACGCCCACCACGAGCTACTACGACGGCAGCAGCGTCTCCCAGGTGACCCAGTACAGCTACGACGCGGACGGTCGCCTGACCCAGGTCACCGATCCGGCGGGAAAGACTAGCGGCTACCGCTACGACGCCTTGGGCCGGACGCTGACGGCGACCGATCCCGCCGGACGGACCGCCACCTGTACCTACGACGCGCTGAACCTGACCGCCACCACCGATCCCAAAGGCCAAACCTTCAACTACACCTACGATGGCCTCAATCGGCTGACGCAGCTGTCCGCTCCCGGGCAAACCATCAGCTACAGCTACCTGGCCAACGGGCTGGTGCACACCATGACCGACGCCGGCGGCAGCACCACCTACAGCTACGACAACGACAACCGGTTGACGCAGGCCCAAACGCCTCAAGGAACGATCCGCTACGGATACAACCTGGCCGGACTGACCACTTCCGCCACCTATCCCCAGGGGACGGTGCGTTACGAGTACGACAACCAGGGAAGGCTGAGCACGATCAAGCGGCCGGACGCCTCCTACGCCGGCCTGGCCTTCGACAGCGGAGATCGGATCACGCAGCTCTCCCAGTACCGCTCGGACAACGGACTGTTCCTGCGGACGACCTACAGCTACAACGCCCTGAGCCGGATCACCAAGATCCAGAACACCACCGGACCGACTCTCTCCCTGGCCTACAGCTACGATGCCCGCGCCAACGTCACCGCCAAGACCGCCACCACCGTCGGGGGAACCACCACCAGCACCTACGGCTACGATCTGCTGGGACACATCACTTCCACCAGTTCCAACGGGAGCCTGACCCGCTACGCCTTCGACGCGATGGGAAACCGGAGCAAGATCAACACAGCCAGCGGCACCTCCACCTACACCTACGACAGCCAGACGGTGAGGCGCCTGCTCTCCGTCACCACCCCCTCGGGGAACTTCTCCTTCTCCTACGACGCCAACGGCAACACAAGCGGGAAGGTGACCTCCACCGGAACCTGGACCTATTCCTACGATCCCTTCAACCGGTTGACCGGCGTCCAATGGAACGGGGTGAGTCAGGCTACTTACGGGTACAACGGAAGGGGACAACGGACCAGCAAGACGGCAGGAGGGGTCAGTTCTTCCTATCTGTGGGACGGAGCCAACCTGGCGCAGGAGAACCGGGGAGGGACCTACTACCTCTATTCCTATCTGGGGATGCAGCCGATCGCCTTGACTTCGACCGGATCCTCGCAGGCGCTGGAGACGGACCTGGTGGGGACGGTGCTGGGGGTGGTGAACACCTCCGGCACGGAGATCGCCCG
>Ga0315288_10010943_pt1 | contig 11433 bp, 16 predicted proteins | sample YL17G11_20_MG_FD_203454 | JGI IMG/M metagenome (GOLD analysis project Ga0315288, IMG submission 203454) | Sediment microbial communities from Yellowstone Lake, YNP, Wyoming, USA - YL17G11_20 | ecosystem: Environmental > Aquatic > Freshwater > Lake > Sediment | place: USA: Wyoming | collected... | reverse complement strand
CAGTTCAAGGGAGATCCTTCCCGACGCAGACGAGCAAGACGACGGCTTACGCGTAAGTCTTTTGTCTCTCGCTTCGTCAAGAGGCCCAGATGAAGATCATCTACATCCGCTACGGCTACCGCATTTCGGACACCGACGCCGGAAAACTGGCCCGCGCCGTAGGTCGAGGACTTCCGCGATGGGGGCACGAGCTATCCGTTGCCATGCCTGGCGGAGAGCCCGCAGTTCTGGCTAGGATGAGAACGATTTCCCTTCCACCGGATCCCAACAACGAGCTTCCTTCTGCGCTCTCAAAGCGTGGTTGGATTTGGTGGGTCGCCTCCTCCCAAGATCTCTCCGGCTACACCCGACAGCCCCTGAAGAGTAGCAAGGTGGCCCTCACCAAGGCCCGAAAAGCAGCCGCGTGGGGCAAGGCCCTTGAGAAGGCCGCTCATGAAGGCTTTGAGGTTGATCGGGCCAGGATGCTGAAGGAAGCAGCCAGGGCCTATCTCGTCGCTGGTGACGCGTTCGAAGACGCCAGTGATATGCTCTTGGCCATGCGGTACCGGAAGAATGCTGAGAAGCTCATGAGCACCCGTCATGGGTTCTCTGGAGAGCTGGAGCGCGATCCCTCTTTCTCTCGTCTCTCGAAGCGTCTCTCGAGAAAAGAACTTGGACTTACGCGCAAGCGCTTCGTCAAGAGGCGGAAGAAAAGATGAAACGCCGTAGACGTGTCAAGAGAGATCCGCGCTCTCTCCTCGAGCTACGCAGGATGGCCTACAAGGCTCGTCGGAGCATCGGCATGAGGGAGGTCCTGCACGACGCGTTGCTCGAGACGTTCCCCGTGGAATATGAAGAGGCCATCCGACACGCTCATCAAGAAGCAAAAACAAAAGACGACTTCGCTGCACGGGAGAAGTTCATCGTCTTCCTGCCTAGTCGGCTCAAGCGTCAGATATACACAAGAAGGAAGCATCCCTCCGACATGCTGTTCCTCGTCAGGGACAACGTGACCGTGGGCGAAGAAGACACCACGACGAGGGCGCTCGAGGAGCGGATGAACCGCACCAGCGGGTTCGGTTCGCTCCCGAACATCCCTTCCTTTCGTTCTGCCATCATCGTCTATCGAACACGGGGCTACCTATGAGACGAGGCCGAAAATGAGATATCTTACGCGTAAGCGGCTTATCTCCCGCCTCTCGAAACGAGAGATCGGGCACTTCGAGAGGCGAAAGAAAAGGCGAGACCCCGGAGGCAGCGCCAAGGCCACTCGAGCCCTGGCGACTCGCCAACAAGCCGAAGAGGCAGAGGCCAACGCCAAGCAAAAGGCCGTTCATGCACCATGGCAGCAATACTACGCTCGCCCGGACGTCTGGGACGAGGTCGCCGACTCCTATTCCATCGCGGCGGATGCCTGGGAGGAAGCTGGCGACAAGAGCAAGTCTCTCGACATGAAGTGGCGCATGATACGCGCTCGCCGAAAGGGGACTCGTCCAGAGAAGGCTCCATCCAAAGAGAGAGTCTTCAAGATCTACAAGTACCATCGCCGGCAAGGGAAGACCGTAAAAGAAGCCGCTCGAAGCGCCAAGGTGCAGAGTACTCGGAAGATCGTCGGCTACGTCGGAGACTCCGGATGGCCGGACGAGGATGGTGGGCCCGTCTTCCGCTACTCGGATGGCACGTACAGCGTCGAGTTTATCCAATACGCCTACGGAGGCATGGGTCGTCCAAAAGGCTATCCCTGCTGCATCGTCTATCGCGTCGACCTCGACCGAGAGCCGTTGCCCGATTGGATTGACGCTAGAGATGTAGCCACCTATACCGGGGTCTCTGCCTCGATCTTGAGAAAGCGCTGGAACAGTCCCCGTTGGAGAGATCGCGTCGACGTTCTTGAGTCCGTAGCCAGTTTTTACGGGTGGAACAACTTCGATGGCTACCCTCTCGAGCTGACACGAAAAGAGGTCCAAGCGAGGTACCGGAGGAGGATGACGCGAACCAGCCCGGACTACTCCAAATCTAAGAGACGATCCCGATCTCTCGTTTCGAGAGGCGGGAAAAGAATTACGCGCAAGCGGAGAGGTGGGAGAAAGACATGATCTCTCGAAGAGCGCTTATTGCCTTGGGAGAGAAAGCTCTCGAGGAGATCTACGATCCCTACGGAGATAACTCCTCTAGCTACGTCTTCGAGGACGCATTCAGGGAGTATGCTCCCGCCTCCAAGCAATACCTAGCCGACTACATCAAGTCGCAACGGGGCTATTCAGGAGAGCGTCTTCACATTGGTCATGCTCTTCAGTGGCTCGAGCACCAGCCGCAAGCAGAGATGGTCTCTCGCGCTCAAAAGAAAGTAGAGAAGATACTGAATCGAGCTTGGAAGGCGAAGGTCCTCACGAGAGCGAATGAAGACGTTCCTTTCATTCGTTACATGGATAATCATATCAGCCATGGTCTTCGGCTTTCGGATAGCAACACACGGAAAAAAGTTCAGTATGAAATAGAGAAACACTCATTTCAAGTAAGCAGTCACACGAATCCGGCGTTCAAACGCCTGGCTCGACGAGTGGCTGACGCCATCTACGACGAGTACCAGAGGAGCATTACCACCTCGCAAGATCCGTCTAGAAGGCGTAGACTTACGCGTAAGCCAAGTCGTCGCAGGGGAGCCGTCTCTAGATTCGTAAAAACCCGATCTCTCGCTTCGAGAGGCGGGAGATAAAAACCCATAAGACAATGTTCAACCCCCTCACCTTCTTCGACTCCCTGGGTACCAAGTCTCTCCAGACCTCGGCGACCATTACTCAGTACCATGAGGCCGAGTCCAAAAGGCGAATGCGAGAGGCTGTCGTCGTGGGTTGCCTCCTGGCGCCGGTCGTTCTAGGACTGATCATCTCTTCTAGGCGTACTACTTAGGTGCTCCGCGAAGCGGTCACCAAGAGAGAAAGAACATGAGCAGCCTCCTTACCCCCGCAGAAGTCGGAAACTGGCAACGCTTCCTCAATGAGCGGAGCATCACCGATTGGGAGGCGAAGCCTCTCGTCGTCGATGAGGCGTTCGGCTCCAGGACCTCCTACGCCACTCGTCAATGGCAGACCGAGAACGGCCTCTCTGCGACCGGAGATGTCTCGACCAGCGAGCGTCGCATCGCCCTCAGCCAGGGATTTCTCCCTTTTGTTCAGGCGAAGAACGCCTCGATCATTCATCCGAAGACAAGGACCATCGATCTCCTGGTCATTCACACCATGGAGAATCAGGAGAAGCCCACATCCGCCGAGAACGTGGCGTTGTGGTTTGCAGGCAGAACCCAGTACCCGGCCCCTCAAGCCAGCGCCCACTACTGCATCGATACGGACTCTACGGTCCAATGCGTTCGGGATATGGACATCGCGTGGCATGCCCCCGGAGCCAATCACGACGGCATCGGCATTGAGCACGCCGGCTACGCCAGGCAGACGCCGAGCGAGTGGTTCGACGACACGAGCAAGGCCATCCTGGAGCGCTCTGCAAGGCTTACGGCCAAGCTCGCGAAGCTCTATGAGGTGCCTCTCGTCAAGCTCGCACCGGGAGATCTCTCACTGAACAAGCGAGGGTTCTGCGGTCATGTTGACGTGACGTTAGCGTTCCCTGGGCCGGGGAGATCGCACTCGGATCCGGGGCCGAATTTTCCGTGGGAGTTCTACCTAGATTTGGTGGCTGCTGCGCGGAACACCTGAATCCAGGACCAATAAGACTTACGCGTAAGCATCATGCGCAAAAACCGTCGTCGCTTCAGTCGCAGGAGGAGCCCTATCTCTCTGTTTCAGAGAGGCGGGGGTAGAAGAGATCCGTCGCGCGAGTCTGTCTTGTCGACATACCTCCATCGATTGAACACGCTCGATCCCCCGAACACGGGGAATGTTCACATTCGAACCGGCACGAACGTCTACATCTCCTATCAGAATATCGAAAACGCTTTCATCCTCGCCGACGCGCTCGAGGAGGCGGGCTACGAAAAGCTCGCAAAGCAGCTCTCGGCTTTCGCTCGCGGAGTGATTCGAGAAATGGACCTCGATCTCTGGGAGCGTCGTCGTTACAAGAAGACGGTGACGGTCACACCGTCCTGGGAAAAATGGCGCTCCCTCACTCGGAAGATCCGAGACGTCATCGCCGACATGCGAGAGGAGAGCTACCAGAAGAAAACGGGAGGGTCTGAGAAGAAAATCGTGTGGTGGCAAGCAAGAAGACCTGGGTGGAACTTTGGCGCGACAAATTACTACCTGATCCCCTCCGAGTTCATCGATACAGAGGAGGGAGATCTGTACGTCAATATCAGACCTCTTCTTGGTCCTAGACAAGGGAGAGACACTAACGTTCCGTTCAATCATGTTCATCTCTCTCCTCGGAAACCGGGAGCCTACAAGCCGCGAGAGTCTGGGTGGAGGCTCTATCCAGGCGCCTCTCGCTACCTGAAAGCAGGCGAGACGTGAGCACATACCGAAGCCGTTTCAGTCGACGCGTCAGCCAAGACCCCAGCGCCAGTCAGCGGGCGCTTATTCAGCGTATGGCGCTCAGCATCGCTAAGCTGCGTGGAAGAGCGAAACACCAGCGGACTCTTGTTTTAGCCGATCTTCTGGAGGAGTCGGGATGGAAAGACAGCCATGTTCCTACAGGACGTAAAGGGCCTGTTGAGGAATGGAATGTCTATACTTTGGACGTCTGGGGAAACAGACGAGATGGTTACGAGATCAATGAACGTTGGCGTGCTGGAACGATTCGTTTTCCCACACGCGAATATCTTTCCAACGTCATATGGTACCGCGACGCTTTCCTCAAGCATCGACAAGGCATTTTGGGTCCACCGCGAAATGCTACGGTTCGAGCAGACTACGAAGTTCTTCCTCAGATCCGTTGGCGCCTCTTCAAAAAGCAATTCTTCCAACCTTTCGTCAAGTCCAGTCAGATCGAGTTCGACAACAGCACAGGCGACTTCATTGAGGTGAATCTCAAGAAGAGTGGTAAGCCGCTCTTTCAGCTAGAGAGGCAAGACTCATGACCATGACAGCGCCTGGCCAGGTTCGGCCCTTCAGAGCAATTCCCATCAGCGGAAGCCTGCTCATGAAGACGCTCTACGCGGTCGAGCCCTACTCGATCCATCACGGCGAGGTCTCCGAGGCTATCGCCAACGCTGCGAACCAGGATCCCCTCTTCCCAGACCGGGAGGACGGGTGCCTCCGCACGGCCGCGATCCTCGTCGCCATTGCGTTCTGCACCTCTCGTTTCAACACGAACCTCGTGGGTTCGAACGGCAAGGCCTTCGGGCTCTACCAGATCAAGCCCCCTCCGAAGGATGTGAACGGCAAGATCATCACCACCAACATGCTGACGAACGCGAGGGACGCGAGCTTCATCGCCATCGATCTGATTCGTGAGAGCATGTTCGCGTGTGCAGACAGGCCTTGGGAGGAGAGGCTCTCTTGCTTCGGGTTTCTTCCTACGGCAGGCACGGACGCGGTCAGCATTCATCACTCCATGGAGCAGATGCTCATGGCGGACAAGATCTTGACGGAATACCTGTTGGGAGACGGAAAGTGAACCCCATCTTCGGTATCTTCGTGTTCATTGCAGCAGGAGTGACCTACCTGCTTACGCGTAAGTCATTCATGTCTCCCCTCCCGCCTCTTTCTTCGAAAAAGATCGGGTTTCTCCCTTCGGGAGAGATGGAAGACGGGACGCTTCATCGGATCAAGGTCCTCGTTCACCCTCGCTATCAGGAGGTCATCAAGTCCCAAAAGAGGAGCGGTAGCGTTCAGAGCTACCTCACGGAGGTCCTCAAGGAGAAGCTTCGCCGGCTTGGCTTTTCACAAGTCCTGCTTGCCACAAGCGATCCGACTGACTCCCGTTGTTGGACGTTCCTTGCGCGCTCATCCGGGTCAGGTATCAAACGACCTTCCAAGGGACCTTTTCGTATCTTCTCGATCTCCGCCCCGCTGAATGAACCGCCTGATCTTCTTCCCGATCTCTCGCTTCGAGAGGTGGGAGAAAGAGAAGACAAATCACCTCTCGACGACGGCTTGTCGCCAAAAGAGGTCGAGGCCCTCATTCACGCCCTCGCCTTTGACGACGATCCCAAGCACCTCGGAGGCTTTGCCAGCACACTCGATCCGGACTTCCCTGTCGCGTCCGCTCTACTCTACGTCAAAGCCAAGCTCGCGACGGCTCGAGCCTCAGGCTTGGGCTCTCCTGACTCCTCTCGCAAGGACGACTTCGAAGGGATGATCGACGCCACATGCACACGCAACGCCATGCGCTCGTTCCGTGAGCTGACCCAAGACATGGGCAAAGACGTCCAGGCTATGTGGACCAAGTACGAGCCCATTGCCAACGTTATGACAGGCAAGCACTGTGAGGTGCTCATGAAGAAGATCGAGGACGCGAAGAAAAAGCGAGCCAGGCCTTCCCCGATCCCCACCTCTGCCATCCAACTCGTCTACGCACAGAAGAGGCCTCAACTCTCACACGTCTCTAACGTCAAGAAGATCGTCCCCAAGCTCAAGGCCATTCACACGTCAGCCAGAGCAGGGGAGCCTGATGGAGAGAAGGCGAAGGACATTCTTGCGAGAGCAGAGAGACTCCTCGAGCGACGCACGTGGGTAGAGTGGTACCGGCGCATTCGAGACGTCCAGAGTGCCCAGCAGGGGGGTCCGGCGCCGGGGTCTATTACACGCAGATCTTAGTAGTACACGCCAGATCTTGGTTTTTCTTACTGCGGTAGCAGCCCTTGATCTTTCCCGTAGGGAAAGGCAAGAGATAAGATAAGATACGGAGATACAGATGAGCCAGAACCAGAACCTCGAAAGCACGATCCTCGAGCCAGGCGATTACCTCATCGAACTGGCGTTTGCTCGCAAGTGTGATCGAGAGGTTCTCGGTCGTGCGCTCACGAACATGGGCTGGGAAGGTATCGTGTTTGACGAGTCTTCTCCAGGGCTCAGTCCCACGACGGGAGCCTACAATCCGGCTTTTGCAGCCATGAGCAAGCCTGCTCCCAAGAAAACTGCGGCTCCCGTTCGACGTGCCGTCGCTCGACCAGGCGCCAAACCTGTTCGACGCTTGGGTAAAGTCAGCACGGCCGTATCAACCGTGCCGCGCTCCTCGGCTATGTCGACGGCCAGGCCCTCGGCGTTCTCTTCTACTGTGGCAAAACCCCGTGCTTCATTGGCGGCTCTGATCAAGCCTGTGGTCACCCCTTCTGCGGTTTCGCCTTACATCAAGAGACCTGGCGCGGCGATTTCCGATCTGGCGAAGCTCACCGCAGAGAAGAGACTGAGGAGCCTCGGGAAACGTCCTACGGGTGTTCCTGACGCGCCAGGAGAGACGCCTCCCGCTGAAACGACAGTGACACCGGCTGCTGAGCAGGCCGCAGCGGCGGCTTCTGTCTTCACTCCTCCCTCCGGTACACCGGCTGTCGCTGAACAAACACCCATTCCTATCGCCCCAATCGCAAAGGCAGCGGCTCAAGTGGCGCCGGACGGCGGAGGTGGAGGCGGACCTTCGCCAGGTGGTGGCGGAGGTGGACCTTCGCCAGGTGGTGGAGGCGGAGGCGGAGGTCCTTCGCCTGGAGAAGGTGGAGGGTACGAGCCACCTGCTCCAGAGGTAGCTCCAGAAGCCGAAGCCGAGGCCGAGCCAGACGCTTACGCGCAAGCTCCAGCCGAAGAGGGCTCAGCCGCTGAGGAGACGCTTCGTTCTCTCGCGACCGATCTCTCCAAGCTCATCCCCGGTCAAGCTCCTCCCTCTCAACCCATCCCAAACGAGACTGATGAAATCCGACAGCTTCGTCTCCAAAATCTCTGGCGACGATGGCTCGAGTGGGGAAGCCCCTTCGCGACCTCTCCCTCTGGAAAAGTCGATGAGGTCGCCATCTCCCAGGTCCAGATCTCTGGAGAAGGCGAGGATGACCCGACGAGGGTTCGTTTCATCGCTCATCTCGGGCATCGCCTTCAGCTCGCCAGCCCTCCAGGCATGTGGTGGGTCTACGTCAAGCAGCTCGACGGGATCGACTACCGAGGCGATATCCGCATTCACGTCCAACCCCATCGCCTGAGCCCTGGCTCATTCTACGAGTTCAGGCTCTTCACGCGTGAGAAGTCGGCGCCAACTCGAGAGGACGTCAAGCGTCGCCTCGGCGAGATGGGCTTCGCGCCTATGAAGCTCGCACTCCTCAAGCGCAACATCCGTCTTCCTGGCAAGCCCTCCAGCCTGGCCATGTGGTATGGCATCGGGCAGTGGCTCTACCCTTCCACGGTCGTCACGGTGGAAGATCCCTTCTACTTCGAACAGGTGCGAGAGGTAGTGGCTTAGCACTCCGCGAAACGATCACCGAAACCTTAGGTACTCCGCGAAGCGGTCACCAAGAAAGAAAAGAATGAAGAAGCTTCCGAACTACTGGGTCTATGTCGCTCTACTCTCTTTCACGGGGGTAGGGTGGTTGACGTTCACCGAAGGCTGCACGCCAGGTGCGAGGGCGACGGCAGCCGTCGACGGGATCAAGGTGGCGCTCTGCGTCGCCGAGAACCAAGACTTGCCGCCCGCTCAGGTCATCGCCAAGTGCGTGACAGAGAACGTCTCGGCCGAGGACGTCACCAAGATCCTCGAGCAGCAGAAAGCAGCGACGTCTCGCGCTGCGGCCAAGCAAGGCGGGTGCTCTCGAGAGAGTGGAGACGCGGGTGCGGCGAAAGATGGCTCGAAATGAAGAGGCTTCTTCTTTCGGTCTTGCTCATTGGCTGCACCAGCGAATGCCCGAAGACGCCGACCATCCAGACGAAGGATCCGAAGACCGTCGTGATCACGACAGCGAGCTGCGTCGAAGATCGCCAGACGACGACCACGCCACCTGATCTTGCTCTCCTCGACTGCTCTACGGCAGACGGTGGCGCCGTGACTCATGTGCTCTTCCCTCGTCAGGAGTGGTTGAGCATGAAGCAGCGGGGCATTGGCTCCGTCGACGCAGGGCCTGGAAAATAGACGGGATCGGCGCCTACTTTTTCTTCAAATCTTAGGTGCTCCACGAAGTGGTCACCAAGAAATGAGAACGAGACACGACAATGAAAAAGACCTTTCTAGAAGACTGGGGCCCTCTCCTTCTCGGCTTGGGAGTTCTTGGCGCGATAGGTCTCTACGTCATCAAGTCCAAGGCCACCGTTCTTCCTCCTGGACCCGGCCCCAAGCCTCCGCTTCCGCCTGGTCCTCCGTCGCCTCCACCTGTGCCTCCGCCAACTCCGAAAGGCTCAAGCATGTCTGGCTCGCAATTCCTTAGCCAGTTCTCAAGCAGAGGGGGCCTCGGCATTCAACCTCCAACCGGCAAGACGCTCTACCAATGGGAGGCGGCCGTTATCGAAATGGCCAAGGCAGGCGACATTCTTGTCTGGCCTTGGACCGACATTACCTTGACGGACGGTGAGCACACGGCCGTCATCAAGGTGCAGAATGATCTCTTCTCCATCGGGACGCCGGAGGATCATCTTCGAATGCCTCTTCGTCCGGAGACTGCTCAGTCGATCGCAAACCTGAACGACTGGATGCTCCCGACACCGTGGCTCTCCTATCAGATTTGGAAAGCCGCCCCGTTCAAGCTCGAACGAAAGCCCATGACTCCAAACCGAGGCGCTATCCTCGCGGATTGGGCCAAACACAACGAGACAATCGACAAACAGATCTCCGACATGGGCGGCTCTCCTCTGAACGGGATCGTGACAGGCCACAAGAAGGACGTCGTCATCTCCAACACATACGAACCGAAGCTCTTTGGTGGCGCGGGCAACGTCGTCATCTACGGATGGTACAAGCCTGAGCCGGACATCTTCGATGATCACAAGTCAATGACAGATCCTCAGAGGCAGCCCCAGCAACCGAACAGCGGCGGTGCCCACGACGCCAACTACCTCGACTACAGCCACGGGATCCGGTTCATCCACGGCATGGCCAAGGTGGATGGTAAGGATATGCCGCTAGCGGAGCTGTACCATCACCCGACGCTCTCCAAGCTGGTCTCAAGAGAAGGGCCACTCAAACTGGCCAGGTATAGGGCCCCGATTTCTCCAAAGACGCCGAGTGTGTGATAGGCTTACGCGTAAGTAAGGAAGAAACCTATGGACCTCTACCTCATCTCTGCCTCGAAGCATCCGGATATCACAAAGCCGTGGCTCGATCGCGTCGCAGAGGCCATCGAGTTTCAACTCTACCAACACGTCGCGCCTTTCTGGCAGATCTCCGGAGTTCGAGTCTTTGCTGTCGAATCCATGGACAGCATGCCCACGACCTCTGGAGCATCGCCCCTCGTCATCTACGACACACCGGATCAGGCGGGCTTCCTGGGCTGGCACACATACAACGCTCATGAGGGCGTCGTTCACGGCACCGTCTACGTCGATCCCATCCTCGCTGGGGGCAACAAGATTGAAGACATTCCTGTCACCATCTCTCACGAAGCGATTGAGGCCGTCCTCGATCCCTACGTGAACAACATGGTGTTCAAGGATGACAGCACCCTCGAGCCTGTCGAAGGCTGTGATCGCGTTCAAGGCGACACCTACGATGTTGGTGGCACGCTCGTCTCGAACTTCCTTGGGCCTCGGGCTTTCCGGGATGGACCAGGCCCCTACGATTGGCTTCGGAAGCTCTCCGGCCCTTGGGACATGACGCCAGGCGGCTACTGTATGCGCTTCGACGTCAGACAGCGAAAGTGGAACACCCTTTGGGGCGCGACCATCCCTCAGTGGAGGAAAGATCTCGTTCAAGCCAAGCTGGATGCCAAACTCTCAAGGCTCGCTCGTCACGTTCAACGAGCGGGCTAATCCCTATCTCAACCAAGAAAGAAACAGGTTCTCAATCATGGCACCTTTTATCGCTGCTCTGTTGGGCGCTGCCGGAGTCGGCGGTGCGTATCTGATCCTCAAAGAGACTCAGAAGCACGCTCCTCTTGATCCGTCGAAGCTTCCACTCGTCGATCCGGTCAACAAGCCAGGCCTCGTCAATGCCCTAAACAAGGGGCGAACTTACGCGGTCATGGCCATGAACGACTGGACCAAGATGCCAGGCGCCATCTCACCAGGTGGCGGCGGCTATCAGACGCCGGACAAAGACGGAAATGCGCGCTACATCAAGGCCGTCTTCGAAGGTGTCGGTTTCAAGGTTCTCTCGGAGCCACAGCTTCGAGATGGGAACGAGGCCAAGAAGTTCTTCGCCGGTCAACCGTCTCTCTGGGTCTTCAACGCCCAATGGACGAGGGATGAACCTTCGGTCACCCTCGATCCGGCGCTCATGCCCATCTTCCCGAACACTGCGTTCTACATCCTCCCGGTGATGTGAACGTGAAGCTCACAAGACTAGCCTTCCGGTGTCGGTTGCTCGCACCGGAGGGCTTGAAGAGGGTGTATCCGTGCACCCTGCGGCCCTGGAAGGCGGCCTAGGCTTCAACGCTGC
>Ga0315288_10010942_pt1 | contig 11435 bp, 12 predicted proteins | sample YL17G11_20_MG_FD_203454 | JGI IMG/M metagenome (GOLD analysis project Ga0315288, IMG submission 203454) | Sediment microbial communities from Yellowstone Lake, YNP, Wyoming, USA - YL17G11_20 | ecosystem: Environmental > Aquatic > Freshwater > Lake > Sediment | place: USA: Wyoming | collected... | reverse complement strand
GAGGTGCCCACCAGCGAGGCGGCGCGGGCGAAAAACAGATCGAAACCGACCGCCGCAAAATCCAAAGAAGAATACGCGACCTGAAGCGCGAGCTTGAGAAAGTCGGCGACAGGCGCAAACGAGAAGTCTTTTCACGCGGTGAGTTCTATACGGTGAGCATTGTCGGCTACACGAATGCAGGCAAGTCTACTCTCACGAACGCGCTGACCGGCAGTGACCTCTTTGCCGAGGACCGGCTTTTTGCAACGCTCGACACGAGAACGCGCCTGTGCAAGCTGGGCGGCGGGCTTGAAGTGCTCCTGTCAGACACCGTCGGCTTCATAAAACGCGTGCCGCCAAGCATCATCAATTCGTTTCTCGCAACGCTCGAAGAAGCCCGGAGCGCCGACCTGCTTCTCCACGTGGTTGATGCGGCAGAAGCCACCTTTCAACAGCAGATGGAAGTGGTGGAGCAGGTGCTCGAAGACATCGGCGCAGAGGACATCCCGGCGCTCATAGTCTTCAACAAGATGGACGCCGTGAAGGAAGGCATCATGGTCAGAAATTTCCTTTGGCGGCGGAGTGACGCGGTACCCATCAGCGCCGTCACCGGCGAAGGACTGGATAAGCTGAAGGACGCGATAAGGAATGAAATCGTCCGCACCGCGGTGGAATACCACGTCGATGTCCCTCCGGCGGAAGGCAAAGCGCTTCACTTCCTGCTTACACGCGGCGTGGTCACAGCAAATAAAATTGATGAGAACACGGGTGTGTCGAGCGTTTCTGTGAAGATGCCGCAACATATTGTCGAGCATTTCCACAGGCGCTTCCCGCATATTCGGCCCAGAGAATAAGGGCGATTGAATGAGAAGACTCATATCAATGGTTTTCACGGTGACTGTAAGCACAATGGTCTGTCTGGCCGAAGAGCAGAAGCCGGAGCCTTCCAAGATAAATGCCGCTGACAAGCTGAAGGTGGCCGCGCTGTACAAGAGTCCGGAACTCAAGGCGAAATCGTTCTGCTATTATTTCGGCGACGATGTGGCGGCATGTGCCGCGGCCAAATACGACATGGTAGTGATCGACCCGTATGAAATGACAGCCGCGGATGTCGCACGCATCAAGGCTTCCGGCAAGAAAGTCCTCGCATACATAAACGCTGGCGCAATCGAAAATTGGCGCAAAAGCATCTGGCAGGAAGGCTGGAAAGTCGGGGAGCCGAAGTTCCTGCTCACTGAATATCAAGGTTGGCCGGACGAGGTGCTCGTTGATATCTCAAGCCCGGAATGGCGCAAGATACTCTTCGGCTGGATTGACGCCGAACTTGCCAAAGGCGTGGACGGCATTTTTCTCGACAACATCGCGGAAGGCTACCGCTTCCAGGAAGATGCTCACGTCATGTTCCCCGTTGACCGCAAGATTACGAGGGAATATGTAAGGACTATCAGAGAGCACGTGGGACCAGATAAGCTCATATTTACGAACCAGGGACTGGAAGTGCTTTATGACGAGGCGGGAAGCCCAGGCATGATGAATTTCATCGACGGCGTGATGCAGGAAGACCTTTTCTATTCGGTCGCCCAGAAAGCGCTGCGCGCTGAAGCGGAACTCAAGTATTACTATAACTACCTCGACCCGTTCCGTGCAATGGGCAAGGTGGTGCTGGTGGCAGACTACCCATATCCCGACCACCCTAAACTTGTGCCGGAGATTGTCAAGAAGGCTCAGGCCAAGGGATATCTCATCTACACCGCCGACAAGGACATGAAGAAGATCTATTAGACAATCCGGCTGGTATCAGGGAGCGGAATTTCCTTTGACACATTTGTCTATTTGGCGTAATATGCAAATATAGAACAGAAAAGGAGTATGCAATGGTTGTGAAGGAACAGGTAAGTCTTGACGCAATGGCGCGGGTGATGAAATCTCTGGGGCACCCCGCCCGGCTTCGCATGGTCGAGGAACTCTCCAAAGGCGAGCGTTGCGTATGCGTGTTGACGGAACTTGTCGGGTTGGACATGTCAACTGTGTCCCGGCACCTTGCAATGCTCGTCAACGCGGGCGTCCTGTCGAGCGAAAAGCGCGGCAACCAGGTCTTCTACAGACTGCGCACGCCATGCGTGATGAAGTTCTTCAACTGCATTTGTGAAGTGCTGGGTTCTTGACGCGTTCTTGATTGCAAGGGGAGGTTCTCTTGGACTGGAAGAACGAATGGAAACCGCTCGCCGTGATAATCACGGTGTTCGCCGTTGCATTCTATCTTCCTGTGGGCAATGAACGTTTCGACAGTTCTCTGACTGAAGCTCTCGCGCTGGTCAAATGGTATGCCCGTGAACACGTGATTCTGTGTCTTATACCTGCATTTTTCATAGCGGGAGCGATAAGCGTATTCGTGAGCCAGGCATCGGTGATGAAATATCTCGGGGCGGGAGCGAACAAGGTGCTCGCTTACGGGGTGGCATCGGTGTCCGGAACCATACTGGCCGTATGCTCCTGCACTGTGCTTCCATTGTTTGCAGGAATTTACCGCATGGGAGCAGGTATCGGCCCTGCATCGGCGTTTTTGTATTCCGGGCCGGCGATAAACGTGCTGGCGATAGTGCTCACCGCCCGCATTCTGGGACTGGAACTCGGCATCGCTCGGGCTGTTGGCGCAATAGCCTTCAGCATCGTTATTGGCCTTATTATGCACTTCATCTTTCGCAAAGAAGAGACGGAAAAAGCCGCCGCGCAGGCTTCTCTGCCGGAGCCTGAAGTGAAGCGTCCTCTCTGGCAGAACGCTTTGTTCTTCGCATCAATGGTTGGGATTCTTGTTTTCGCGAACTGGGGAAAGCCGGAGAGCGCTGAAGGCTTCTGGTACACAATTCACTCGTCCAAGTGGGTGATAACCGCTATTCTCGGAACAGGTCTTGGCATCATCCTTGGCGCCTGGTTTGAAGTCCCTTCGTGGAAGTTACTTGCGGTTGGCGCCGCCGCGTTTGCCGCCGGGATTTTCTTTCAGAGTCCGCTCATACCCTTTGCGGTTGCGGTCGTCGGACTTTCAACCGTTACAAGCACTTCCGAAGGCGAAGCGAGTGAATGGTTCAGTTCATCCTGGGGCTTGACCAAGCAGATACTCCCGCTTCTGCTCATCGGCGTGTTCGTATCAGGCCTGTTGTTAGGCCGGCCCGGTCACGAAGGACTTATTCCGTCATCCTGGATAGCTGGACTTGTCGGCGGTAACTCGCTGTTTGCGAACCTGTTTGCGTCAGTTGTCGGCGCATTCATGTATTTTGCGACACTGACGGAAGTGCCCATCGTTCAGGGACTGATGGGTAGCGGTATGGGCAAAGGCCCGGCGCTCGCACTGCTGCTGGCCGGGCCTGCGTTATCGCTTCCTTCAATGCTTGTTCTCGGCGGCATTATGGGCTGGAAGAAGACAGCCGTGTATGTCTCACTCGTGGTTGTGATGGCAACCATAACCGGCATGGCTTATGGGGCCATTTTCGGATAAGGCTGGGAAGATGCAAATGACGAACAAAGAGATAATCGTCAAGATAACAAACGAGGAGTTCTTGCGAATGCAAGCGGTCCGGCTGGACAACGACGCACAGGATGCATTGGAAATAGTGAAAGTGCTCGTTGAGCGTATAGAAGCGGATGAACACAAAGGTATGAAGTCCCATCTGGATACATGAACAGAAGGATATGAACGAGACAATGAGCCAAGTTGTAAAGAGCGAACCGGCCCAAGGTTACCCTCCTGAGGAAGGGTGCTATCTGCGCGGGAACGACTACTCGCCAGTGGCGGTCTGCGTAATTCTCCGCTGGGCGCGAGAGGAAACGCCTCCGGATATCGAAAACCTTGTCAGGGTGGCGATTGAGAGCGGCGCGGCGCTCTCGGGCACGCTCCAGACTGAGAATGTCGGCCTGGAAAAAGTCATCTGCAACATCGCAGCTAATCCGAATATCCGCTATTTGGTGGTTTGCGGGCCGGAATCGCCGGGACATCTGGTCGGGGAGACCATTCTCGCCCTCGAGAAGAACGGCCTTGACGGGAACAAGCGAATCATCGGCACGAAAGCACCGACGCCATATCTTTTCAATATCCCGGCCGAGTTTGTCGAGCGCTTCAGGAAGCAGGTGAAAGTAATAGACCTTGTCAACGAAGGTTCGCCGGAAGTCGTGCGTCAGGCCGTATGCGCATGTTATCAGGAGGAGCCGACGCCTTTCAGGAACTACATGTTGCATGACCCGGGAGCGTTTCCTGAGCCGCCGTTGAGCGGCAGGATAACCTGGCGCGTCACGCACCCGGAACGAGAACCCAAGAGCGAGCAGGAACGCTCACAAAAAGAGAAAATTGAAGCACTCATGGATCGCGTGAAAAAGGCCGTTGAGGAGAAACGGCGAAGGGAGAGCAGTCAATGAAGAAGATACAGATTCTGGGCACAGGCTGTCCCAAGTGCAAGAAACTCGCCGCGGCCGCCGACGCCGCGGCCAAAGCGCTCGGCATCGAATACAAGTTGGAGAAAGTCACGGACATAAATGAAATCATCAACTTCGGTGTGATGATGACTCCGGCACTTGTGGTCGATGGCACTGTCAAAGTGGTTGGCAGGGTGCCATCGGTTGACGAGATAAAGAAAATGCTCGCGTGACAATGGCGGGCTGAATCTCTTTGAAAGGAGAGAATCATGGCTGATAAGAAACCGAATTGTGGGTGCAATGCGGCTCCGAGACTGATATTCCCGTGCTCGGGAGCGGCTGATGTTGGAGCCATCGCTGACCAGGCGGCGCGCACACTGACCAAGGACGGCGTGGGCAAGATGTATTGTCTGGCCGGCATCGGCGGGCGTGTGAGCGGCATCATGGAAAGCACCAAAGCGGCGTCGGCTATTCTCGTAATTGACGGGTGTCCGCAGGATTGCGCGAAGAACACGCTTCTGCAGGCTGGCTTCTCCAAGTTCAAGCACTTGCGACTCTCTGACATCGGCATGGAGAAGGGCAAGTCGCCCGCCGACGCGGAAAGAATCAGCAAGGCGGCGGGCAAAGGCGCTGAACTGCTCGGCCCCGGATGCTGTGCATAGTGGCTTGGTCTGTGAGGTGCTCTCATGGCAGATGATTATTTGAAACCATCCAAGAAAGCCCTGAGCGGCGGGGTGAGGATGCTTGTCCTCGGCATCGTCATCGCTGCTGTGGTTGGTGCTGTCTATCTGAAGCATCGCCAGCAGGATGCCGCGCCGGTCAGCACAACGCCTTCAGCGGTATCTGTGGACACCTCGAAAACCCAGATACCGGCACCGGTCCTGCCGTCTCCACCAGAGTTGGTGTCCTCCCGCCCGAAGCTCTTGGATTTGGGTTCTGTCACCTGTATCCCATGCAAGTTGATGGCGCCCATTCTCAAGAACCTGCAGGACAAGTATGGAGGAAGGCTTGCCGTGGAGTTCATAGATGTGCAGGTAAAGCCGGAGGCGGCGCAGACGTACGGCATTAGTCTGATTCCCACACAAATCTTCTTTGATTCGTCAGGGAAGGAATTGTTCCGCCACGAAGGCTTCTTCTCTGAAGAAGACATCCTGAAGAAATGGAAAGAGTTGGGGGTCGACTTCGCGTCCTCTGCAGAGCCGATTGCTCAGCCTGCAAGATAGGTGAATGCGCACCAAAACGACTTCTTATTAGGAGTAAGACCATGAAGGTTGGAACTGAAATAGCAGTCGCGGCAACTTTGTTGTTTACCGGCGCGGTTCTCGGGGAGGAAACGCAGAAAAAGGAAGTCTCCAAGATTATCAATGAGGTGTACCCTGGTCTCGCATCTGGCGCGTTGACCTGTGCAGTCGTCGTTGAACTGCCGGAAGGTGTCTTGCTCCGGTCGGAAGGAATAGTCATAAACAGTGCGGCTGTCGATGCCGAAATTTCCAAGGCACCTGAACAGATGCGTAAACAGCTTGCGAACAACAGGTTTTTCATTCTCGAGGGAATCGCGACGGAGAAACTGCTCTTCGCGATTGCCGCCCAGGGCACGCCTCTGAAGGCGGAAAGTGTGCAGACTCAGGACCAGCGCGACACAATCATCAAGGATTTTCTCGGGAAGCAACTCCAGGGGCTGGATGTTTCAGAAGACGAGACCAGAAAGTTCTATGAGGAGAACAAAGACCTTTGCGGAGGCGCGCCGCTGGAACAGGTAAGAGGAGCAATAAAGGGTACGTTGCTTGAACAAAAACAGCAAGACGCGGTCACCGAGTATATCCGGACAATCGGGAAGAAGATTCCTGTTGAAGTGTCCGCTTCATGGGTCAAACAGCAGGCGGTTCTCGCCATGGACAACCCCGTGGACAAGGCTCGAACGAGCGGCAAGCCGTCTGTTGTGGACTTTGGCGCAGATGGTTGCCGCCCGTGCGACATGATGACGCCGGTACTGGCCGCGCTCAAGACGAAGTTTGAGGGCAAAGTGAATGTCCTGTTCGTCCACGTTCGCAATGAGCCGGTTCTGGGAGCGCGATATGGCATACAGAGTATCCCCGTCCAGGCGTTCTTCGACAAGGAAGGCAAGGAAGTCTTCAGACACATAGGCTTCTTCCCACAGGAACAGATTGAGAAGAAGTTGGCTGAGATGGGAGTGAAATAGTCTTGCAGGGGCTTTTCGCGTCACTGTCAAAGGCTGTTGAAGGCGCACCCGCTGTAGCATTTGCGGCCGCATTTGCATGGGGAATTCTCAGCATCCTTCTAAGCCCTTGTCATCTTGCGAGTATTCCTCTCATTGTGGGCTTCGTTAGTGAACAGGGACTGGTGTCAAAGCGCCGCGCTTTCCTGATTTCACTGCTTTTCGCCTCGGGCATCCTTGTCACCATCGGCGTCATAGGTCTTATCACCTCGGCGCTCGGACGAATGCTTGGCGACGTCGGTGTCTATGGTTCTTTGTTCGCCGCGTTCATTCTCCTGCTGGTGGGATTGCATCTGTTGGATATCCTCCCTGCGCCATGGTCGGCTTCGGGCCGTGTTCCAATGACTCGCAAGGGCATGGTTGCGGCATTTTTGCTGGGATTGTTCTTTGGCATCGCTCTCGGGCCATGCACATTTGCATATATGGCTCCGATGCTGGCCGTCGCATTCGGTTTGGGGTCGTCCAGCCCCGTATACGGAGCGTTGCTTCTGCTTGTCTATGGTATCGGGCATTGTTCAGTGATTGTGGCCGCAGGCACGAGCACGGAAATGGTTCAGTCGTATCTGAACTGGAATGAGCAGTCGAAAGGGGCGGTGACGCTAAAGAGAATCTGCGGCGTGCTCGTACTTGCCGGAGGGGTGTACCTTTTCTACTTGGCTGTGTAGAGAAATGGTCTATCTTAATACAGACGGTACAAGGAGAACATCGTGAATGCAAAAGTTGAAATAGATGCGGGCATCTGCGGGTTTCACACGAAGGCTTCAGCCATGTCGGAGGATAGCCAGAACGTTGTATTCGAAGTTGAGAGCGATTGTGAGAAAATCCTCAAGCTTGCCGACGCGTTGAAGGAAAAAGGGCCAATCGACGCGTATCAGGAAATAGGCACGGCGTCTCCGAGCGTAGTACTCGAGACTACCCGTTCGGTTCTCAAGGGATGCTGTGCCGCGTGCGCCGTCCCGGTCGGCATTTTCAAGGCAATGCAGGTCGCCGCCGGACTGGCTCTGCCAAAAGAAATCGTCATCCGGCTTGAAAAAGAATAGTGAGGGAGGAAGAGCGATGTCGTCAGAGTCACCGGCGAATAGTCAGCCAAGGAAACTGGGGTTTTTCGAGAGGTACCTCACACTCTGGGTCATACTGTGCATTGTAGCCGGGGTTGTGCTCGGCAAGATTGCTCCGGGCGTGGCAACATCTTTGGATGGCCTGGCCATCTATGTGGGTGAGGCGCCGGTAGTGTCCATTCCCATAGCAGTCTGCCTGTTTTTCATGATGTACCCCATAATGGTGAAGATCGACTTTATGGAGGTGCTGAAGAGCGGAAAAAGTATGAAACCAGTCGGCCTGACTCTCTTCGTCAACTGGGCGGTGAAGCCGTTCACGATGTACGTCATAGCGATACTCTTTCTCGGTATCCTTTTCCGGGGCTTCATCGGCGCCGATGTCGTTGACCTTGTGAAGATGCCGCTGGGTCTTGACCTTCCCGTTGGTGCGGAACACGGCGCGGGCAAGGTCGTGCTGGTGGAAGGCGTGAAGATGCTGGAGGTCCCTCTGTGGCGCAGCTACCTTGCCGGATGCATTCTCCTGGGCATAGCGCCCTGTACGGCCATGGTGCTCGTATGGGGATTTTTGGCCAGAGGTAATGACGGGCATACACTGGTAATGGTTGCCATCAACTCACTCACCATGCTGTTTCTCTACGGTCCTCTTGGTGGCTTCCTGCTTGGCATCGGCAGGTTGCCCGTTCCCTGGCAGGCGCTCCTGCTTTCAATCGGCATTTACGTTGCTCTGCCCCTTGTGGCGGGGTACGCGTCCAGAAAGCTCGTCATCCGCGTCAAGGGCACGGATTGGTTCAACACCAGGTTTCTGCACCTTTTGACCCCCGTTACGATAACGGCTCTCCTCGCGACCCTGATACTCCTGTTCTCGTTCAAGGGCGAGGTCATCATTTCCAATCCGCTCACAATCGTTTGGATAGCAATACCGCTTTTCATTCAGACGAACCTTATCTTCTGGCTGGGATACGCCCTTGCCAGACTGCTCAAGCTGAACTACGAGGATGCCGCACCATCGGCCATGATTGGTGCATCCAATCACTTTGAGGTCGCCATCGCCACCGCTGTAATGCTCTTTGGGCTTTCCTCCGGCGCGGCGCTGGCGACGGTCGTTGGGGTTCTTATCGAGGTGCCCGTCATGTTGATGCTGGTCAAGATCTGTCTGAAAACGCGGAATTGGTTTCCTTCGATGAATCCTGAAAAGGTCTGCAAGTGATAACCACTCGGAAACTCAAAGTCCTTCTCCTCTGCACGGGCAGTTCATGCCCCGGTCAAGCGGCTGGAGGCGGGGTCACGCACATAGGTTTTGCAGTTTGCGCTGAATACTTGACGGGTGATGTTTTCGCCTTATCATAGCACACTCATTCATGGGTAGGCACGCCTTCTGAAAGGATACGTCATGAGACTCAGACAGTTGTGTGCGTCACTCGTGCTTCTCGCCTCTTCAGCGCCTGCCTGGGCGGGAGAAGCCGACATCAACGTCCCGAGCATGTCCGCTGTCACGTTCAATGTTTTTGGAACTACGGTCAGCGGAGTCATGCTCATGTATATCGGACTGGCCGTCTGCGCCATAGGCCTGATTTTCGGCCTCATTCAGTACAGCCAGATAAAGAACTCTCCCGTCCACAGGACAATGGGTAACGTGTCCGACATCATCTGGGAGACCTGCAAGACGTATCTCTTCCAGCAGGGCAAGTTCCTTGCGGTACTTTGGGCAATCGTCGGCCTGTGCATGGTTTACTATTTCGGCGGCCTGCAGGGGAAATCCGCATCGAATGTCCTCGTGATTATCGTCTGCTCCATCCTGGGTGTGCTCGGCTCCTACGGCGTGGCTTGGTTCGGCATCCGCATAAATACTCGGGCAAACTCCCGCTCGGCCTTTGCCGCTCTTAGACAACTCCCCATCAAAGCGCTCACCATCCCGATGAAGTCCGGCATGAGCGTCGGACTCCTGCTCGTCAGCGTCGAACTCTTCTTCATGATTTGCATCCTCGTCTTCCTGCCGAAAGAACTCATAGGCCCGTGCTTCATCGGCTTTGCAATCGGCGAATCGCTCGGCGCAAGCGCGCTACGTATCTGCGGCGGCATTTTCACCAAGATAGCCGACATCGGTTCCGACCTCATGAAGATAATCTTCAAACTCCCTGAAGACGACCCGAAGAACCCCGGCGTCATTGCCGATTGCACCGGCGATAACGCGGGCGACTCGGTCGGTCCCACCGCCGACGGCTTCGAAACTTACGGCGTCACGGGTGTCGCACTTATTTCCTTCCTCGCCCTCGCGCTCGTTGATAACGCGACTGTTGCGGGCCAGCTAATCGTCTGGATATTTGTGATGCGTATCCTGATGATATTGACCTCGCTTGTTTCCTTCTTTATCAACCAGGCTATCACTGAAGCCCGTTTCGCCGACAAGAAGGACTTTGACAACGAAGCGCCGCTCACCAGTCTCGTGTGGCTCACCTCGGTAATCTCCATCGCCGTCACTTTTGGAGCCAGCTACGTTCTTCTTTCGAGAGACTTTCCGGGCGGTCTCTGGTGGATGCTCTCCGTCATCATAAGCTGTGGCACGATTGCGGGCGCACTTATCCCGGAACTTACCAAGATGTTCACGAGCACCAACTCACGCCACGTACGCGAAGTCGTCAACTCCGCCAAGCAGGGCGGCGCCTCGCTCGACATCCTCTCCGGCTTCGTGTGCGGCAACTTCTCCGCCTTCTGGGAAGGCCTTGCAATACTCCTGCTCATGCTCATCGCCTACCTCATCTCGCAGAATCCAACCTTAGTGGCGCTCATGCCCGAAAAATACCCCTTTGCCGCTTCCATCTTTGCATTCGGTCTGGTGGCCTTCGGCTTCCTCGGCATGGGGCCTGTCACCATCGCTGTGGACAGCTTCGGGCCGGTTTCGGACAACGCACAATCGGTGTACGAACTCAGCCAGATAGAAAGTGTCCCGAACCTCGGCGCCGAAATCAAGAAGGATTTCGGCTTCGACATGGACCTTGAGAATGCCAAGCACTTCCTCGAAAAGAACGACGGCGCAGGCAATACGTTCAAAGCCACCGCAAAGCCGGTGCTGATTGGCACGGCGGTGGTCGGCGCAACCACGATGGTCTTCGGCATAATCCTCCTGCTTGACCACATGTTCGGCGGCGTGGTTGCGAAGTTGAGTCTTGTCCAGCCGCACATAGTGCTGGGCCTGCTCATGGGCGGCGCGGTAATCTACTGGTTCACCGGCGCATCCATGCAGGCGGTCGTCACCGGCTCCTACAGGGCGGTCGTCTACATCAAGGAACACATCAAGCTCGACGAGAAGACCGCATCCGTGAAAGACAGCAAGGAAGTCGTCCGCATCTGCACCGTTTACGCTCAGAAGGGCATGGTGAACATCTTCGTCGTCATCTTCTCGATGGCGCTGGCTCTGCCGTTCTTCAATCCTTACTTCTTCATCGGCTACCTCATCGGCATCGCGTTCTTCGGTCTCTTCCAGGCGATATTCATGGCCAACGCGGGCGGAGCATGGGACAACGCTAAGAAGATAGTCGAAGTCGTCCTACGCCAGAAGAACACTCCGCTTCACGAAGCGACCGTTGTCGGCGACACCGTCGGCGACCCGTTCAAGGATACCTCTTCCGTCTCACTGAACCCGGTCATCAAGTTCACGACGCTGTTCGGCCTGCTCGCAGTTGAAATCGCCGTGACGATGAAGAACGAGAATCTCAAGATGACTATCGGCGGCATCTTCTTCCTCCTCGCTCTCGCATTCG
>Ga0315288_10010941_pt1 | contig 11435 bp, 7 predicted proteins | sample YL17G11_20_MG_FD_203454 | JGI IMG/M metagenome (GOLD analysis project Ga0315288, IMG submission 203454) | Sediment microbial communities from Yellowstone Lake, YNP, Wyoming, USA - YL17G11_20 | ecosystem: Environmental > Aquatic > Freshwater > Lake > Sediment | place: USA: Wyoming | collected... | reverse complement strand
GGACATGTGTGGAGGTTTCCGTTCTCATAGGATGCATTGCACACGAGGCAGGTGAGACCCGTTACCGAGGATGCCCTTGATGGCTTCATGCAGGCACCTTCTGCATACTTCGCAACTTCTCGATTGAAAGGAGGATGACCTCGTTGGTGGCGGGCAGGGAGAATTCAGGCTCGATTTCGTGATTCGCAACAGCCGAAACGGCATCTTTGATAGCCAACCACGCCGAAAGGCTGAGCATAAACGGAGGCTCGGCGACCGTTTTGCTGCCGTGAATCGCATTCGGATTCGTGGCATGCTCAAGCAACTTGACCCGAAAATCAGACGGAATGTCTGTGGCTGTGGGAATCTTGTAGGTATCGGGAGAATGCGTCAGGAGATTACCGGCGTTGTCCCATTTGATCTCCTCCGTCGTGCACCACCCGACACCCTGGACGTAGCCCCCTTCAATCTGACCGATGTCGATTGCAGGATTGATCGAGTCTCCCGCGTCGTGCAGGATGTCTGCTCGAAGCAACGTCACAGCGCCAGTGAGCGTATCGACCAGTACTTCCGAGACAGCCATGCCGAAAGCGTAGTAGCGAAACGGCGTCCCGACTCCCCTGGATCTATCCCACGCGATGCCGGGGGTGCGAAAGTACCCCGTCGAGCTCAGGCTCACGCGGCGTAGGACCATCTGAGGCATTGCCTCCGCGAACCCAATCGTTCGTTCCGGGTGCTTTTTGTCAAAGATCATGTCGCGCTCAAAGGCGATGTCATCTTTTGATGTTTGAGCTGAAGGGTTCTTGTCATTGAATATCGCAGCCACACATTCGGCAATCCGACCTTTCAGTGTTTCGATTGCGTTCCTTACCGCTGCTCCATTCATATCCGTACCGGACGATGCCGCTGTGGGGGAAGTGTTCGGAACCTTGGAGGTGTTTGTGGCATTGACGCGCACGCGATCAATGCTGATGCCGAGCTCTGCTGCTGCAATCTGCTGTATCTTCGTGTGCAGGCCCTGACCCATCTCGACGCCGCCGTGGTTGACAAGAACAGTCCCGTCGGTGTAGATGTTGACGAGAGCACCGGCTTGATTCAAATGCGTTGTGGTAAACGAAATGCCAAATTTCACCGGCGTGAGAGCAAGTCCTTTCTTGGCGAACTCACTCGACGAGTTGAACGCCTGAACAGCCTTACGGCGAGCGGCGTACTCAGAAGACTTCATTAATTGATCGAAGATCAAAGGGAGCCTGTTGTTTTCCACAACCTGCCCATAGTGCGTCACGTTGTTCGTTTCCAGGCCATAGAAATTCCTGAGCCGAATTTCTGATGTGTCCTTGTGGAGGTATCGCGCAATCCGATCGACAATTTCCTCCATCGCTGCCATCCCCTGAGGACCGCCAAACCCGCGGAAGGCAGTATTGGAAGGAAGGTTGGTTTTCCAAACCCGGGCGAGAATAGACATGTTCGGCACGTAGTAGGCATTGTCGCAATGGAACATCGCCCGTTCCATGATCGCAAAGGAAAGGTCCGTCGCAGCGCCAGCATCGCTGTTCAATTCCATCTTGACGGCCTGCAAAGTTCCCTCATCGTCGAATCCAGCTTCGTACCTCGTGAGAAACCGGTGACGCTTCCCTGTCATAATCATGTCGTCGTCGCGGAACAGCCGGATTTTGACAGGACACCCGGTCGCATGGGCCAGAAGCGCACTCCAGCAAGCAACGTGATTGCCCTGAGTCTCTTTGCCGCCAAAGGCTCCCCCAATTCTGCGAACTTCTACGACCACATCCTTTTTCTTCACACCAAGAACTTCGGCAACCAACGTCTGTGTTTCGGATGGATTTTGAGTGCCGCAATAGACTGCCATCTCGTCACCTTCACCCGGCACAGACAGTGAGGCCTGAGATTCCAGATACCAATGTTCCGCAGCTCCCGTTCTAAGCTCTCCCTTCATGACGTGCGGAGCAGAGCGAAGAGCCGCATCAGCGTCCCCTCGCTGCATGGTTCGTGCCGGACCGAGCAGGTTGTTCGCAGCAATGGCATCATCGATGGTGAGGATGTGCGGGAGTGGTTCATACTTCACATCGATCAGCTTTTCAGCAGCCCGGCACTGAGCATCCGTACCTGCTGCGATAAGAAAGATGGCTTGCCCAACAAACGTGGTTTCCGCAGAGGCAAGGCAGGGCTCATCTTTCACGACCGGCCCCATCTGATTGTGACCCGGAATGTCCTGAGCGGAAAGAATGGCTACAACGCCGGGCGCACTCTTCGCCCTCGTCAGGTCGTACGACACGATACGAGCGTGAGCGTGCGGACTGTAGACAACGCGCCCCACCAACGTGGTTGGACTCGATGGGAGATCATCAATGTACGATGCTTTACCAGTTACGTGAAGTACCGCGCTTTCATGTGGAATTTGCTGATGCATGAATAAGTATTCTCAAAGGTCCAAAGACAGTCTTTTCATCGGGAGTTTCTGTTTCCGTTCGATGATTATTTATACGTTCGTTTCGCTCCAAAACTTCAGAAGGATGTTTCTGGCTGCGATGCGGCGAAACTCGGCACTGCCGCGCACGTCCGAGATCGGGCTGAAATCTGCGTCAACCAGACGTTGCGCTTTTTCGACTTCCTGACGATTCCATGGTTTTCCTTTGAGGAAAGCTTCAGCCTTGATTGATCGTTTTGTGCATTCCGCCATGCCGCCGTACGCAAGCGTAATGTCACTCACAATCCCCTTATCATCCAGATCCAATCTGAATGCCGCGCTCACCGTCGCAATGTCGAGATCACAGCGCTTCGAGACCTTATACGCGCGAACGCGTGTTGATGCCGATTGCCGTGGTAACACGATGGCGGTGATGAGCTCATCGGGCTGGCGCTCTGTTTTTCTGTACCCTTTTACAAATGAGTCGGCACTCACGGTCCTGGTTCCCCGACGGCTCCTGAGAACAATGCCAGCACCGTAGGCAATGAGGACCGGGAGCGTGTCGCCGATCGGTGAGGCTGTTCCAATGTTCCCTCCAAGAGTCGCGACATTCCGAATCTGGCGGGCCGCGAACACTGTCAGCATCTGGTAGAGTGCCGGGAAATCCTTTTCTACGAGGTTCATCACTTCGCTTATCCGCGCTCCGGCCCCGACACTCAGAGCGCGATCGTCCCGTGATATGGCTTCTAGCTCTGCGATTCGTGAGCAGTCAATCAGGTGCGGGAGAATCTCGAACTTCTTCGTCACCCTGAGAGCGACATCCGTTGCCCCATTGATGATAATCGCATCCGGGAATTTCCCGATCAGGGTGAGAACATCATCGAGCGTCGCCGGTTGATCATAACGCTGGCTTTCCGTCGAAAGCGAGACGCCGTCGCGGGCGATTGAGTTCAGCAGCGCTGCAATGCGAGTCTCGTCAACCGTGAAATGGTCTTTTCCATTACCGTGACATGCATCGGCAGCAGCTTTGAGAATCGGCTCGTAGCCCGTACATCGGCAGAGATTGCCTGCGAGGGCATCGGCAATTTCGTTTTTCGGCGGCTTCTTCGCGCCCTTATAGAGGGCGAACAGAGTCATCACGATGCCGGGAGTGCAGAAACCGCACTGGCTCCCGTGAGCATCCACCATCGCTTGCTGGACCGGGTGAAGATGCCCAGAAGGGCTTTTGAGGTTTTCCACGGTGACTAACTGCTTTCCGTGGAGCATGGGAAGGAACATCAGGCACGAATCGACAGCTCTATATTCAATGGATTTGTCGGCTTTCAATTCACCAACAACCACAGTACAGGCTCCACAGTCGCCTTCTGCACACCCTTCTTTCACTCCGCGATGCTGCGGAAGGCTGCGCAAGTAGTTCAACACTGTTGTTGTCGGTGTCAGGTTCGACGAGCGATCGAATCCGATCTCGACAACATTTCCATCAAGCACGAAGGCAATGGAGTTTTTCATGAGTGGTTGTGTTCAGCGTAAGGTTGACCAGGCGGCAGCAAAGGGAGCTCGTTTGAGATACCTGCCGCGCCCCGGCCTTCCGGACCAGGTGTTGTTGTTCACGATGATGTCACCGCGGGAAATGACCGTTTCCGCATTTCCTTGAACGGTGACACTTTCATACATCGAGTAGTCAACGCGCATGTGGTGTGAAGATGCTGAAATCGTGTGCGACAGGTTGGGATCCCAGATAACAATGTCAGCATCGCTGCCAACCTGGAGGATCCCTTTCTTCGGATAGAGGCCGAACAGTTTTGCTGGATTCTCTGCCACCAGCTCTACCCATCGGCCAAGGGACAACTTTTCCTGGTTCACTCCAAAATGGTAGAGAAGCTGCAGCCGGTTTTCTATGCCGGGGCCACCATTGGGAATTTTTGCGAAATCGTTCAATCCGGCGCGCTTTTGTGTCTCAAACGAAAATGGGCAATGGTCGGTCGAGACGACCTGGAGATCGCCAGTCCGCAAACTCCGCCAAAGAGCTTCCTGGTCAGCGCGTTCACGCAATGGAGGAGTCAGAACGAACTTCGCCCCTTCAAAATCTGGTCTGCGCAGTTCCTCTTTCGTGAGCAAGAGATAGTGCGGGCATGTTTCACCGAAGATGGCGGTTCCAGCCTGTCGGGCACGGGCAATCTCATCGAGTGCCTCCGAACAAGTGACATGCACGATATAGACGGGAACATCTGCCAAACGCGCAAGTGCTGCCACCCGATGGACCGCTTCGGCCTCAGTGATTGTGGGACGCGTCAGCGCATGCTCGATTGGCGCCGTGCGTCCTTCGGCAAGGGCGTTTCGAACGAGGTACTCTATGACGCTTCCGTTCTCTGCATGCACGGCAATCAGCCCTCCCCTCTTGCCGACGTGGAGCATGACCTGCAGAATCGCAGCATCATCGACCATCAGGGTGCCGGGGTATGCCGTGAAAAGCTTGAAACTCGTTACACCTTCTTCCATGAGCTCATGGAGCTCCTCAATCCGGCCGTCGCTGACATCGACAACAATCATATGCAGGCCGTAGTCGAGCACAGCTTTTGATGCTTTGGTACGCCAGAGCTGGTAAGCCGCGTGAAGTGATTGTCCCCTTGACTGTGTTGCGAAATCGACTATGCAGGTGGTACCGCCGAAAGCTGCCGCGCGGGTTCCCGTTTCGAAATCATCGCTTGAGGTAGTGCCCCCAACCGGGGCTTCAAGGTGCGTGTGCACATCAACGCCGCCGGGAATGACATATTTCCCGGATGCGTCCAAGACGGTCTCGGCCTGACGGTTCAGATTCCGGCCAATCGCCGCAATGGTTTCACCCTCAACATACACATCAGCGATCGCAGTATCGCCCGGCCTTACGACAGATCCGTTCCTGATCAGGAGCGACATGGTATCGATAATATCTTCGGAAGTTATGGTTAGAGGACAGCCTGGCGGGGAGGGAATTTTTCAGGGAGCCTTCTCACTGTGGTTTGAACTCACGGTGGGAATCCGGCGCCTTACGTTTCAAGGATCAAGCTGACGCAGCAATCCCAACCACGGCATGCCTTCGTCAAAGTACAAGAGTAATCGCTAAACGGCAAGCGTGAAGCGTGCAGGAAGACACAGCGAGAGAGAGGTTGGAAGAAAGCCAGAAGAGATGTTGAATAGACGGGGAACGCGCTGACGCATCTCGACGGGAGCGTACTCCAGGAACAAGCTCGCACATCGGCTTCTCTCAGGAGAATGATCTTTCCTGTGAGGCACATTCCCACAACCGCCGCACTCGTGCGTCATTGTGTGGCAGAGCAGGCTAAGTCCGGTAGAGCTTCCCAGGGATCACAATCAAGCTCTTCGATGCTTTGAAATTTCCGTCTATCGTCAACGTTGTTTTGCGAGCCAATGCTCAGGGTCCTGCTTGACCGTCCCTTTCCAGACCTCGAAATGCAGAATCGAGCCTTTCAGCTCCACTGAATCGCCGCTCTTGGCAATCACGTCTCCCGCTTTCACTTTTTGCGACTCCACGACGTTGATTTCCGACAGATGAGCATAGACCGTCCTGTAACCATCGCCGTGGCTCAGAATGACAATGTTTCCAAAGCCCGGAATGAATGTAAGAATGGAAACTTCGCCATCTGCGACAGAAAGAACACCCGTTCCTGTTCTTACTTGGATATCAATCCCGGTGTTTTCGCGCACAGTTTTCAGCACGGGGTGAACCTGATTCCCGAATCGCGATGCAATCGTTCCTGAGGAGACCGGCCAGCGGAGTCTCCCCTGCTGAGAAGCAAAGGCCCCGACTGCCGTTTCCGGGGTCGGTGGTGGCTTCAGGGAGGGTGCAGTACGATCGCGCGCCGCGGCCGCTGCCAGCTCCTTGCGTTTGCGATCCTCTTCATTCAGCTTCGCAATTATGCGCTTGATCTCCTCTTCATATTTCTTCTTCTCGTTGAGCACCTTTTGATACTCTTTCTTGTCCTGCCGGATCGCCGCCAGCACCCGTTGACGCTGAGTGACTTTCTTCTGAAGCGATGACTCGGCAGATGTCTTTTCGACGAGGAGATTGCGTTCATGCTCGAGGTTTGCCTCAAGCCGCTCATTCTCGACCTCGAGATCGCTTTTCTTATGAACAACGTCTTGAAGATCCTTGGCGCGCTGGTCGGAGAACCGCTTGAGATATTCTATCCGGATGTAGAGTTGATTGACAGACTTGGAGGAGAAGAGGAGTTCGACGTCATAGACGCGACCATATTTGTAGACAGACCGGACGTACTTGGCGTAATGATTCTTGAGGGCGTCGAGCTGTTGTTCCAATTCTTGAATGGAGGTCCGCGCTTCCTGGATATCACCCGTTAATTGCTGTTCCTGCTCGCGGAGCTTCTTGATCAGATTACGGATGAGGCCCGACTGGCGCTCCAGATTGCTGATATTCTCAAGGGTGCTCTTTTCCTTCTTCTCACTTTCTTTGTATCGCTTCTCATATGCCTGGATCTCGGAACGAAGGGTCGACAGCTCTTTTTCTCTCTTCGAGATTTCCTTCGACAGTTCACGCTCTTTTTTTGCTGCTTCCTTTGAGCCAGTCTGACCGTACAAAGACGGAGAAACGCCCAGACCAAGAGAGAGAACAACGAGCCAGCCCAGGATGGAAATACGTTGGTTCATTCTTTCCACCGAATTCGTTCGGCATTCGAGGGAATTTCAATCATCAACGGCGCCCGGCTGGCGTTGACAGCGAGCTTAGAAAAAGAGACAGACACGGCCCGCCGCGCGGTTTGTTGCGTAAGCCGGATGTACCGTGGAAGCGAGACTTCACCCACCATCCGGAATTTCTCAAAGCGCTCTTCCAGGAAAAGCTTGCCTCTGCCGTCGAGATGTTGAATCCGCGCTATGAGCATTGAAACCGGATCCACAAAATACCGCCTCCGGCCTGACTCTGATCGGTACGTGATCACGTACTGCTCATCTTCCGTCGTGATAGCTTCGGGATCCCCGTCATCTTCGCGGAAGAAACTGCCGCCGGTAAACAGGGTGAGGAGCTCATCAAATGTCAGCTCCATTTTGAAAATGCGACGAAGATTGGCAGCGTTCACAGGCCCGCTGACAAGCTGGTTCTCAAGGCTATTATAGAAGAGAAAGTTGTTCCGCGTTAGAAGAACCGAGCCCACATTGATGCCAAACGGCCCCTCAACGTTGACCAGAACTGAGTCAGGTTTGCGGAGCTGCAACTCAAAGGATCCCGACTGGGCAATATCGGGAGTCTCCACGCTGATGGTTCCTGTGCCACCAAGCGATTGCACACGCTCGTGATTCGCATTCACGATCTGCCGCACCGTCCGCGGCGACACCGAGCTCGCTGAGAGTTTCACGGCGGGAGAAGGGGCGCACCCATGAACGATCATGAGAAGTGCCACGGCGAGGACTGGTGCAATGCGCAACATTAGAGCGACCCCCGGGCGATCTTGTCGCGCAGCGCCTGATTACCAGCATTCTTCTGCAACGCCTGTTTCCAGTACTGGTCGGCTTCCTGTTTCTTCCCGAGCTTGAAGAGAATGTCTCCCATGTGTTCGTAGACTGTCGCGCTGGCCCCTCCGGCGGCGATTGCTTTGGCGATGTATTCCTGCGCTTCACTGTACTTGCCGAGTCTGAAATACACCCAGCCCGCCGTATCGAGGTACGCGGAATTTGCCGGTTCATCGGAGACAGCCTGGAGAGACATCCGGAGAGCTCGGTCGAGTTGCAGGCTGCGCTCGGCAAGGCTGTACCCGTAGTTGTTGAGAATGAGATGGAATGCTGAATCGATCTGCAGTGCGCGTTCATACAACGAATCGGATTCCTGGTACCGATGAAGCCCGTCCAGTGTCAGCGCGAGCGTGCTGAGGGCGTTCATGTCGTCCGGCTTGAACTCGAGCGAGCGCCGCAGTGCGGTGATCGCCTCATCATTGCGGTCCATGCGGCTATAGGCAAGGCCGAGGAGAAAATGGATGCGCGAGTCTTTCGGAATCGCCTTCTTTGCGCGTTCCATCGCATCCACCAGCTTCTGGTATTCCCCTTTGTCGAAATACGAAGATCCAACGAGCCACCATGCATCGCCGTTCCATTCTGCGAGCTTCGTCACCTTCTCGAAATAGTCAGTCGCCACGGAATCTTTCTGCTGCCTCCCGGCAATCATGCCGAGATAATAGTACGGCCGCCAGTCGTTTGGGATCTCCTTGTTCAGCTGCTCGAAGATTGGCTTTGCTTTGTCGACGAACGTGGAATCGCGCTGCATCTGGCCAACGTATGCAACACCGACGCGTAGACGCACCTCGGGATTCGTGCGCTCCATGGCCAGTAGCCGTTGATAAAGCTCCAGAGCCCGCGGAAAATCTTGTTGCTCAAGATACACGTCGGCAAGAGCCGCCAGGGCTTCGGGGTTGTTGTTATCGGCATCAAGAATTCCTTCAAGAATCTTGATCGCCTCCTTGGTCTTGCCTCCCCGGGCGTAGGTTTCGGCAAGATGTCGCTGTAACTCCTTGTTGGATGGATCGAGATCCACCATCCTCTTGTATTTCTCAGCGGCTTCGTTGAACCGACCCAGGGCGTTATTGATCTCGGCCGTCTGATAGAGAATCTCCCAGGTGTCTCCCTCGCGGTCAAGGATACGCTCGTATATTTCCAGCGCCCTCAGAGGACGTGTGGGCTGGTAGATGCGGGCCAGATTGTACCATCCTTCACTGTTAGTGCTGTCAATCTTGACAATGCGCTCATACTGGGCTGCGGCCAGCTCCGGCTGGTATGCGTTGAGGTAGATGGTGGCCAGATTCTGGCGGTACAAGATCTTGAGAGAATCGACGCGCACGGCCTCCCGGCCGTGCTGTGCGGCGAGAGCGTGCTTACCAAGAATGGAGTAGTCTTTGGAAAGAGCGTACTCAACTGCGGCACCCGGCTCAAGCTGCAAGGCCTCCTGGTACTCGAGGATCGCGCTCGCATACTCACCGGTAGCATCGTAGACAGAACCCTGGATGACATGCGCCAGCGCCTGCTCGTGCCGGAGGTCCTTCATCCGGTCGTTGACTTGCTGTGTCACCTGTTTAGCTCGCTGCGACCGGGCGACATCCCTGCTGAAACTGCATCCCGCCACGCCCGTGACACAGAGTGCTGTAAGAACAAAGAAGAAATTTCTCATAGGAGTTTCATGAAATATATCGATAATGGCTCTGAATAACAAGGTTTGGAGTGCTCCCGGCTTGCAGACGCGCGTGAAAGAAAGTATCTTGCAGGAGCATGGGAATACCGCCCGAGGAATATGATCTGGCCGTTGCGTGGAACTGGGAACATGACCGCGAGTTTCTCCGCCTCATCCAAACCGCTGCCTCGACACGTCATCTTTCGACACGGCTGATCGACTCTCATAATCTCTCAGAGACTCTGGACCGCGTGCGCAACGGTACGCTTTCGTTTCATGTTGTCCTGGACCGCGCATCCGACGAAGATGAACGTTTTCATCCGCTGGCTCAAATTCTTCAGCGCAGGAGTGCGACAGGCATCCCAAGCGGGCCCCCACGTGTCATCAACTCGTATGAATTGATGCGGAGAGCATCAGACAAAGCAACGATGCATCTCGAGTTTCTCACGCACGGAATTCGCGTTCCCTACACGATCATCATCTCGCCCTACAGTCACAAACGAGAGGTCGAACTTTCGCTTTCGGAGCTCGCACAGCTTGGCCGTCCCTTCATCATCAAGCCGGCCAATACGACCGGCGGAGGAATTGGTGTTGTCCTCGGAGCAGAGTCGTTGAAAGATATCATCGAAACGCGTCAGCACCACAAGAACGACAAGTACCTGCTGCAGGAAAAGATTGTCCCTGCAATACTGGATGGCCGGCGTGCATGGTTTCGCGTGTTCTTTGCATTCAACGAAACCCTTCTCTGCTGGTGGGACGACCAGACACACCTCTACGAAGACGTAACAGCCGAGGACGAAAAACGGTTCAATCTCCACTTGCTCAGACAACTGGCTCTGGCGATCCGCGATGTCTGCGGCCTCGATTTTTTCTCGACCGAAATTGCATATATCTCGTCAGGAATGTTTGTCGTGGTCGACTATGTCAACGAGATGTGCGATATGCGACTGAAATCTCAGCATCCTGACGGCGTTCCCGATCACATCGTGGAATCAATTGCTGCACGCGTAGCGAATCTTGCGGCCGCCATGAAGACAAATCCGACATCGCTGTAGGGCAGTTCATCGTCAATCCCCATTCAGATTTCGGTGAAATTCAGAACGCCTTTCAACTTCACCTTTAGATAAACTCATCAAATATCTGTCATGTGGATACTTGATTTTGACTGGGGGGTTTGATACATTTGCAGTGGTCTTATCTAGATCTAGACAGACACCGCCATAGCCTGGAGGCCTTATGAGTTTTTCACGATCTCAGGAGATACTTTTCCGAATCTCCCTTCCTGCTTTCTTGATCCTTCTCGTTACCCTTATTGGCTGCTCAAGCGAAGAGGCAACGCGGACAGAACAAAAGGCAATGCCGGCGGTTCCATCCAAGCCTTCACGCGAACAAGTCAAAATTGACTCCCTCGAAACAGAAAACGTCACCCTGAAACAGAAGCTGGTGAAGTTCGAGCAGGACAACAGCACGCTGAATGTGCGCCTGAGCGATGTGGAGGCAAAATTGAAGGCGGAAATCGAAAAGGCTATCCCCCCGCCGCAGCCAGTTGCACCTCCAATCACGGTGACCTATGAGGCCGGACAGAAGGCCTTTGGCGAGAAAAAATATGATGATGCGATCAAGATCTTCCAGGCACTCCTCGACGGCGGCATCGCCGAAGACCAGTCCGACAACTGCCACTACTGGATCGGTGAGTCGTATTTTGGCAAAAAGGAATTTGGAGAGGCCGTGAAACAACTCGAGGCCGTTCTGCAATACAAGACTTCAGAGAAGAAGGGTGATGCTCTTTTCATGCTTGGTCGGAGCTTTGAAATTCTGGGAGACAAAGCAAAAGCCAAGGAAATGTTCGAGAAGGTTGTCAAA
>Ga0315288_10010940_pt1 | contig 11436 bp, 12 predicted proteins | sample YL17G11_20_MG_FD_203454 | JGI IMG/M metagenome (GOLD analysis project Ga0315288, IMG submission 203454) | Sediment microbial communities from Yellowstone Lake, YNP, Wyoming, USA - YL17G11_20 | ecosystem: Environmental > Aquatic > Freshwater > Lake > Sediment | place: USA: Wyoming | collected... | reverse complement strand
TCTATCACTGGTAATGCTCAAAGATTGAAACTTCAATTCAAAGGTTCTAATGCAGAAAAATTTGATTGGGTAAATAGTCAATCATTCATGAGTCCTAATGACCCTTCTTTCTACATGGTTATTGGTGAAGGTAATGGTAAAATGGGAACTGATGGTATGCAAGGTATCAAGCCAGGTACAGAAACTTGGTTGACTTATGCAGATGCAATGATCATGAAACAATTAATGCTTGATGAAGAGAGAGACTTAATGTGGGCTAGAGGTGGTGTTATCCAAGGTGCTAGAAACAAATCTCAAGTAATTGGTGAAGGTTTATACAACCAAATGAAAAAAGGTAACTGGGTTAAATTGCCTCGTTATTCAAGAGAAGGTTTAATGAATGTATTTGGTCAAGTGTTTAGAAACAGACCTGACATTCCTGATTACAAACGTAAATTTAAACTTCAAGGTGGTAGAGGTGCAGTTATGGAATTGCAACGTATCTTCAATGAAGAAATGAATAGAACAGCTAACCAAGCTGGTGCAGTTATGGATGCTCAAAGATTAGGCATCATCTCTGGAGATCCAATGAGCTTGAAAGTAGGTTACAGATTAGGTGAAGTTTATATTCCAGGTATGGGATGGTTAACTATCGAACATAATCCAGCTTTTGATTCTCAATTCTCTAGAACTGAAGATGAGCCATTTATCGGAGGTTTCCCTAAGCACTCTTACACATCAGCTATTTTTGATGTAACTGATAGCAACTATACAAATGCTGCTGAAGTAACTTCTCAAGTTGAATGGGCTAAAGGTGTAGACACAGGTGCTAACATTTACTTAGTACGTAATGCAGCAATGCCAGGTACAAAAGTAACTTACATTGCAGGTAGAACATCTCCGTATGCTCCTTCTGCAGGTAGAGGTAATGTGGCTTCAACAAGATTTGATGGTTCAACTACAATTATGGAGAACCAGTCTAACATCTTCTTGAAAGATCCAACTAGATCTATCTTGTTAGAACTTGCTTAAACAAGACTTTTTTAAAAACCAATAAACCAATAATTAAGATGAGTATATCATTAGCTTCTAACTATAAGTTAGAACCAAACATACAAAAAAAAGACATAACAGGATTAAACTCTTACGGAGTATCTAAATATCCAGGAACTTTTACAGGTTATGCACCAGGTTATAATGTAGTAACAAGAAAGTATATTACAGGCTTAGATGCAGAAGCAAAAGAAATCCTGGCTATTCAGGACCCTAAGAAAAGGGAGGCAAAACAAAAAGAGATTAGACAACTAAAAGACAAGTTAGAGTCTTACTATGGTAAACCAGGTTTACTAGATGCGGACTCTACATTTTGGGACAGTTTTATAATCCCAGTTGTTACTTCTAATGATTTAAAGACTTATCTTGAACTAGACGGTAAAACTTTTGATCTTAATCCTACTGATAATCCGGTACACATGTTAGCTCTAATTGTTCTTGATGCTAACAACTTCTTACCAAAAAATAAAGAAGAAGCCGGTTCTCCAGATTTCTTAGATGCCAAGTTTTACTTAACAACTCAAGAAGAAGAAGATAAAGAATCAGAGAGTTTTATTAGAAAAGAAATTGAAGTTGGTAAAAACCTTTCAATGTTGTTTGGAGATATAGTTAATTATGAACTTGCTTTTGAAGTTTCTTATTATTTAGGTCTTGCTCCTAAAATGGGATGTTCTGAACCAGCTCTTAGAAAAATGTTATACCAAGCTACTAAAGAATCAAACTTTGCTTCTAAATTTATTACAGCTTGTGGAATGGAAAAACAAGACTTGCTAATTGCAAATATTTTTAAGAAAGCTGTTAAGTTAGATATAGTTAAGTATAATGGATTTGATAAAATGTACTTTAGAGGTGGTGTAAATTTCAGAGAAACAGAAGACAACTCTATTGCATATTTAAAGTCTCCTGAAATGGCTAAAGAACTTGCTCAATTAAAAGAAGCCGTAGACAAAAAAGTAACTACTTCTAAAAATATCTATTAATATGTATAATGCAGCCAGAACTAATATATCAAAAATTACTTTTAAAAGTAAATAAAGGCAATACTGAATTTAATATTGCACTAGATAAACCAAGGGCTGTTCTTATAATAAATGAAGTAAAAAATAGATGGGTTGAGTCTCATATAAAAGATAAAGACTCTATTTTAATTGATTCTTTACAAGAGATAATAAAAACAGCAGAATTTTTAGTAGGTGTTGATAAAAGCATTTATACAGAATACGAAATACCTTTTAACTTTTACGAAGACATATTAGTATCTTGTGAAGCTCAAAGAGGAAAATGTAAAAAGACTATCTATTCTAGAGAGATAAAAAATCAGAATCAAAATATACTTCTTTTTGATTCTAACCAACAACCGGACTTTGATTTTGAATGGACTTTCCATCAAATTATATCAAACACACTCAGAGTATTTGTGAAGGATTTTAAAATAAATAAAGTTACTTTTACTTATTATTCCGTAATACCTGAGTTTGATATAGAAGGATATGTAAATATAAATGGGAATCCATCCACAAACAAACCGATTGATTTATCTGACCAGTATGTTGATCAAATAATTAACTTAGCTGCAGAAGAGTACATGAGAGATTTTGAATCTTCAATAGGTTTACAAATAGCACAAAATAGAACAAGTTCACAAGAATAAAAAAATAATTTAAAATTAATAAAGAAAAATGGCACAAAATTATAAAAATGCATTTCTGACAAACATCACTACTCTCCCAAGTTCAGGAGACACTCTTACTTTAGGAGACAGTCAAATTGGTGTATTCAACGCTACAACTTATCAAGCAGTGTTGACACCAAGTTATCCGTCAGTAACAGAGATTATCATTGCTCAAGGTAGAGATGCTATGACATTCCCAATGGGATCTGGTTTAACTAATGAGACTCCAAAATCTCCAAGAATTGCTGCTCAAAGCATTGTTAAGTGGGAAGCTAAAAAATCTCAAAGACCTCAGAACATGATTGTTACTTTGGGTTTTGATGGTGTAGACACTTCTAAAACTTTATCCCTTCCGGTAGACAAAGATGTTAAGTTTTTCTTAACTCTATCTGGTCAACCAATGGGAAACATTTTTGGAGCAGGTTCTACAACTCACTATACTACTTTAACTGAAGAGTTTACTCCAATCTTACCTTGTGTTGATGATTGTGCAGATAATTGTGGTGATTTAGTTGATTGCAATACAATTGCTGATGCAATTATTGATGTAGTAAACAAAAGAAAAATTGTTGGTGGTCAAGAACTATCTAAATATGTAAAAGTTTCTAAAGTTTTATCTTGTGAAACTCCTTCAGGTTATCCAACAACTGATTGTGTTAAATGGACTTTGGAAATTTGTGACTTAGGTAATATGAGTGCTTTAGGTCAAGTACAAGCACAATATCCTGGTGCAACTATTACAAGAAGTGCAAGAGTTGGTTCTTTATCAACTTATGAATTAATTCTTTGTGATAGATCTACTCCAGCTGATTATGACTTATCAGTAACTCCAGTTATTCCTAACTGTTCAACTTGTCCTTCAGGATACACTTTTACAGATGAGTTATATGCTTATATTGTAACAAGAACAGATACTGGTACTTCAGGAGCATTAACTACTTTTAAAACTAACTATACAGTTTCAGCAGAAGAAGCAACTGCAGTAAGATTATCTTATGCACTTGGTACTTCAACTTATCAGATTTTTGCAACTACTTCTACTTTAGCAGCAGCTGTAGCAGGTGATGTTGTAACTTCAATTGGAACTGTACAAGGAATTTGTACTATTGATACAGCAACTACTACTCCATGGACAGAAGGTGCTACTTGTACTAGAGCTCAAAAAACTTTCCAGATCTCATTGAAAGATGATGCTTGTGGAGTTGGTTTCTTAGCTGAATTAGAAGCAGCTTATGAAGGAATTGGTACTGTAAGTCAAGGTGAAACTAACTCTGATAACTGTACTACTATCTACTACATCGTAATTGACAGTGATAATATTTCTTGCGATACTTGCAACGAACCTGGTTATACTTTCTCTATACCTCAACCTTTCAATCAGTCTATTTGGACAGAAACTTCAATGATTGTTGATGGAACTGGATGTGTATGTGGTGTTAAATTTGAATCTGCTTATGTACAAAGAGAAAGAAAAGAATGTTACTTTACTTCAGTTTCTTATGAAGTTGAACCATTGTTTATCTCTATCTCTTCTAAGAATCCAAATGATTTAGATTATTCTGAACTTTGTCACAAAGATTTCCCTGTAACAGTTGTTCAAGGTGTTAAATATGCAGCAGGTTTTGGTTCTTCAGTAGTATCTGAAAGAGTTAAACAATCTAACTTCTACTTTAACAGACCTTGGAAAGGTGATCCAGCAGAAAGAGATGCAATGGGTTATGAATTAGGAGTGGATCTACAAGGATACTATGATGAGTATGTATTGGTTTTCACAGCTCCTATGCCAGAAGGAAACACAATGTCTCAGTTTGGTAGAACTCAATTGGAACAATATGAATATCATATTTACTTTCCAGAAGGTGGTGGATCTGAATTTGAAACAGCAATTAATGCTTTTGTTTCATTCCCTGGTTCAACAATTCTACCAATCACTATCTAATAGTAATTAAAATACTTTTCAAAAAGGGCAAAGCGGTTTACTTAATTGCTTTGCCCTTTTTTATTAAAAAAAAATATTAAAACATAAATAAATGGCATTTTATAAAAATCCTTCAGCTATTAGAAGATCTATCTTAGCTTTTGTTAGACACTTACTTTCTAAGCCTTTGTACAGAGCTTTTGATTTCTTACTTTCTCCATGTTGTACTCCTAGTATATCAGCAACAGCTGTTTGTGTAGGATCTACTTACACTGTTACATTAACACTAGCTAATAGTTTTAATTTTGGTTCTAACAGTCGTGCTGCTTTACTTATATATCCAGTTTCTATACCACCTATTGAAATAGGTGGTATAGAAACTTATCTTGGTGGTGACACTATTGTATTTACAAATGTATCAGCTACAGCAGGAGCAGCTACTTTACAATTAGAATTATTCTTACCAACTAATACTACTTTAGATTCAGGAGTAGTTACTTATAGTAATACAGTTAATATTACTTTCCCAGTTTGTCCATAATTTTAAAAACTATTTATAATGTATGGAACAAATACCAAATTATTTAAAACTTGTGTTAGAAGTAGTTTCTTTTATATTTGTAATGTTTGGTGTTTATGTAACTTTGGATCGAAGAATTACTACACTAGAAACCCAGCATAAAGGAAAAGTGCAAGATTTTGACGAGAAAATATTACAGTTAAGACAAGATATGAAGGAGCAAATGACTTTCTTCAGAGAAGAGTTAAAAAATCATTCTGTTGTTTACACTGAAAACTTAGATTCAATGCGTAAGGAACACAAAGAACTTACATCAAGTGTAAGGCAATTAAATGACACTCTGATAAAGCTTCAAGCAACAATGGAATTTATTCCAAAAAAATAAAACATTAAAAACCAATAAATTATGTGTACATCAATTAAATGCCGAGGTTGTAGCAAACTTACTCCTAGTTGTTCATTATCAGGAGGGTTATGCCAAACTTGTAGAGGCTTAGGTAAAAAATAAAAATGGCATTAACTACTACATATATAGACTTTACAATTCTAGATACCTATAATAACAAAACTATGGGTATAGCAGACATATCATATTACAGCAGTGCTATGATTTCTACTGGCTATACTTTACAAATTTTAGTTCCAGGTTATGAGGATCCCGCAGAATTAAACTACTATCCCAACGGTGTTACCATATTAAACTCTAATCTTTTAAACATAACTAGAGTTGCAGACCAAGCTGATCTTTTAGATCTGCCTGATGGTGTATACACTATTAAGATGTCTATTTGCCCTTTTGACAATTTTTGGAAAGAAAAAACTTTCTACAGAACTTCTAGATTAGAATGTAAGTATTCACAAGCATTACTAACATTAGATTTTAGTCAGTGTACTGATTGTTTCTCTACTACTAAAGTTCAAAATTTAAGCTTAGCTAAAATCTATATTGAAGGTGTTCATGCTAATATGGTTGACTGTAACCTTAAAAAAGCTACAGAACTATATCAAAAAGCTAATGCAATATTAGATAATCTTTTAAACTGCGACTGTGCTTAATTTAAATAGAGTTGTTAATTCTGATATTAATAGTGAATTTATTACTAATCTTCAAAAAGCTGTTAGCAAAGCTTTGGCAAAGAAAATAAATTTAAAGAATACTTCTGATAAGTATGACCTAAACTATTGCTTTAAATTAGACCTTTACCTTAAACTAGCTGAATATAAAAACATACTAGAAAGAGTGCTACATTGTGATAGTTGTTTTAAAGATTATAATATTTCAGATATTGTATCTTCTATTAAAAATAATTTAAATAAAATATAAATGGATTCTTGTAATACTTGTGGTAATAGTTATGACAGATGTCCTGATGTTCTTTCAGGAAGATGTGTATCTTATCAAGGAGCTCCAATACCTTGTCTAAAACTATGTACTGGTGACTCAATTTCTTATATACAAGAACAAGTTGCTTTAAAGTTATGTGAACTAGTTGGGCTTACTGATATGTCAGGTATTATTATTCCACCTTGTTTAGTAACTGCTTGGGGTACAAATGACTACACAATATTAAATCTAATACAAACATTACTAAATAACTCTTGTGCTTTACAAGGTCAAATAGATGCTATTGATACTGCTCTTTTAACATTTGATCCTATGATCACTGTAGAATGGAAATGTTGTAGTACTGCTCCGTGTGTTATTTCACCTTCAATTAAAGTATCTGAAGCAATTCAAAGTATAATTGATTGTATATGTCTTCTTAAAGCTGATGTTACCTCTTTAACTAGTAGAGTAGCTTACTTAGAAGGAAGAGATAGGGACATTGCACTACAAATAAGTGCTATAAATTCAGTATTAACTCCTATAGCTGCTTCTATGCCTTGTATTAGAGCAAGTACTCTTTGTTCTTAAAAAATAAAATAAAATAATAATGGCAAATAACTGTTGCGGAGATTCTATATATAACAAACAAAAATCTATAATTCCAGTACCTAATTGTGCTCCGGAATGTCCTCCTGATTTAGGTTGTGAAATTATTATACCAGCAACTTGTGTGTCTATCATTCCTTCTATCTATTGTTTAGAATTAGGGGATAACTTACAAGATGCTTTATCTGTTATTACAGATGCTATCTGTAACATTATACCACCTTCAGGTTATGCTTACACTGTAGCTGTTGATGCAACTGATACTTGCCCTGGTTACCTAGAAGATAAGATTACTTCTAGTTGTTTAGATGTAACTGTTTTAGATGTATCTGGATGTAAGTCAGTTAATATTGAACCTAAACTTTTAGATTGGAAAAATTTAGTTTTAAATACAAACTGGTATCCAAACACTGGTGATGGATATCAAGTTCCACAATATGCTTTAGATTGTAATGGAAAAGTTTGGTTTAGAGGTAATTGTTATAGAGCTAATGTTGATTTACAGCCTGTTGGTATAACTGGTTGTTTTGATGCTTCTTTACAAATAGATGATATAACCCCTTTATTTAAAAGAACACTTAATGGTATTAGGTATGTACCAGTAGGTGGCATTGGGTGGAATAATACAGATACATGGTTTTTAAATATGGATATTAAAGCAGATAGCTCTACGCTTATTTATGGTGGGTATCTTACTTATACACGCACTCTTGCACCAACAACTGGTGGTAGGTATTATGTAAATTTTGATGGCTTTTCTTACGAATTAAATTAAATTAAATGAGTTGTACTTCAAATTGCACAGGATGCACTACTTGCATAAATAATACAAATACTACTTGTAATGGTTGCCCACAACAAGTTGGTTCTCAGTGTGTTGTTTATAATGGAGAGTTATTAAGTTGTATTTCTGTAACAGCAGGGTTAGATTTAGAAACTATTTTAGGGTTAATAAATGATACTATTTGTACTATTGATCCTGCAGCTCAACAATTAACAGTTGTAGACTCAGCAAATACAAATAATGTTACAGTAACCTCAACTACATTAGGAACTACTACTACATATCATGTAGATGTATCTAATGTGTTGTTAATGAGGATTACTTCAATAGAGTCTAGTATAACTACAATTAATAGTACTTTATTAAATTTACCTATAAATATTGTAAATAATACACCGGCTTATTTACTAATTAATCATCCTATTCCTAATAGATGGGAGTTTTCTTATATTGGCCCAACACCAAATAATGATGGAATTGTTTATACAGATAATGCAAAATTAACTAGACCTGTTTCTACAGGAGTTGCAGTAGTAAAAACATTTACAGCAAACTATGTATCAGCATATGGTTTAGCTGCAGGTAACATAATAAAAGTAAGGGGAACTTTTCAAGTACCCTCTAGTACAATACCAACATCAAGATCCTGTAAAATATCTGTAGGTGGAGGTGTTTTAGACTTAGAATACATAGCACCTATAGGAGCTGGATCTTCAAATGTTTATTCAGTAGATTTTGATTTACAAATACATGTAGTAAATGCTACACCTTTAACTACAGATAATGCTGTAATTAGAGGAACTGTTTTATCTACTTTTTCAGACAATAGTCTAGGCTTTGACTCTGATTATGTATTTAGTCCTAATAATTTAGTAAGTCCTAATTTACAACCAATTGCACATACAATGAATAATTATTGTTCATTAGATTGGGGTTCTTTAGCTATAGATGCTTCATTATCTGGTTCTACTGCAAGTATAGATTCTCAAGCAAATATTTTTTCAATAGAATTAGTTAAATCAATATAATGGCATTTACAAGATTAACAAAAGAAATCCCTATAACTGCAGCCGGAGGTGCTTTTACTATAAATGTAGATTCTCCAGAAGTTGAGTATACTATAACTGGTATTGCAGTAATGATTGGAAATGTGACTATTAGTCCAATTTCTGCTGGTACTATACCTAACAATACAAAAGTAATTATAAACTATCTTGCTACTTTAGACACAACTGTTACTACATTTAGTGTATTTGGAGTTTTTTTAAATGGCCAACAAACTCTTAGAGATCAACATATTATTTGTGATTATGTTAACTCTGCTTGGACTGTACAAATTTTATCAAACTTTGCTAACCCTGATATTATAAACACAAGTAACATTGTAAACGGTGCTGTTACAAATGCTAAACTAGCAACAGATTCTGTATCTACAATTAAAATACTAGACTTAGCTGTAACTACTAATAAAATAGATAATCTAGCTGTAACAACAGCTAAATTAGATACAAACGCAGTTACTACTGCTAAGATTTTAGATTTAAATGTAACAACATCTAAAATAGCTGCAGACGCAGTTACCACTGCTAAAATATTAGATCTAAACGTAACTACTGCAAAGATAAATAATTTAGCTGTAACAGACGCTAAATTAGCCACAGATTCAGTTATTACATCTAAAATACTAGACCTAAATGTAACTACCGCAAAGATAAATAATCTGGCTGTAACAGATGCTAAATTGGCTGCAAACTCAGTTATTACATCTAAGATACTAGATAGTAATGTAACTGATGCTAAACTAGCAGCAATGCCAGCATCTACTTTAAAATATGGAAATGCTTTTGGAGTTCCTGGAAATTTAGCTTTAGGCTTAAATGACATACCTATAGGTAATGGTGCTACTGTAACTGTAATAAATAAAAATACTATATTAAATGGAGTTGGTACTTATACTCAAATTAGTTGTGAAATGTCTTTTGAAGCTGATGAAATAGGTGCTTATAAATATATATACGTACCGTACCCTTGTTTATTTATTCAAGCACACGTATCAGTAACAACTGATATTGAAGCTACAGATAATGCTTTTTATGAGATAACCAATACTTTTGGAGGATTTCCTATACTTAATTCATCAATACTTGCGGGTACTCTTCCGCCTACAAATAGTACAATTCCTATCAATCCAGTAGATGGTACTTATACCCCTATTTCTGGATTAAATAGTACTATTTATGTATACACCAATAAAGTAACTCCAGGTGGAAGAGCTTTTTTAACTATATTACTTCAAAAAACATAAAATGGTTGGGTTTATTGGTTTACCTGATTATTATAATCCCCTGCCCTAATAGTAGGGGATTTTTTTTTAAAATTTAAAACACATATATAAATGACAGATTTAGAAAGATTAGTAAGGAGTATTAATATAAAAATGAATAATTTTTGTAATAAAGTACGTTGTTGTATTGGTATAGATTGCCTTAATGGTGATGAAGAACTTTATTTAAATAAAAGAGGAAATTGGACTTCCCCAGGAGGAGGTGTTTCAGGTACTCCTACAGAAGTAGCTTTTTTTGATACAACTACTTCAGTTACAAGTGATCCTTTATTTTCTTGGAACAATGCAAAGAAAACATTAGAAATTAATGCTGGTCTTAGGATAAGTGTAGAAACAAAACCTTATGGAGTTAATTTTTCTTTAGCTGCAGATAAATATCATTATATATTATCAACAGGAACTGGTGCAACAAAGATAGATTTATCTACAATAACTGAAAGAGGAGCTGTGTTTGTTATATCAGATTTTGACAGAATTTCAAATACATCTAATATTGAATTAGATGCTGGTGTAGGTAATCTTATTCAATCAACAGTAGGGTCAGCTTCATCCTTAATAATTAGTACTCCAGGTAGAAGTGTAACTATACAGTTAGTTGATATTACAGGTTCTTATAAATGGATGGTAATCTAATATGGCAGATTATACTGCATATGAATTAGGCAATATACTAAGAAGATTAGAAAAGAAAGTTGATGCTGCTCTTTGTTGTTGCGAAAGTCTAGAATTAAAAAATCTAGGCTTAGGAGTTCCTATATATGTAGGTAGATTTAAAAACCACTTAAAAATAAGATCTCTAGTTGCTGGGACAAACATGAATATTACTTATGATAATAATACCATAACTTTTGATTCATTAGCAGGAGGTTTTACTTGTTCAGACTTAAACTCTTGCTTTACTTCAAATCTTCCTGAAGGATCTAATCTTTACTATACAAATGCTAGGGTATTGTCCTATATGACAGGACAAAACATATCTATATTTACTAATGACTCTGGATATATTACAGCTGCAAGTTTACCTACAGTAGGTACTTGGGGAGCTTTAAATTACCCTACTTGGGTTTCAGGTACTCCATTTGTAAAAATGACTGCAGCAGGTACATTTGCTTTAGACACTAATACATATCTAACTACAGCTGTAACTTCAGTAGGTACTACAGGATTAATTTCAGGTGGACCTATTACTACTACAGGTACAATTACTACTTCTATGAACACTAATAAGTTAGT
>Ga0315288_10010939_pt1 | contig 11437 bp, 11 predicted proteins | sample YL17G11_20_MG_FD_203454 | JGI IMG/M metagenome (GOLD analysis project Ga0315288, IMG submission 203454) | Sediment microbial communities from Yellowstone Lake, YNP, Wyoming, USA - YL17G11_20 | ecosystem: Environmental > Aquatic > Freshwater > Lake > Sediment | place: USA: Wyoming | collected... | reverse complement strand
TCGCCGATCCATTCCAGCGCGGATTCCAGCGTGTGCCTGTGCGGCACGTCAAGGCCGGCGTTCATGGCTTTGATTGCGCAGCGTACGTTGGATGCGACTTTGCTTTTCGTCGGTTTGCAAGGCATGTCTTCCACGCGCGCATGCTCGCCGACTATCATTCCCTCGTAAATCTTCTCCGACGGCCCGATGAACAGCGTCCCGCGCAACTGAAGGTTCTCAAGGCTGTACGTCGTGGATTCGCCGGTTTCCATGCTTATCATCGAGCCGCGCGTGCGCGAGACGACCTCGCCGCGCCACGGCCCGTAGCCGACGAACCGCGACGACATGATGCCGAGTCCGCGCGTGTCCGTGAGGAATTCGCTCCGGTAGCCGATGAGTCCGCGCGTAGGGATTGTGAATTCCTGTCGGATGATTCCAGTGCCGGCGTTGTGGGCGCTGACGAGTTCGCCCTTGCGGTCCGCGAGTTTCGTAATGACCACGCCCTGGCATTCCGTGGGGATGTCAACAATCAACTGCTCCATCGGCTCAAGGGTGTTGCCTTTTTCGTCCTGCTTCGTGATGACTTCAGGCTTTGAGACGCACATTTCGATTCCTTCGCGGCGCATTTCTTCGATGAGGACGGAGAGGTGGAGTTCGCCGCGGCCGGAGACCTTTACGCCGTCCGCGCGGCCGAGGTCCTCGACGCGCATCGCGACGTTGACGCGGAGTTCCCGGTCAAGCCGCTCCTTGATTTGCCGGAGCGTCACGGCTTTGCCTTCCTGTCCGGCGAACGGCCCGCTGTTGACGAGGAAGAACATGGACACGGTCGGCTCCTCGATTTCCAGCGGCGGAAGCGCCGGATTTTCCAACTCCGGCGCGGAGAAGGTGTCGCCGATGTTTATGTCTTCCGGCCCGGCGATCCAGACGATGTCGCCGGCGGAGATTTCCTCGACGGGCTTTCGCTCAAGCCCGCGCGTTACCCACAGGTGCGTGGAGCGGGCGCTGCTTGTCCCCGTTACTTCCCACTCCCCTTCCTGCATGCGGTAATCCTTCCAGCGCGTGGTCGTTCGGACGACGGGGTCGCCAAGTTTGTGGACGCCCTGCAGGACGCGGCCGCAGCCGATTCGCCCGATGTAGTCGCTCCAAGCGAGCGTGCTGATTTGCATCAGGAACGGCGCGTCGGGATTGACGGCGGGCGGCGGGACTTCCTTGATGATGGTCTCGAAGAGCGGCGTCATGCCGTTGCGTTTGTCGGTCTCAAGGTTATTCACAAGCCAGCCTTCAAGCCCGGAGCCATAGAGCGTGTGGAAGTCCAGTTGATGATCGTTCGCGCCGAGTTCGATGAAAAGGTCAATCGTCTTGTCGTGGGCATCTTTCGGGTCGGCGTTGGGACGGTCAACCTTGTTGATGATGACGATTGGCCGCAGACCCAGGCGCAGCGCGCGCATGAGCACGTAGCGCGTTTGCGGCATGGGGCCTTCGTTCGCGTCAACGAGCAGAAGCACGAAGTCCACCATGGAGAGCACGCGCTCGACCTCGCCGGAGAAGTCCGCGTGGCCGGGGGTGTCGATGATATTGATGAGGTAGCCGTTCCATTCGACGGTGCAATGCTTGGCGCGGATGGTGATGCCGCGTTCGCGTTCGAGTTCCTGGTTGTCCATGACGCGCTCTTCGATGTGCGCGTGTCCGCTGAAGGTATGCGCGGCGCTGAAGATGGAATCAATGAGCGTAGTTTTTCCGTGGTCGATGTGCGCGATGATAGCGAGGTTTCGGATTTTATCTGGCGAAGTCATAGCGTCTCAGAACACTCCGAACAAGATAATTCGCCACGGATGGCCACAGATTGCCACGGATAACAGAGGCGAAGCAAGAGGCATCCTTCATCCTTCATCCTTTAGCCTTCATCCTTCCGCCTTCATCCTTCATCCTTAAAAAAACACCCGGCGGCCTTGCCGGGGCAACCTAGTATGATAGCAGAAATGCGCGTGAAAAGCAATTGAATTAAGCGACCACGCGCAGACTGTTAGACATTTAGGCCGTTAGACAGTTAGCCCTAACAGCCAAACAGACTAACAGACTAATAGACTAATAGACTATGTTGACACAGATACGCGCAGATTTTTAACCGCCAAGAACGCAAAGAGTTTTTGCCACTGATGACTACTGACGGCCACTGATGTATACAGACTGAAATGAGACTCAGCGAATGTGCAACGGATTCCCAGAATGCCCTTGACTTGGCATATTTGGCAGATAGCATTACAGTGAAATTTCAGATGCGTTTAGCATTTTGTCGATGTATAAGAAGGCACTATAACAACCGGGCAGTCCCTAGTGAGTAGATGCTACCGTGTATTGTTTGAATTAACGCAAGGGGGTTCCATGGTTCTCAAAAATAGACCGGTGAGGCCCATACCTATCAGCGAAATCGATGAAGGTGCTGCTCACATTCGTAAGCAGATGAACCCTGAGAGACTTGAGGAACTCAAAGATAGCATCAAGATGCTCGGGCTTCTCCAACCCATAACAGTGGTAGAGAAGGCTAGGCGAACGCCAAGCGGAAAGAAGTATTCCCTCGTAATTGGCTCCCGCAGATTGAGGGCTTGTACGGAACTAGGATGGTCCCACATTGACGCTGTAGTCATACCTGGTACAGAGAAAATTGCGCCATTGGCTATGTCTTTGGCCGAGAACATGTTCCGTGTTCCTTTGAGTCCAAGGGAGACTATGGATGCTGTGAGTGACCTATATGACTTGTACAGGTCTGATGTAAAAGCAATTGCAAAAGCAACCGGGATGTGGCCTGAGACCGTGCGAAGGTATTTGAATCTAAAAAAGTACGGAACCAAGAAAATTTTGAAATGGATTAGAAAGGGCAAAATAAGCCTTTACGATGCCAAGAGAGCGATTGAGGCTGCCCAGTGGAATATTACGAAAGGCGAAAAAATACTTGAAAGAATGGTGAAGGAGAAGATGACGCTACCCGAGAAAAGGAGGCTTGTGGATATAATAGACGAAAAGCCAGAAATCCCAGTGAACGTTGCCGTAAGAAAGACCCAAGAGGTTAGAATTGAATGGCGGTTGTCAGTAAGGCTTACACAGAAGGAGCGGGAGGCTTTGGAAAGTGCTTCGAGGAACATGCAGACAAGTCCAGAGGAAGCAGCAGCTCAAGTGTTACGGGAATGGCTAAAAGAAGAGGGATACATTTAGTGATAATCCATTGTATGTGTGGATTCCTATAACCTGCAGATGAAAAGCCAAGACGAAATCCTTGAGAATTCCATCGCGCGGCTTATTGCCAGCACCCGGCGTACAAGTCGCAACGTAAATCTTTTGGAGGTGGCAAAAGAAATACGCACTGCTGAGCGTATTTTGGGAAGCCGGAAGAGGCTGTCTCAGAGTATAGGTCTCTCTGAGGAAATGATACGCGAATTTACTTGCGTGGAGAAACTTGCGCCCGCGGTCAAGGAAATGGTAAGAAAGGGACTGCTCAAGGGTGTGGATATTGCCTATCGTTTGAGCATGTTAAAGGCTTCCGATCAGGAGCCGGTGGCCAGAGAGTTTGTGGAAGGAAAAATCACCGGCAAAGATATCAAGGATATTGTGTCCTTTCGGAAAAGGCATCCTGAGAGTCCCATCCAAGTAGCGATAAAGCGTGTAAAATCCTCGCGTACCATCATTCAGTACGTGGTAGAGTTTCCTATTGATAAGAATATGCCTACATTTACCGTATTAGTTAGCAGATTTAGAAAACTTCTCGGGGAAAAGCGTATCGTGTCCCTAAAACGAAGGAATGACACAGGTATATTGATCATAGACGAAGATGGTCAAAAGCGTCTCATAGAAAAGGCGAGAAAGTCTGGACTGACCAGACGGCAGGTAGTGAAAGCAACAATTCAAGGGAACATAGGCATTTGACATGACTACTCAAAGAAGAACTGTTAGACCAACTGATGGATTCCTCTTGGAAGGTTACGGGTCGATTCGCGGAAAACTTGAGTCATGGTTTGTAGACCCCGCGCTATTTGAGGCCAGAAAGGATGTGTTGGCATTTGTTGTTGGCCTTCGATTTTCCTCATTGCTAATATATGCCATTCGAAAAATCCTCAACAAAACCGATTTGAAGGCCAGTTGGGGAGTCATTATTCCTGAAACCAAGAACGTGAGAAGCGCTAGTTTCTCTCCAGAATGCGACATCATTATTCACAAAGAGTGCTGGGTGCATCAATGGAATGGCGAGGGGAGTGATGGCGAACCAGTTTTGGATTTCCGTTTTATCTCACAGGAGGATGTAAAGGCAGTCATTAGCTGCAAGTCCGAGTTATTCTCCGGTGTCGACCGAGGCATTAGGAACGAGATAGACGAAATCCGTGCTTTTGCGCCAAGGGTGTGGTTGTTTGCTGAAAGATGCCCTAAAAGCAAAGTTAAGAAATATACTAGAGATAGTAAACAAGCGGGATATGAGCATTTCTGGTATCTTTACACCTTCGATGATGACAATCCTAGTAGCCAAGAGTATGCCAAACCGCTCTGGCTTGAATTTGCACGCGCACTACGAAAGTTATCATAAAGGGGAGGAAGAAGACGATGATGAACATGCGTACGGAATCACTGGTCGCAACTACGAAACGCGCTTCTCTGCATGATTTGGCGTGGAACCAGTCTGCAAGAATAGTTGGCTCCAAAGGTTTTGCCGGCCTCAGAGTCAAGTGCCCTGTTTGCCATAAACACGGTACCTTAATGTCAAGGTGGGTTGAGAAGTCTCCAGTCAAACCACTGCACGTCATCCACACGAATGGTAACGGTTTCTTCAAGCCTTGCCTTCTTGACCAGGATCAGGCCAAAGAAATAAGACACAAAATTTCCTTTACATCTGACGACGTGCGCAAGACCCTATCCATGGGCAGACCTTTTGTCATGTTCAGCGGAGGCAAGGATAGCCTGTGCCTACTGCAATACATGGCAAAACTCTGCAAGAGTCAAAACAAGGAACTGACAGCCATTCACGCAAACACTACGGCTGGTTTTCCGGAAGTCGAAGGATATGTACGCCGAGTCTGCAAGAAACTCGAAGTACCTCTGATGGTCGTTAAGCCACCGCGTGATTTCTTTGACCTTGCAAAGAGGTGGGGAATTCCTGGGGTCAGGTCGCGGTGGTGTTGCTCAACGCTAAAGGTAGCACCGATGCGCAGGTATTTCCAGACAATTGAGGGACCCAAAGTTATCTATGACGGCATTCGTGCCGCAGAGTCGAGCATAAGGGCAACCTACACCCCTATTTGGCTACACCCCACCTTCAAATCAATCTGTGTGAGTCCCCTATTTACGTGGTCTGATGCGAAGGTACTTGGTTACATAGAAAAACACAATCTGCCGGAGAGTCCAGCGTTAAAGTATAAGACTTCCGCTGAATGCTGGTGTGGAGCATATAGAAAGCGCGAGGATTTTGAGCAACTTCTAGGGATACATCCTGAGATTTTCGACAAGTTGGTTGACGTTGAGAAGGCGCAAAAGGGCAAATACACGTTTATCTACGAGAATGGTAAACATATCGCGCTGGCCTCGCTGAGGAAGAAAACCAAGTGTTCTGTATGTGCTGGAGAGTAGTTATTTCTAGCAACCGACTGACGTAAAACAGCAGCGGCGCGGGGTGTTAACCCTGCGCCGCCTGTTTTTCGGACTTTTGTTTGCCGGGTTACCGGGTCAACTGCGTTTCCTGATTCTGGAGCCGCCCGTTGTACCCTTTATTTGCCGGAGTGTGAAGGGGTCAACTTTGTCGTTATATATTGGTCGTAAGTTGAGCCCCTTCTTTTCCGGTGATTTGACCGGTTGGCCGCTTAGTAGCGACTGCCGCCCCTGTCGCCGCCTCTGTAACCGCCGCCGCCGGAACGTTCTTCGCGGGGGCGCGCTTCGTTGATGTTGAGGGTGCGTCCGCCGAGTTCTTTGCCGTTGAGGCCTTCCATTGCTTTTTTGGCTTCTTCGGCGTTGGACATTTCGACGAATCCGAAGCCGCGTGCCTCGCCCGTGAATTTGTCCTTGATGACGTTGACGGTGGTGACGGCCCCGAAGGTTTCGAATTCCGCGCGGAGTTCGGTTTCGGTGGTTTGACGTGATAGATTGCCTACGTAGATATTCATCGGCAATGCTCCTGTGAGAAAAAAGTGGTGTCAACCATTCTGGGGGGCTTCGTGCGGGCCGAACGCTCTTGCGGATTGCGTCAAGACTGTAAGAAGAGCCTTTGTTTGGCGGACTTGAAAGGGCCGCGTGAATCGCGACCTCTGATGGAGAGTATCGCATATTTTGGCGGGGAAGTAAAGGGGAATATGGAGGGATTGTGAATATAAGTGAAATAGGTCGAAGGGCTGATATGACAGGGCAAGCCCCGTCGGCTACGGAAAACGGGCCCCGATTTATCGGGGCGGCAATTTATTCCCATCCGCGTCCATTAGTGGCAAAATAATCGTGGCGTGGCAAAAACAGCAGCGGCGCGGGATGTTGAATCCCGCGCCGCCTGTTTTTCGGACTTTTGTTTGCCGGTTTGCCGGGGTGTCAACTTGCTGCTTCCTTATTCTGGAGCCGCCAGTTGTACCCTTCTGTTTCCGGTGGGACTGCGGTCGGCTGGTCATCATCTGGTCATCTAGTAATCTGGTTATCTAGTTTTCCAGTGGTCCAGATGTCCAGTGGTCCAGCCTTCGGCTCAGTAGCGTCCTCTGTCGCCGCCGCCGCGGTATCCGCCGCGGTCGCCGCCGCCCCTGTATCCGCCGCCGCCGCCGCCGCGCGGTTTATCTTCGCGGGGGCGCGCTTCGTTGACGTTCAGCGTGCGGCCGCCGAGTTCTTTGCCGTTCAGGCCTTCGATGGCTTTCTTGGCTTCTTCGGCGTTGGCCATTTCGACGAAACCAAAGCCGCGCGCTTCGCCTGTGAACTTGTCTTTAATGACGCTGACGGTGGTGACCTGGCCGAAGGCTCCGAATTCCGCGCGGAGTTCGTCTTCGGTGGTCTGACGCGATAGATTGCCTACGTAAATGTTCATGGCAATCCTCCTATGGAAAAAAGAAGTGTCGGCCATTCTGAGGGCTTCGTGCGGGCCGGACGCTTCTTTTGGATGGCGTCTAGACTGTCGGAAGTGCCTTCGTTTGGCGGACGGTTATTGGCCGCTGAAATTGCGGCCTGTCGCGGGGAAGTATATCATATTTTGGGGGGAAGTAAAGGAAATTGTGGACGGAATGTGAATATAAATGGAAGCGGCGTCCCGATAAACGACATCGGGGCGCCGCTTGCTTTTGGACATTTTTCTGTGCCGGCCTCGCGCCGGTTACAGGTTTGGGTTAATCAGTAGCGTCCTCGTCCGCCGCCGCCACGGTTGCCGCCGCGGAATCCGCCGCCGCCATGACCGCCTCTGAATCCGCCGCCGCCGCCGCCGCGCGGTTTATCTTCGCGGGGGCGCGCTTCGTTGGCGCTGAGCGTGCGGCCGCCAACGTCCTTGCCATTCATGCCTTCGATGGCTTTCTTGGCTTCTTCGGCGTTAGACATTTCGACAAATCCGAAGCCTCTCGATTCGCCTGTAAATTTGTCCTTGATGATGCTGACAGTGTCAACCTGGCCGAACGCTTCGAATTCGGCGCGCAGTTCGTCCTCGGTGACCTGACGTGCAAGATTGCCTACGTAAATGTTCACGGCAATGCTCCTATGGAAATTGGGAATGTCAGCCATTCTGAGGGCTTCACGAGAACTGGACGCTTTATGATGGAAGGCGTCAAGACTGTAGGAAGGGTCCTTTCGTCTGGCGGACTCTTACAGCCGCTACTATCGCGGCTTTACGGCGGGGATTTTAGCACATATTGGGCGGTTGTCAAGTAGATTTGGGCGGGAATAATTTTTACGGGGTGCCCCGGCGGTAATTTATATGCTTGTCCAGGCGCACCGGGTGTGCTATACCTGCTCAGGAATTATGGCGGCCAAATTTTTCACCGATAAAGAAACATGAAGATACGGCCCGACAAAGCGGCGACCCTCTTGCTTGACGCCGGCCTTGCCTGCATGGGGACGGGAGTGATTGCCTTTCTCGTCGCGCTTCTCGGCGGTGAATATGTCCAGACGCCGCTGTATTTCCTTTTATCCTTTCTCGCGCACCTGCTGCTGCTCGTGGCCGCGGGGGAAGTCCTCTGCCTCGTATGGGGCGCTATTTTGCTCGCCACATCGCGGCCACATCTGCTGGCGCCTTCCCTGGCCAGAGTTCTTGTCCGCTCCGTGCTCGCCGCGCTGCTGCTAATCGTCTTGTCCCAGACCCGGCTTATCTGGGTCGCGCCGGCGGGCTACATGGTCTTTCAGGTTCCGCTGATTAGTCCCGCTGTTTTTGTCCTGGGCAGACTGTACCCGCTCAGCGCCGCGCAAAGCGTGGGAGCGGGCCTCCTGTTTTACGGGGGAATTCTCCTGGGCTGGGCGGCCGCAACGGTGATACCGCTGGCGTCACGCGCCGTCGAAGGTCCTGCTCGCCGCAGCCTCCGCGAAGACCTCCGGAGGCAATCGCGCGGCGAGTGAGCCTCCTGCCTTTTCCCCTTGTGTAATCGCCGCTTTGACCGCCGCGATTTCTCCTTGACATCGCCACAGGTGCAAGGTAAGGTTCCAATCCGCCGCATGTTGCATGCGGAAGATCATCAAAACAGCCGAGGGCGCCAATGAAACTTCTGGAAATATTGGATGAGCGCGTCATCAAAGTCCCGATGGAGAGCGAGGACAAAGATGAGGCCATAGAAGAATTGTTGGACGTCCTCATACGCGCAGGCAAAATCACCGACCGCGACGCCGCGCTGAATGCGATACACAACAGAGAGGGCAAGCAGACAACCGGCATTGGAAACGGTGTTGCCGTACCGCACGGCAAAGACAAGTCCATAGACGCGCTTGTATGCTCCGTGGGCATTTCCCCTGAGGGCATTGACTTTGACAGCATCGACGGCAAACCCGTCCACGCCGTGTTTCTGCTGCTTGCCCAGGCGGACAATCCCGGCCCGCATCTTGCAGCCCTCGCGGAGATAGCGAGGATCCTTGAATTCCCCACCATGCGCAGCGCCTTTTTCAAGGCCCATACCCCCGCCGAGGTCATGCGGATTATCCGCGGATTGGAGTGAGAAAAAATATTTGCGGTTGCGGCATGTACTTTGCCCGAGTTTTCGGCATCCGTAACCACGGGCATTACCCATGGACGACACGATTCGAAGAATACTCAAGGTCGAAGAAGAAGCAAAGGCCATAGCGGCACAGGGTGAGCGCGACGCCGAGGCGGTGCTGGACTACGTGCGCCGCGAGGCGAAAAAGATCCGCGAAGACGCGCGCGCCCGCGCGCAGGAAGAAGGCACGCGAATAACGGACAGCGCCGTCGCCGCCGCCAGAGAGGCCGCGCGGAAGTACCTGGAAAACGCGGCTGAGGCCGCGCGGAAGTCGGCGGCGGTTGACGAGCCGCGGCGGGCAAAGGCTGTTCAGGCCGTGATGGATGCGCTGCTGCCCGAACCGGCATCGGACGCCGGAAGAACGGGAGGTTCTGAGCGGCGATGACTCTGAGACCAGAAATCCTGCGACCTGTTACAGACCCGGTATTTCTTGGAACGAAAGTCCGCGCGTTGAGGTCCAAGATCCTCGCCGGCCCGGAACTTGCCAAACTCGCATCCCTCCCGTCTCCCCTTGCGCTCTATCAGAAAATCCTTGGAACAGATAAGGAGATGACGCCCTCCGAGGCCCAACGCGCGGTAATCGTCCGGCATGTGAATCACCTCATACGGCTGCTCAACCTCACCGGCGGCGCGCAACATGCTCTCTTCGAATGGCTTGTGCGGCGTTATCAGGCGGAAAACCTGAAAGTCATCTTGCGCGCATGGCTCCGCAAACTGCCCTTCGCTGAGATAGAAAAGGACCTGCTGCCTCTGCCGAAACAGTTCGCCCTTCCGTTCGAGCAGATGCTCGCCGCGCCGGACGCGGCAACGCTAATCTCGCTCGTCCGCGTGAAGGAACTGACCGGGTACGCCCGTCGCGTAACGCCCCGGTTTTCGCAGGACCCCCGCGCCTTCTATCTGGAGGCGGCAATAGATAAGGCCTATTACAAGAGAGCGATTGAACTGGCCGAAGCGCTTGGCCGGGATGATAAAGAGCCGTGCCTTCACATCCTCAAGACGGAAATCATGTGCTACAACTTGCTTTTCGTCTTGCGGTGCATGCAGATATATGAACTGTCAAAGGAGTCCTTTGCCGACCTCGTCGTCGAACACAGTCATTTCAGCAGCAAGTCCTACATCGATTCCGTGGGCGCCGCCCCCATCGAGAGACTGCTGGAATCCGTTCCAAGCCTCAAGCCCGTCAACCCGTCGGGCCGCCCCGTCACCACGCTTGCCGATCTCGAGGAAATTCTCGCGCGGCATCTGCACCGCGTCGTTATCTGGCAGTATGTCGTATCCGGCCTTGACTTCGGCGTGGTCGTGGCATACTACTATATGAAATACTATGAACTGCGCGACATCCTCCGCCTGGGGGAAGCAATCAGGCTTGGGGTGTCCGCCTCGGAAGCCAGAAAGCGCCTAATCACAGCAGGTGAAGAGAATGTTTAGACCGGAGGAAATGACGCGAGTCGATGTGATGGTACTTCAGAGCGACCTGCGCGCGGCCGTAACCGCGCTGGGGCGGCTCGGCTGCGCACACCTCATGCCCGCGCGAACAAAGGAAAGCGGAGAACTGCTCGAGGCGATGGACATCGAGGAGCGGCGCGAAACGGCGCAGGCGCTTATGGCGCGCATTGTTGCCCTGCGCGACAGGCTGGGGCTGAAACCCTCCGCGGGCGGAGGATTCGGCCAGGCGCTGTCCGCCGAGACGGCCAAAAAAGGCCTGGATGATTTGGAAAAGAGCATCGGTAAAGCCCTCGATGAGCGCGAAGAGGCAATGGAAACACTCGCGGATCTGCAGCGACAGGAAAAAGACCTGACACTCCTCGCCCCGCTCCCCGCCGAGGCGCTCGCCCCGGACCGCCAGTCTTTCATAACCATTCGCGTGGGCTGGCTTCAGCCGGAACAGGCGGACGAATTGGCCGTGGAAGCGAACTTCGCGATAATCGTCCCGCTGGAAAAACTCCAGGACAAAGAATTGATAGCGGCCGTTGTGTCGCGCAAGAAGCGCTTCGCGTTGCAGACAATCCTTGAAAAACTCGGCTTCGTACCCCACGGCGCCCCCGACACCAGGGGCCTTGATCCGGCCGTTGCGCTGCAAAGGAACAGGGAAACTCAGAACGCCCTCGCCGCGAGAATCGATGAACTGAACGCCAAAATCAACGAGTTCACCGCCTCCGTCAAGGAGCAAATCAATTCTTTCATTTATTGGCTCAGGACTGAGGTCTCGGTTTGCGCGGCCCTGGAACAGTTCGGCAAAACACGCCTGACCTGTGTTGCGGCGGGATGGGTGCCCACAGCCGACACCCCGA
>Ga0315288_10010937_pt1 | contig 11438 bp, 8 predicted proteins | sample YL17G11_20_MG_FD_203454 | JGI IMG/M metagenome (GOLD analysis project Ga0315288, IMG submission 203454) | Sediment microbial communities from Yellowstone Lake, YNP, Wyoming, USA - YL17G11_20 | ecosystem: Environmental > Aquatic > Freshwater > Lake > Sediment | place: USA: Wyoming | collected... | reverse complement strand
GCATCCACCGCCCCACCATCTCCACAGCCGCTTTGCCCACCGCCAGTCCCACGGCTACAGCCACTACTCCGAAGCGCGGCGCCAGCACCGTTGAGCACAGCACCATACCGATCCCTCCACCCAGGAGATCGGCAGCGTAGAGCGTGCCGGCCGACGAGCTTCGACGCGTGACAAACTGACCTCCGGCAAGCACGCCCATGCCGGCGAGCAGGAGGTAGAAGAGGATTGCCGGAGGATTGGACGCGGCTGCCGTCCACCAGAGTGTCGCAACGATGTACGCACCGATGCATGCGTCGGAGAGCGGGAACCGACGGACTCTCGATCCGACGGCGAATCCCGCGGTCAACGCCACCAGCAACAGAGACACGCGCGAGTACAGTGTGCCGTAGGTTGACTGAAACAGAAGCAGCAGTGCCACGCTGTACACGCCCACTGCAAAGCCCGTGGCGCCGACCGACAATACCGCAGATTGTCTGGGCATGAGAGCGAATGTGAGCGCGAGGATGAGCCCCAGTGTGACAAGCACGGGTACCATTGACACGCCGAACATGTGCAGCCACTGGTTGACGCCGAGAACCAGCGCAATAGGGCGATCGGCGGTGCTCACAGCCACCCCCGGCGCAACCGATGCATTGGCCTCTTCGATGGATCGTTCGTCAACACCCGGCAGCACCTGCGTCTCGAAGAACGCCGTGCCTACGCGCGGACGTGCACGCACATCAAGTGGCCCATCCGATGCCATGAACGTGTAACCATCACCCGGAAACACGGCAACGTGTCGGAACACCGAGCCCAGCGTCACCTTCACCACATCACGAAGCCGGCGTTCTGGCGCGCTCAGCATGTTCGGGCTGAGCGGCAGCGTGATGGAGACCACCCCCGAGTCTGCGAGCAGATGCCGCATCCGGGCGAGGAAGCCGCGGGTGAGGAACCGCCCCTGCGCTGCGTTGTCGGGCATGCCGCAGCCCAGCAGGATGACGTCGTACGGCGCGTTGCCGGTGAACGTCTCGGGGGCCGCAACAACGCTCCCTGCTCTGGCGAATGCAGGCTCCGACTCGATAGCGTCGACCTGTACGCCCGGATACGCCGTGAGTTGCGCGCGATACCCCTTGTCAAAGACCACCAGCACGTGACGAGCATGCGCACGTTGCGCCATGGGCAGGTGCACGGCCTGCTCCACGGCCGGTCCGCGAATCGTGGTGCGCCACGGGGTGCCGTTGAGCATGATCGTGGTGTCGCTGCCGTTGCAGATCGCGGCGACCTCGCCCTCGCGACCTTGGATGATCGTCGAAGCGGCGCCGCGATACTTCCACGCGGTGGAGGGAGCATCGAGCACGACCAGCGCGGTCAATGCAACCAGCGTGAGCACCAGCATCGTCCGGTGTCGCACCACCAGCGGGACGAGGCAGACCAGACAGAGCAACGCCATCACGCCGCTCGACAGCGACCCGAGCACGCATGCGAACACGAGCAGTGCGCCGATCAGGTTGCCGAGGTTCTCCCCGCCAAAAAGCTGGTTGACGCGGGAGCGCTCCGCCGCGAGCTTGCCGAATGCGAATGCGGCGAGAAACGCGCACGGCGCCTCGGTGACCACCAGTATGAGGGGAATGGCCCACGGCGGGATCGTCTCCCCGGGCTGGAAGAGCAGTGGTGTCGCTCGCACGAGCAGCAGCCCCGCCACCGACGAAACCGCCAGCGCGACGGCGATCGCGGACATGCCCACGCGACTCCACCGCGCTCCCAACGCAGCGCCCGCGCCCCCGGCGAAGAGCCACACGGCAAGCACCACGCCGACCACCAGCTCATTGCCCGCAAACACCGTCAGGTATTCGCGCAGGAAGATGCACTGCAGCGCGGCGGCCGTGATGCCGATCGGCACAATGACGCGCGCACGGACCGGGGTGGTGTCCCCAGGATCTGGTGTATTGACGAGGTGGCAGTTCATGACATGGACCACAGTGCACGGGTGAACGGGAATCTCGGCCACCGGCGTGCAGGGAGATGCCGAAACCCTCGTGGGTGGGGGTACTCCGCTGCGATAAGGTGCAACGCTGCATCTCACCCCACACCCGGCGCAGTGCCACCCAACCCCTTCTGCCTCTTCTGCGTCAACCCCGAGACCGGCGCAGTGTCACTCAAGTGGATTTGCTTTGATCCCACACGACGCGGCCGCTATTTGCCCAGTGGTTCCGAGAAATGAATGGCCCGATACCGCTTCACCGAAGCCGTCTTCCACCCATCTTTGGCCATGCCGCCCTTGACAGCGAGGTGTTCGAGGAACTGCACCTTGTCGGGCAATTGCTCCCACACCTGCGGCAGGAACGTTGACTGATGCATGCCACTGTGGAGAATGATCCCGTCCTCATTGGGCACGAGCTTGCTCAATAGGTCGTCGGGCCCGGCAAATTCCAGCGGTACCGGAGGCGTGAGTACCGAGATCTCCACGGAAATCTCCTTCAGCTCGCGCGGTTCAACCGGCTCGAACCGGTAGTCCTTGGTCGCGGCGTTCTCTGCATTCTGAATGACCGCCTCGTACAGCGGGGCAATGCCCTCGAGATAGCCGATGCACCCGCGCAGTTGCCCGTGCACCGTGAGCGTCACGAAACACCCGCACTTCTCTCTGGCAATGGCCGGGACGTCTTTGGGCTGCGGTCGTGCCATTCGGTTGACACATGCCTCGAGGGACTGACGCGCTGCCGTGAGCAGGAAGTGCCTGACATCCTCTGGAATCACCATGGTCGGCTCCGTAGTGGCAGGAGTGCGGGGTGTCGTGGTCTTGAGGGTGGCCGTACGCGTGTGTGGCCCGCTCGAATCTGGACCGGCCGTGACCAGGCGGGCTGCAGCCATGGCGGCGACCAGCGCTGTCCGCACGCGCGAGGACGTTGCGCGGATCACGGCTTGCCTGCCTTCTTCACATAGGCGATGGACGCATACCCCACCACGCGCGACGGGTCTTTGTACATAACAGGTGCGGTCTGCGATGAGTTGCGCGCATCCAGCAGCACGGGTGAGAGCCCCTGCTGCTTGGCCAGGAGCATCACCACCCGAATGGCAGTCTGCCCGCACGCGTCAATATTCGCATCGGGGTTGCCGGCGAGGATCGCGTCAATGGACGCCTTGTCAATCGCACGCGCCTCCGCATCGGGGTGGTAGTGCGAGAAGTCCGACGACGCCACCACCAGCACGCCGGGACCCAGATGCGGGGCTACGATCCCGGCGACCGTCGATGGCTCCACGTCGCCCACAACCATGGGCACAATGCGAAAGTGCGGGAGCAGCACTTGCAGGAACGGAAGCTGCACTTCGAGGCAGTGCTCCTGGGCGTGGGCGCCGGGCTCCGCATTGACGACCGGACTCTTGCGTATCTGTGAAATGACGTCCCCCGCAAGCGCCACGTCTCCCAGCGGTGTGCGGAACGAGTCCACGTCGGGGATGGAGACGCCGGTGAACCACTTGCGGTGTGAGGGGCCAATCAGTATCACCAGCTTCGTTGCACGATCGATCTCCGCAAATCCACGACCTGCCACTGGTCCGGAGAAGATGTACCCGGCGTGCGCACTCACCAGCATGTGCGGCGGCGTTGTGAGGGTCGTCTTGACAGCGAGGTACTTCCCGACATCCGCGCGCAATTCCTTGGCATTGGCGGGATAGAACTGTCCGGCAACTGCGGGCATGCGGATGCGCGCTGAACTCGGTGCTCCGGTGGCGCTATTCAGAAGTGCCATGGTGAGGACTCCGGTGATGACTGTGAGGGGCTGGTGCATGGTTTGTCCCGGGCGTCGGTTCGGTACTCGTGACACGTTGCGGTATCGGTGCATCGGGCTGTGCGACGTGCCGTCTCCAGAAAAATGCGTTTCGCCTACACCACTCCCGCCAGCCGAAGCGTCCCCACAACGCCCAGTGCAATCGCCAGCAGCCCGCAGAGAACGATCAGCACCTGGACCACCGTGGAGACGTAGGTCCCCACATGCAGGCCGCTGACGGTCACCTCGGGAGTCGGCAGGGTACGGCTGATCCTCTTGCGCAGAACCAGGACGAGGATCCCGAGCACCACCAGGACCGGCGGCACTGCAGGCAGCACGCGCGCCACCTGACGCGTGAGAAGGGCGAGGAATTCGGTGATGTTCATGGTCACCCCCACACCCCCGGAATCGCCGATCCGCAATACCGGCACTTCCCCTTCACAACCGCCACGTCCCTCACCACATATCCGTCGCGCTTGACAACCGGCTTGCCGCACTTCGCGCAGTAGGTGTTCTGGTCCACTCCCGCCACATTGCCCACATAGACATACCGAAGCTTCTCCTCCCGCGCGATTCGGGCCGCCGATTGCATGGTGGCCTCGGGCGTGGGCGGCAGAGCCGCAAGCTTGTGCATGGGCATGAATCGCAGAAAATGCATGGGCGTGTCCGAGCCCATGGTGGTGTTCACCCACGCGCACAGGCGGCGAATCATGTCGAGATTGTCGGTCCACTGAGGGACGACCAGGTTCGACACCTCAACCCACATACCAAGCGACTTCGCCGTTGTCAATGTGGCGAGCACGGGCGCGAGAGTGCCGGCATTGAGCTTGTTGTACGTGGCGTCGTCAAAGCTCTTTACGTCAATGGTGGCTCCATCCATCACCGTGGCCAGCTCCCGCAGCGGCGCCTCGTTGATGTAGCCGCTGGTCACCCAGATGTTGCGCAATCCTGCAGCGCGGGCCGCCTTGGCAGTGTCATACATGTACTCGTACCACACGGTTGCCTCGGAGTAGGTATATGCGATGGATGTGCAGCCCTCACGCTTGGCAGCTTCGACCACCTTGTCGGGCGGGAGATACTCGTTCTGTGTCTCGAGGGGGCTTGCTTGACTGATGGTGTAGTTCTGGCAGTTGAGACAGCGCAGACAGCACCCGGCAACACCGATGGAGAAGGCGCGCGATCCCGGGAGCATGTGGTAGAATGGCTTCTTCTCGATGGGATCCACGTGCACTGCACACGGGTTTGCGTAGCCGATGGTCACCATCTCGCCGTCGCGATTGAGACGGGTGCGGCACTTGGCGGTCTCACCGATGTCAAGCGTGCACACGCGTGGACACAGTTCGCACCTGGCGAGATCGCCCTCGCTGTGCCAGAAGCGGGCCTTCTGCGGCCGCACTGCGGTTGTGACGCCTGAGGCAGGAATCGCTGCAACCCCGCACGCTGCGGCACACCCTTTGAGCACTGTCCTTCGCGCGATCATGGGAGACGGTCCTCTTCCGAAGAAGATACGTGCTGCTGGCACTGCCGGGCCGTGGTAGCGCCTCGGACGGGCGATGCGGTGGTCGTGTCGGAGGTCTGTGGCAATGCCCCACCAGCTTGAGTACGCGGAGATGATGGCCATTGGTGCGGAGGCGGAGAGGCTGTGGTGCAGGGGCCGCCGGCAGAGCTGCCGACGGCGGCGATCGATAGTCTATGCGCGGCCCAGGTATTCCTTTTCGGGCGAGACCTTGACCATGTCGCCGTTCTTCACGAACATGGGCACGGTGATCCTCAGGCCGGTCTCCAATGTCACCAGTTTGGTCGCGTTGCCCGAGGTGTTGCCCCGGGTTGCTTCCGCAGCCTCGGTCACCTTCATCACGATATTCGAGGGAAGATCGACCGTGAGGGGTTCGCCTTCGACGAAGAGAATTTCGTAGCGCTGCTCCGGCACAAGGAAATCCATCACGCTCTCCAGCCGCTCGCGGGGGATCTCGATCTGATCGAACGTCACGGGGTCCATGAACACGTAGGTGCCCTGGTTCTCGTATGAGAAGTCAAGCTGCCGGAACTGGTTCTCCATGACCTCGAAGAGCTCCTTGGAGCCGCAGCGAACCGGGAAGGCCTTGCCCGTGCCGATGTTGCGGAGTTCCATCTGGAAAAACGCGGCATTGTTGGGCGGGGTGCGCAACTGCGCATCGACAACCAGGCAGTTCTCGCCATTGTACCGGACCACATTCTTCTTGCGCAACTGATGTACTGCTGTTGAAACTCCCATGCATCTCCTCGCTCTCGCAACGAAACATGAATTGGCAGTTTGTCTCTGGGGATCGTACTAAAATACAATCCTCAGTGGGTCCGAGGCCAGTGCGGAAGATGCGCAGGCGTCTGGGTGGCCCTGCGGGCCGTGGCAGGACCAATGCGCGCGCCCGATGCTCGCCGATACCTCAGACAAGGTCGGAGCAAGAAAGCCCACAGCCACCGTGAACCCCACGATGGCCCGCAGGGCCGCCCTGCACCTCTCCTGCGGGAGAGGGCGGCTGCGAAGCGGCCGGGTGAGGTGGGGGTGCGGGGGTGAAACCCCCGTTTGGCGCAGGAGATGCCGAAGCCCACGTACATCCCAGGACTCGGACCATTGCGCAGCCAAGCACTCAGCCGTGCGAAAGTGCGGTCGACCCCGACCCGACCTCGCCCGCTACACCGACAGAAGCTCCAGCAGCCTCTTCAATGTCAACGGCGCCGAACCCTCGTAGTGGTTGTTTGCCATGGTAATCACCACCCGCGTCTCCCGCATCTGCGCAATCATGCGCGCGACTGCGGCCAGATCGTCCTTCGGCTCAACGAGTCTGTCCCACGAGTTGCCGGTCTTTGCCTCAATGGCCTTGCGGTCTCCACCCAGAAGCCGGATGACCACTGTGTCGCCGAAGTACGCCGTGAACTGGTCATACACGTCGTAGATATGCGGCAGATACTGCTTCTCGGAGAGCACGTGGATGAGGCCCTGCTGCTGGACAAATTGGAAGTACTGCGGCTTCAGGTAGTTGGCGTTGCGCGGCTCCAGCGCATAGGGCATGCCCCGGGGTGCCTTTGCGAAGAATGAACCCAACTTCTCAATGAACGCATTCAGCGACGGGCACTTCTGCTTGTTCAGGTACTCAAATTCGAACATGACCGCAGCGATCTGGCCGAAGAGTGGTGACACCGTGTCCAGGAACGTGCTCAACAGGTCCAGAGAGAGAAAGTGCGGGTTGGGCGCCAGGGCCTCGCCTGGTTTGCCGCGCAGATGCGTGAGGCAGATCTCCTGCGGCACCTTGCAGGTAAAGCGGAACTCCGGACCCACGGCGTCCTTGTAGGCTGTGACTTCACGACCATTTGGCATGTGGTAGAACCAACTGTCAATCTCCACCGCGTTGTACCGCTGCGCGTACTGTCGCAGATACTCCGCGGCGGTGGAGGCTTGACGGTCGTAGACGAGGCCTGCCCAGGAGTCGTAGTTCCAGGTGCATGTGCCGAGGTAGAGGGGATGGGGTGACACGACGCTCCTTTGTTGTGCCGCACTCGTGGATCGACCGCGTCCCGGCGATGGTCTCATAGAGCGACTGAATCGTCACATCATCGTGCCAGGTCCCCATCGTGGAGGACCCCTGCCTACCGACGATCCACGCTCACCAGAATCGCGACTCGGTCACGAGGGAATCGGCGATTGTACAGATAATACCCGTTTCCGTAGCGGTCGACGTACACATTGTCTCTCAGATACCAGTCGTCCGACCAATATTCCGGCCATGGGTCGATCACGCTGAACATGAGGCCGCCAATGCGGAAGCGAGGGTAGCCGCCCCAGGTCTCCAGCGGCAGAGCCCCAAGGCGAAACTCGTGCGTCTGGCCAAAGGTGCTCTCAAAATAATCCTCAACAATGAGGTCCCCAGTGTAGCCGCCACGCTCCTCCCACGTCCGGTGCTCGGTCAGCCACTGGTGTGCCCGTCGCCCTCGCCACACCCGCGGGACATCCTCTGGTCGCACAGGTTGTCCCACGGGGGGCGGGAGGAGTTTGGGCGGCTGCCCCTCGGTCCGCGCCATGCCAGGATCTTGCCTGGCCTGTGCGTTGAGTGCGTTAGCCGTGTCAACGCCGCCGACCGCAGCCCCCCGGTCGCGAGGGCCGGTGCGCTGTTGCTCTTGGAATGCGGCTCGACCAGTGTCCTGAGCTAGTAGTGCCGCCGCTACGCAAAGAAGCACGAGTAGGGCTTGCGCGCTCCGACTGACAAACGTCTGGCAACTCGGTGTCTTCATGGGTAGCCCCCTTTTCTGTGGGCGTGACACGCAGCCGTGGGCGTCCAATCCCCGCACACCGGCTCGTGATCTTCTACCCCGCAAAAGTCCTGCCAATGCCAGGAGTTGTAGTGTTGAACATGGCAACCGGCAGATCCACCCTCGCTGAGGAAGAATGTGCCTGCGGAAGCACACGTTCCCGAGAGGACCATGCGTGATAAGGGACACCCTTCGGTCATGGCCGCATAGTGGCCCGAATCCTCCCCAGCATCTCCGCGCACGACGCCTTGATCCGCAGCTGCTCCTCCGAGCGTGCGGGCAGGGCAATCGCTTCTTCGAGCCAACGCTCGGCCTCCACTGGATCGTTGCGGCGCAAGGCGGTTTCGGCGAGGTGCTTCAACGGCTGGACGAGGTGCGGAAACTCCGTATGCAACGTCTCCCACCACTCAACTGCTGCGCCATCTCTGCCCAGCGCCTCCAACGCTTCGCCCTTGAGCGTCATGCCGGGGAATGTCCCGCACAAGGGGAGAGAGCGTTCGGCCGCGTCCAGGGCAGGCTCGGGCGTGTGCGCCCTCTGCGCCGATTGGCCGGACTCCAGCCAGGCCATGGCGTTTTCCGGCACCAGGCCGCATGCGGCACGAGCGTGTGCATACGCGCGCGGGAGATCGGCGGATGATTGCCGTGCCGCCGCAGTGTGCCAGACGGCGCCAACCAACCGAGCCCCGTGGACGAACCCCAGAAGCGCGATCAGGACCCACATGACGGCAAGGAGCACGCCCCGACCGCGCGACGTCTCGGTTGACGGACGCCAGATCGCTGCCACTGCGAACCAGAACAGCAGGAGCATGGCCCCATTGCGCAGCAGTGGCTGCGAGAGTCCGAAGATCCCCATCGCGACCACTGCGGCGGCGACGGCGCGCGTGCGAGGGTCCTTCGACGAGAAGCCTCGATGCAGCGCGGCACCCACAATCCACACGAAGACCACAAGCGCCGGAATCCCCACCTCCAGCACGAGCTGCAGCGGCTCGCAGAAGACACTTTGCGGCGCCTGCATCACGTACCAGGCGCCGCTCTTGGCAAGAGCGGAGAGACCGCGCATCACCGGCACCTGCCACTGCTCAAAGCCATACCCCGTCAACCAGTGCATGGGCAGTGCGTGCCCCGCAGCGTGCCACAGTGCAATGCGTCCCGAAAGTCCGGTAGCCGCCCACAGCGGATGCGTAGGTTCGGCGAGAAGCGCGCATGTCAATGGGATCGCGCAGAGTCCGAGGACCGCCGCACTCCACCCCAGGCCCGACACGCGGCGAAGCTGACCGGCTCCGAGGAGCGCCGCCATCCCGACCGTCAAGGCCGCCATGGACGTGATGCATCCCGCAATCACCGTCGCAGCAACGCAGATGATGGCCGCTCCCCACCACCCGACAGCACGCCACCGATGCCCGGGCCACACGTGCTGCCCAGCGCCCACGCATGCGAGCGCCCCGACCATGGCCACGAATCCGGCATTGTTGGGGTTGGTCATGGTGCCGATGGCGCCCACCGCCGCCGGTACAGAGGACCAGACGGGGTGCGCGAGGATCATGGCGCCGACAAATACCCCGCACACCGACGCAACCACGCCCCACGCGCGCGCACAATGCGGATCGCGCGACAGCATCACAGGCAGCGCTGCACCGAGACAGAAGAGCGTGGAACCGAGAATGTGCACGGGAATATCCCGCGTGCCTGCCAGAGGAAGCAAGACGCATGCAAGCGCGAACGCGGCCAGGGGGATCCAGTCAGTTGATGCAGGGCTTTCGCGACTCTCTCGCTTGCAGGACCGGGCCGCAAGCAGTGCACCGAACGCGATGCCGAGTGCGGCCACCGCACTCTTTGCCGGACGATCGAGGTCGTGCGCACCGGGCAGTGTCAGCAGCACCGAGGCGATGGTCGCACCCGCGACAATGACCGTCGATGCGTGGACTCTCGTCTCTGACGGGCGCATCGTCATTGCGTCTCGTGCTCAACCCAGTCGGTCACCGGGATGGTACGCGCACGGCCTTGCAGCGGGATGCGATTGAGCATCTCAATGGCGAGAATCACCGGTGCAAACGGCCCCGCGGTGGCAGTGCCGATGGCAGCGGTCAGATCCGAGAACCACTTCTGCGAATTCAACGCGATGCGAACCGCGATGCGCGCCGACTTGCCATCGGGCCGCGTGGGCTCTACCAGATCGTGCCCCTGCTTTGCGCCCTCCAACCCGATCCGCGCGTCACCGTTGCGGTCGGTCTTCTGATGCGCAATTGACTGCCCGTCAAGCGAGTAGAACTGCACAATGCTGTTCTCGATGACATTGGCGCCAAAGCCGGTAGAGCCTATGTCGTATGTCCACGACACCGCTGCATCAGCCACGGGCCCATCATTGGGAAGGTTGAAGTCGAGATTGGCTGCGTTGAACGCAATGCGCGCGCAGTTGAGCATGCTCCAGTTGCCGATGTTGTACCTGGCATTCGCGCGCAGCTGGGTGCGCGAGCCCGGTTGCGTCGTTTTGGTGCGAACAAGCGGCTCAGAGCCCTCGTTGTCGAGTTTGACCTCGAATGCCGCACCCGAAGCAATGTACTTGACAAGTGCGAGCATGGCGCTCACCGCGCCGGAGATCTTCGCGTATTTTCCCGCGCTCTCCATACCCAGGCCATCGAGATAGTCCAGCACCTTGCCCATGCCATAGGTGGTTGCCAGGGCCGTGGCGTCCATGATCGATCCGGTCGCGTCATCGAAATTGCAGTCGCCGTTCACTTGTGCCATCTTCGGTAGTGCGGGCAGGATGGAGTCCTTCACAACGCCCGCGTAGTCGGCTGCCAGCCGAACCATGATGAGTGCGGCCTGCAGTTGCGAGACCCGCGCCCCGTCGCGTGCGGATGCTGCTGCCTGGAAGCACAGGGAGGAGTAATCGGGCCCCTGCTCCGACAGCTCGTTGATGAAGTTGGCGAAGAGCGAGAGTCGGCTATCGCTGGAGAGCATCATGCTGTCAAGTCCGTCGTACATGAATCCGAGCATCGATGCGCTGTCAAGCGACAACTCGGGAAACGCGCACACCGCAGCCAGGTCGCCCATGGTCATGGAAAGCTCATGCGCCGACAGCACTCCCAGGCTGGCGACTTCCCAGTCCTGCATGGCATAGCCGGTGGAGCCCCGGAGATCCGATGCAAAGAGCATCGCACCGGTGGTGCTTGACCGGATGCCAATCCCGCACTCCAGGAAGAACCGCACCAGCGTAGGCACCACGTTCGCGGTGTCGCCGTACAGCACCTCTCCGGCAAGGAACGAAGCCTTCTCCTGGGCAGTGTTGTCGCTTGCAGGGATGGTGGCCGGATCGGGCAGCGCATCGCACAGCGGCACAACCCGATTGGTGGAGACGAACGGTTCGGATGGTTCCTTGCCCAGGCCGGTGAGTTTGTCCAGGAGGTTGGA
>Ga0315288_10010936_pt1 | contig 11438 bp, 12 predicted proteins | sample YL17G11_20_MG_FD_203454 | JGI IMG/M metagenome (GOLD analysis project Ga0315288, IMG submission 203454) | Sediment microbial communities from Yellowstone Lake, YNP, Wyoming, USA - YL17G11_20 | ecosystem: Environmental > Aquatic > Freshwater > Lake > Sediment | place: USA: Wyoming | collected... | reverse complement strand
CAATAGCAGATTCCGTGACCTGCCCAGCGATTGGAGAAAATCCCATCCAACTGATATAAGGTCATAATCTCCTTGTGAACCTGGGTCATGAACTCATAATTGTACGGGCCCATCGCACATGTGACCAACAATTCAGGATTCGACCAATGGCGTCGTTTCTGTCCTTTCGAATCGACGGCAATCCAATCCGGATGGGCCTGATAGACGTTATCCCACGTTGCGTGTGGGTCTGTGCGGGCAATTACTGCCATTCCCATTTTGCGACATCCCTGCATCAGATAACCGAATGGATCAGAATCCCCAAGCCATGCACTTCGATGGTGCATGGGGATTTTGGTGGGGTAGTACGCAACCACACCACCGGCGCTCAAACAGGCGGCGTCGGCGTGGATACGCTTGAAGTAGTCCAGCCAGAAATCAGGGTCGAAGCGACCGGGATCATTTTCCACTAAGACTAATTGAGCCCAGCGCATCGGGCGATCAAACCAGGGCTCTTGATTCTCTTTGGCGGCCGCCCATGGTGCTCCCAGCACTGCATACGCTCCAGCGACTGCCGAGGTTTTCATGAAATCTCTTCGGTCCATGTCTGCTTCTCCTCTTAAATTTGTTGCATATCTATTATTATGTTCGACTGTATGATACCACAATAACTGACATCCGTCACACACTTAGACTTCCCGGGCTCTTATAGAGAACACGTGAAAACGCGGTGATATGGTTCACTTATAATACCCGAGCGTAACATTTAAGAAATAAAACAAGCGACTCCCGGTTAACAAGAGCCGCTTCAAAAAAACTCAACAGCCTCACATCACCACCTCTTCCTCAACACTGCCATCATCTTCCTTCTGCCCCTCAATCATGTGCTCGAAACTCTTCTCCAAGCAGTAGATCGCCAGTGGTATCTCATTCCTACCAAAGCTACCGCCCGATTTCCATTGTCCATCTTTGTCTTTATAGCGTCTTTGAATCGTCGCCTTCAAAAGCGCCACTTTCCTATATCTTCAACAAATTCAGAATCTGATCGATTCAAACGATCTGCCAACTCTTCAATGTCGGAATTGACAATTACCTCCAGTGAATTGGGGGCGAGAGCTGAAGCGTATTCATAAACGAAATCCTCTTTTTCTGGAATATTCCTTCTCCGAAAGTACTTTTTACCACATGCCCAATATATCTTTCCAAGCGATGTATGTGGCAAGCCATAAAATATATAGTCGTCTTCCGTCTCCTGTTTAGTTATTTCACCTTGCTGTGTAAGCTCGTTCAATGTCGTGATGTTAAACCTAAGGTTATTCACCAGGTAACTTTCGGTCATGAGAATCTCGTCACGATAAAGTGCAGAGATTGCTACTATAGCTTCCGGGTATGCGCTACATGTGTTTTCCAAATCCCTTAAGTCCTGCCTCACGCCCACTTCTCGTAATATAGTACTGTTTTGTATATTTGTGATATGAAATCGGATTTGATGCTGGTCTACTTCTCGACATAATACTTACCTCCAAAATGCTTCCAAAAGGGTAGTCATAAGTGTAGCATAGGATTTGCCGAGATGGATGATACAGGAATGATTTGTCACAAACCTTTTAATTACAAAGGCTTGGGAAATGGGCGGTATTGGACTCGAACCAACGACCTCCTGCGTGTCGAGCAGGCGCTCTATCCATCTGAGCTAACCGCCCCAAAGGATGTCGACTCTTATTATGGCCAGGGAAAATAAAAAAGGCAAGGAAATTTATCATAATCAGTTCAAATTTCTTCTGATCGCCGCGGCGGCGGATATTGTCTTCTGCACATTGCCGCTCGCGACCGTCATGGAAATCTGAACACTTTTGCAGTCTAACCCATCGCCTGTGAGGGTCTTGGTAAAAGTCATTGCAGTAACATTATCGCAAAGAACATACTCATTCGAGTCAATGTTGGTTATCAGGTAAAGCTTGTTTTCGGCGCTTCTGAACTGATAAGTGATGTTTTCACCTGCGGCGGTGAAAAAGCTGCACTCATTATTCGGCGCGGCTGGATTGACCGCATCCGCGGTTCGCAGCTGACTTGTCATCCTGAACAGGGCCTGCCGGGCGTTATTGATTGTCCTGAAGATGTCCTCGTTTTCCTGGTAGTTTACAGCCGAAGCGTTGAAGGCAACAGCTACAGCAACGAGCAGCATAGCGGATATCGCCAGGGCAATCAGCAATTCCGCAATGGTAAAGCCGGTTTTGTATTTTGAGTTTTTCATTTGGTATCTCTAAATTTACCTTGCGCATCAGGAAATACGCAGCCTGCCGTTTAGTATCGGGCCCGGAGCCAGCTCGCTGAGGTGATTTCCTTTGAGTTCAAATAAACCCTTACGGTTACTCGAACAAAAGAGCTGCCATGATCAGCTACAACCTGCTCGAAATTTGATTTGTCGACATTTTCAACCGTAACCTGCTGACTATACGCGGCCAAATCGGCCAGAGCAGTCCGATTGGCATTGATAGGCGGCGAGAAGCTCTTACCATCGAAATCGTTCAGGTCGTCGTAGGTCGCCAGTGTTTCACCGGGTTCCGGGCCGAATACGTCAACTCCACTTTCCGGAGTTTCCGGCTCAACGACCGGCAGCAGCGCGGTAAGCTCTCTTATTTGTTCAGCAAGAAACTCGGCTGTAGACAAATCAGTTCCGGCACCATTCGCTTTCGTGAATGCACTGTTAGCCGCCACCAGAGAAGCAACTGCAAGACCAACCAACAGTATTGCGATTAGCACCTCGACGAGTGAAAAGCCGCTGCCGTATTTCGTATCTCGCATCTTGTCCACCCTCAATCTTAACATCTGCCCCGAAACTCCGCCGGAGCGACGAATTTATTTGTTCAACACGATACTGGACATCTTGAAAATCGGAAGAATGATACTCATCGCAATAAAGCCGACCAGAATACCCATAAGCACGATCATGATCGGTTCGATCATCGATGTGACTGTTTTGATCGCTGTTTTAAGCTCTCTTGCGTAGAAGCTTGCGATATCTCTCAGTACGTCGCTCATCGTACCTGAATCTTCGCCGCTTTTTATCATTTGCACGACATTGCTCGGCATTAAATTATACTGGTCCAGACTGGAGGCAATTTTATTACCCTGGCGAACCTCCTCATAGACGCTGAGCCACATTTTCTTATAAAGAACGTTTCCGGCAATTTGGGCCGTGATCGAAATTGTGTTCAAGATCGGCACACCCGCTTTTGTAAGCACGCCCATCGTGTGCATACTCCTGGTGATATAGAGATTCCGGCAGAGTGATTTGATCAGCGGCAGGGACAATTTTGTCTTGTCCCACCACTTCCGGCCGTCCTTGGTGCCGACAAAATACCAAAAGCCCCAGAAGCCGGCGCCAATAGCCGGAAAAATAAAGAACCAGTAACCTCGCAGAAATGCGCTGCTGGCCATTAAAATTTTGGTGGGCGTCGGCAGCAGGTGCTCCTTGCCCGCAAAGATCGCCGTAAACCTCGGCAGAACAAAGCACAGCAGGAAAATAGTCACCGACACTGCCATGACGGCTATGATAATCGGATAGACCATCGCTCCTTTGATCTGTGAACGAGTTTCGGCTTCGGAGTCCAGATACTCCGCTAATTTTTGGAGCATTCCGCTTAGCGAGCCGCTAATCTCTGCCGCAGCCACCATGTTGATATAGAGATCGCTGAATGTCTGAGGGTGCTCGGCAAGCGCCTGGGAGAAACTTTGTCCGGCTTCGATTCGGTTTTTCAAATCGATAATGATGACCTTGAATTTCCGGTTGTCGTTTTGTTCGGCTATCGATTCGAGCGAATCCTGAAGGCTGATTCCCGCGCGGACCATAACCGCAAGCTGATTCGTAAAATTCAGAATATCCTTTCTGCTTGGCCCACACTCCACCCTGAAGTGGCTGACTTGTTGCCAGGTGCCTTGCTGTTTCTTTCTGGAGGGCCGGCCCGTTGCAGATGTGGACTCTCGGGGCCTTTGGCTCTGCTCCCACGGTGCCCGGTCATGCTGAGGATTTTCTGCAACTGCGGTTGCACCTTTGTTATTTTGCGACGATTCTTCAAACATATTTACATGCCCCATCTTTCTGCATTGACTGCCCGGGTCCTTATCCCCTCTTTTGCAGTGACAAGTCTCGCCCCTGCCGATGAGGGGGATTGTTATTGCTGCAGAACCCCGGCCTCTTCAGGTGACTGAACGACTTCAAATCCATCAACCGGTACGAGTGTCTTTTCCATTTTCGCCGGATTGCTCGACCGCATAATCGCCTCATCCCTGTCTATGTAACCCTTGAAGTACATATCGGTTATGCTACTGTCCAGATTCTGCATACCCAGTCTGCGGGAGGTTTCGATAATATTCGGAATCTCATAGATTCTATTCTCGCGAATGCAGTTTCTCACCGCTGAGGTACACAGCAATATTTCGGTACAGGGAACCATTCCCGGCTCATCGATCCGTTTGAACAGCGTCTGTGAGAGCACCGCCTGCAGTGTATTGGCCAGCATTGTTCGAATCTGATTTTGCTGGGCCGCCGGATAGATATCGATAATACGTTCGATCGTCTGCGAAGCATTGATCGTATGCAGTGTACTAAAGACAAGGTGTCCTGTTTCGGCCGCCGTAATTGTTGAGCCGGTGGTCTCCAGGTCTCTCATCTCACCGACCATTATAATGTCGGGGTCCTGCCGCAGCGCGTGTTTAAGCCCTGACGCAAATTCAGGACAGTCTGAGCCGATTTCCCGCTGCTCGACCATACTGTTTTTATTTTCTATCATATACTCGATAGGGTCTTCCAGCGTAATTATGCGTTTTCGATGCTTGTTGTTTATCAAGTCCACCATCGCCGCCAGTGACGTACTTTTTCCAGAACCGGTGTGGCCGGTTACGAGCACAAGACCTCTCGGCAAATTGGTCAACTCTTTGACTATTGGCGGCAGATGCAAATCGTCGATTGCGGGAATCTGATTCGGAATAACTCTGAATGAAATTGCAATTGAATCCCGCTGAAAGTGAGCGTTAACTCGGAATCGATGGCCGTCATCGAGATTTGTCGAGAAATCGAGGTCCTTGTTTTCTTCGAACTTTTTGTACCTGTTGGGCCCAATCATGGACAGAACCATTTCCTTGGCATCCTCGTTGCTGATGGCGGGAAAATCCAGCTCGCCCAATTCCGTATTCCTTCGCAATATCGGCGGCATCCCAACGTTGATATGCACATCGCTTGCTCCGTTGTCTATTACGTTTTCTAATATCGTTTTTATGTTTACCATTTCACCTTTCCCCAAAGAGTTTATAGACGATATTTTTGGTACAAACAGTAGTCTCAATCCGACAAGTTCAGCATGATCTCCACAGGCTCTGATTGGGTTGACAAAGAACTGTTATTACGATTAGGATTCCATTCGAGCTTAACGAAATTATCGCCGATTTGGCGAACCATGAAATCTCTAATATAATCTCCCTCGTAGAGGATTTTATCACCTACCATGCAGCAATTGCCCCGGTCAGATTGCATAATGCTCAGAAGCCGCATTTCCTTTGCCTTTTGTCTTATCTGCTGTTGCTGCACCATTTCGGTATCAATTTCAGGGACTTTTATCTCGATGCGGGGTTCTTCTTTCACATTGGCCGAAAACAGTTCAAGTTTGAAAGGATTTTTAACCAGCTCACCGACCTTGATCTGGAGTACGTCGGAAAACTCGTAGAATTTTCTGACAATCTCGTCCATACCGCTGAACATTTCCGACTTAACGCCGGTAAGCCGGGCGATGGCCGCCTCAAGCTGCGTCTCTTCAGTGACACCAGACGCTGCCGAGGCCGCCTGTGGTGTGCTCTTTTTGATCATATACCCGAGGCACAACAGGCCTATGATAAACAAAACGGCAAGCAATATCGTACTCTTGCGGGTTCGTTTTCCAGGAGCCGCTACGGTAAGATATTCCTGCTCCCGTGGTTTTTCGGTGCCGTCACCCGGTGCCGATTCGACGGTGGTATCCGGTTTCTGTGCCGGCAAATTCCCGTTACTCTGCTCACGTAAAAAAGATAACATAGCTAAGCTCCGTTAATTTCGTATCTAATTCAGGTTAAGTTTCTTTTAACCGATTTTATTCTGGAAAAATATGCTCACGATAAAGTTTGCCGCTATTTGACCTTCGTCGGTCTTTTGCTTTTCTAATTTTAGTTCGCGAATCTTCATTATCCGCGGCAGATTCTCAAGCTCTAAAAGGAACGAGTAAAACGAGCTAAAATTGCCCACCAGCTCCATCTTTAACGGCTGTTCTATATAGCCGCTATTGTCTTTTTCCGTTAGCGTTCGAATTGTTTTAGGCTCGAGACCTTCCTTTTGTGCAATTACAGTAACCTGTTCGAGCACTTCGTGAATCTGACTTTTAGGAGGCAGTCTGCTTTCAAAAAAGCCTATCGCCTCCTTCAATTGCTCAAGCTGTTTTGCGAGATCCTCTGCCGCTGCGGTGGCTTGTTGGAATTTTGCTAATTGAGCAAATTTCGTATCGACACGGCTTTTGACCTCGGCCAGATGTGTGTTGGCCGGCTTAATCATGTATTGATAACCAACCACAGCCACACCCAATATCAAGACGAAAAAAACCACTTTCCTAAAATTGCCAGTCATAATTATGCCCTCGTTTTAATGATGAACCGATTTGCCGCCGGGGCCCTGTCGGGGGCCTCAACCGGTACCGGCATTAGAAATTCCATACGGTATTTTCAGCTTTGCTCTTGATCCCTTCGATGTCTTCCTTGGTAAGATGGACATTTTTCCGGAGCATCGCACTCAATTTGAACTGCCTCATCGTGCTGTCCTGGAGTTTGTATTCTTTTGACTCTATTAGCGCCACGTTATCCAGCAGGCTCGAATTGCTCAACTGTTTGATATAGCTTGCGACCTGAAGGTCACTTGGTGCTATGCCTCCTATGTTTATATGTGTCTCCAGCAATTTCTCCGGATTCTCAGGCTCGTTACTCTGCGATTGGGCGGCCTGTTGCGAGCCGTCCGATTGAGAAGCCGTTTTCTGGGCCTGGGCCGCCTGGTATTTACTTGTTTTTGCAACCGTGGTGCTTTGCTTCGATTGCTTCTGAATCATGTTCACCTCCGAAAGTGACACGCCCGGAGGCAGGTTGTTCGTCAGCGACGCCAGCAAAATGCTTCTCGGCACGGGTTCGAGCAGTTCCGCGGTGGTAAGGGCTGTCTTCATCATCTCTCTTTTTTTGGTCTGAAGCTCCTCGAACTGCTTTATGGCTTCTTGTATCTCGGTCATCCTGGCGTTAACCAGCTCTTCACTGGTCCGGCAGGCGCGCTGGCGTATCTTGATAGACACAAATGAGCCGCCTAATGCGGTCATCACCACCGCAAACAGAACAAGGTAGATCAAGTTCGTTCTGCGGGATTCGTTGCTTTGGGTGTAATCATCAGGAACAAAATTTATATTTACCATTTTAAGTTTACCTCCCTTTGTCAGGTTTCCGAACAGACTCTGTCACGTCCGGGCGCCCGTCTCTACGATAAGCTGAGTCCGAAGGTAACGGCCCAGTTGACGGGACAATCTCTTCTGTCTATCTGGTCACCCAGATGTCCTTTGTCGTGTTCGATATCCCTGCCCAGGCGACAGGATTTAGCTATTTCCACCGCCGCCAGGCAATCTCCCATCTGTGCAGGCATTTCCAGCTGCCTTGCTATTGTTGCACACACGTTTTTATCTACAGACTGGCCCGAAAGAAAAATCAGGCGCTCTATTTGAGCGTTTCTGTACATCATATTGAACTGCCGTTTGCAGCCTGTTATTTCCATCACCAATCTCGATACCGACTGCTCGTCAACAAGCTGTTTGAGGCCTATTGATACGGAATGAGCAAAGAGCAGATTCTTATGGCGGCAAATAACGACGTTAGTGCAGTTTTCTTCGAGACAAATGAGCATTACAATTGCTTCAAGGTCGGATTTGCGCCGGCCGAAAAATTTCACATAACAATTCGTCAGAGCCAACGGCCAGGCACATATGGACTTGATGGACAGGCCGGCTTTTTCGTATATGGCCAGATGCCTGTCAATTATCACTCGATCGGTTGCCATTACCAGAACGTTATCCTGCTCGGTCTCGATGTATTGCATCATCGTGTTCTCTTCGAGAGGCTCGAACGGAAGTTTCTGCTTGATCTTCGAAAAGATGGCATCGCGGGGCTTGCAGTTATTTATCTTCGGCATCTTGATATGATCGATAAATACATCGGTTTCAGGCATTGCCGCGATGACTTCTTTGCCCCGAAAATCGCCGTATGTTGTCAACAAGCGTATATTCTCAATGACCCATTTTTGCCAGTCACTGCTGCCGGGTTCTATATCCTCGGGCCTTTGTTTCCGGTTGCCTGCAATTACAGTTGTACCTTGTCCGTTGCTCCCAAGCTGAGCCAGCTTCAGGCTGTCATGCCCGACGTCCACGCCGATCGCGTATGTGTTGTTTTTCAAAAGTCCAAACATATTATATTGCACCTGTATTAAATAACTCGGCTCCATGTTTCTTCACAATAATCGTGGTTCCAACTAAAATATATGAAACAGAACCCAAGTCAGCCAAACACCGGCTAAAATATTCGGCTATCATTCGGCAAAGAATTGCAAAAGGCCGAATCCGCTTCCGATAAAATCTGCGATCGGAATTCATAGAGGCCGTTTTGGAGCTTGTGAACGAAGTAAATCCTTTTGATTTTTCCGATAATAAAACTTCCTGAGGGGAATAAATTTTTCGTCAGGAAGTGATTTTATCGAAAACTGCCGCCGTAAATTACGGAAGTTGCCGGTAACAGAGGTGATGGACGGAAGGTTTATGGGACCAAAAAGTTCGTGGTTTTCAATCTACAGACTGAATCACTCGGCCTTGAGGCGGCGTTTCATTAAATCGGTGATCGCTATTCGCACCGGCTTGTTTTCAAACAGCACTTTATAGACCGCCTGCGTAATCGGCATCTCGACGCTGTATTGCCTTGCAAGAGCAATAACCGATTCACAGGTGGTAATACCCTCAACAACCGATTCGTTGACACCCTGGGCTTGTTCAATAGTTTGCCCCCTGCCTATCCTTTCGCCGAACGAGCGGTTTCTTCCCGTCGGTGAAATACAGGTTGTTACCAAATCACCCAGACCGGTCAGGCCCGAGAAAGTCTGCTGCCTGGCTCCCATTGTAATTCCCAGGCGTTTGATCTCCTCAAGCCCCCTGGTCAGAAGTGCCGCTTTGGCGTTATCTCCGGCGCCCACTCCGTCTATAATTCCCGCTGCTATGGCAATCACGTTTTTCATGGCACCGGCTAATTCGACTCCGACAACATCCGTATTCGTATAAACGCGAAACCAGGGGACATTGTCGGAAAATGTATGCTGAATTTTTTTGGCCAACGACTCATTGCGGGACGCCGAGCAGGCCGTCGCCGGAAGTTTCCTGGCTAATTCATCCGCTATCGTTGGTCCGCTGAGCACGGCCAGTCGGGAGATTGGCGATTTTCGATTTTTGATTTTCGATTTTGAAATCGGAATTCGGCAATCGTCAATCGACAATTGAAGAATCTCCGCCAGTATCTCGGTCGGACGCAGCAGCGTATCATTCTCGATACCTTTGGCAACCGAGACAATGGGAACACCTTCAGGGACATGCTTTTTGAGCCGATTCCAGATCTGTCGCATAAACTGGCACGGCACGGCCGAAACAATCAGGTCGACTCCGGACATTATACGCTTATCATCATGCTCAAACTCGAGCTCTTTGGGTAGTTTATAGCCGGGCAGAAATTTCCTGTTCTCGCGATTCTTTGCTGTTTCTTCCAACTGCCGGCGGTCATAACCCCAAATCCTCGCCGCTATGCCCTTCTCACAAAGCAGCATACCCAAAACGGTGCCCATTCCGCCATCGCCGATTATGGAAATATTCTTAAACATAGAGACAAATTAAACCAGCCGGCACAGGGAAAGTCAATCTTGTTATTCACGCTGTTATTGCTCATCAACGCGGAGCACTAATTGAGAATATAGTAATAATATACGAGCGAAGAGTAATTCGCCGAGGTGTCGTTATGGTTGCCGTGTTCGGTTGAAATTGTTATCGATTTTTTGAAGTGAATCTTGCCCCAGTGTAAATTGCGCCCGCTGCCGGTAAACCAGAGGTTATAAATGCAGCCGGGACCGTCTTCTTCAAAGATAACGTGCTCGCCCTTATCATCAATATAGAGCTGAGAGTTAGTCCCTTCAAAGCCATCGTCATTACCGCCGGTCCGGTCGTAGCTTGAGAGGTAATACGACTCGGCATTAGGGTAGATATAAGGCAGCGACGAAAGATTATCATAGAATTCCAGGCCAACCGGCTGGGCCTGTACATTGCCGGCAAAAATCGCCAGATAAGCGGCTAAAACAACCATTTTATTTCTCATTTTTCTCCTGATATTAACAATACAACAGTGAATCTCTTACTGCTTTGCAGTCGCGCCCGTCAGCAGGGTTACGTTGCTCTTAGTGAAAAAACCATCGAAATCGCCGTAGCGATGGATGTATTCGTTCACCAGCAGTGTATTTTCGGATGGGCAGGAAAATATCTGCTTCAATCCTTCCGGGACGGATCCGACCAGGTCGAGCAGGAAACTCATTCCACTGTTCTTCAGCACGGAAACAGATTCCTCGATCTCTTCGGTCCTGAAAGCCATGTGATGTACCCTCGGTCCGTAATTATGCACAAACTTCTCGGTCGGGCCCGATTTCTCATCGTCGATATATGGAGATATGCCAGATGTGAATACCATGGCAAAGTCTTTAGCCGAAAACCTGGCGACATTCGTGATTGAGTTGAACACTTTGACATAGATTGCAAAGTCGAAATTGTAGTTGGTCAGATTCATGAACTCAATTACTGCCGCGTCTCTGTCTTCGGCCCCGACTCTCGTTGCCGCGTGGTCCAGTTCCTTGATATTTTTTGTGGCTGAAACATCCGGCTTCTGGAATTGCCGGTCCAAAGGCGTGGAATCTGATGAAGCATATTTGCCTTTGTTCTGGTGCCATTGAATAATGCCGATGGAGTTGCCTGTATATACGGATGGAACAGTTTGTATGAAAGAGAAATTGTCCGTATCGATAATATCGTCCGTGAGAAACTCGATGCCTCTTTGCTTTTGGATCGAGACATACCGCTCGATACCCGTCGTCTCGAACACAAACGTTTCCAGCCTGGTGTTCGGAATGTGCCCGGATTTGGGAAACTGGTTCAGTTCCAGGAAAGGATTTTTTTTCTTACGGGACCTTAGAAGAAAATCAGCAGAGCCTTGAGTCTTGAGAACCACCGTGCTAAAGTCGGAATCCTCGAACGCCTCGGCGACATTTAAACCGGTGTATCTCAGAAGCTCTTCGACAGCAGCTTTTTGCCTGTCCGGCTCGGTATTGATAACAATAT
>Ga0315288_10010933_pt1 | contig 11439 bp, 10 predicted proteins | sample YL17G11_20_MG_FD_203454 | JGI IMG/M metagenome (GOLD analysis project Ga0315288, IMG submission 203454) | Sediment microbial communities from Yellowstone Lake, YNP, Wyoming, USA - YL17G11_20 | ecosystem: Environmental > Aquatic > Freshwater > Lake > Sediment | place: USA: Wyoming | collected... | reverse complement strand
CGGCCCTGGTAGCCGCCCTGTCGCGTGAACGTCCACGCGCGCGCGTCGGTCACCTCCAACGCGACGATGTTATCCGGCATAGTATCACTCCATGCGGCGCCGGCCAGGATGACCAGCCAGGCTGCCAGTGCCAAGGTTCTGAACAAGTTCCGGGCCTCCCAGTGGTCTTGCCGTTGAATTCGCCTGACGGGAGCCGGCGGCCTTTCTGTGGAGTGCGGCAGCCATGCTGCCGCTTTCACACGCGCCGAAGGCGCGAGATGGAGGCCAGGGCCGATGCACCGGCTTATGGCGGGTGCGGCCTCCCGCCGCACTCGAAGCGGGAGCAAGGCTCCCGCACTCCATATTCGGAAGCAGGCGCGGCGGCCCCGATGGCGAAGGTGGACGACCGTCAGCCATGATCCGCCCCGCCGAGCCGAAGGACCTGGAGGCCATTCTCGAGATCACGCGACGCGCGTGGGCGGGGCGCTGCGTCGCGTTTCTGCTCGAGGAGCGCCACGGCACCATCGGCGGCACGCCCTGGCACGAGCACAAGTGCGGCGACGTCCGCGCCATGTGCGAGGCCGACTGGAGCCATGTCTTCGTGTACGAGGAAGACGGCCGCGTGGTGGGCTACGCAGGCTGGGGCTATTACCCGGAGCGGCGCGTCGGCGAGGTCGAGAACAACGCCGTGGACCCCGACTTCCAGGGCCGCGGCATCGCCACGGCGCTCATCGCGCGCGTGGTCGAGGAACTGCGCAGACAGGGCGCGCGCGTGCTGATCGTGCACGCTCTCGCCGGGAACCACGCCGCCCGCCGGGTTTACGAGAAGATGGGGTTCGAACTGCTGGTGGATTCTGTGATGTACTCTATGGATGCGTGAGCCATGAAACGTTTGCTTTGCGTCGCCTTGCTCCTGTTGCCATGCGCCGCCGCCTGGGCCGGACCCTGCGTGGTGGGCGCGCCGCTGCTGCCCTCGGCGCCGAAGATTGACGGCGACCTCTCCGACGCGGCCTGGCAGCAGGCGGCGGTGGTGCGGGGGTTCGTGGTCGCGGGCAAACCCAACCCCGAAGTCGCTTCGCCGCTCACCACCATGCGCGTGGGCTACACGAAGCAGGCGCTCTACGTCGCTTTCGAGTGCGACGAGCCGCGCCTCGACCGCCTCGTCGCCGCCAAGCCCGAGCGCGATTACGCCATGGGCAAGGCCGACTCGGTGAGCCTCTACTTCGTGTTCGGGCCGCAGTGGCGGGATGAGCACTACATCGAGATCGCCTGCGACTGCACCGGCGTCCAGCACGATTCCTACGAGCGCGACCACTCCTGGAACGGCGCCTGGAAGTGCGCGACCGGCCGCACCCAGAGCGCCTGGACCGTCGAGTTCGAGATCCCCTTCGCGGACGTGCGCTACACGCTCAAGGGCGGCGACGCCTGGTGGCTGGTCGTCGAGCGCAACCGGCTCGCGGGCGGCCGCGATGACGAGGGTCAGTCCTGGTGCCCCGCGCCGAACAAGATCCGCTCCGCGGAGGCGGCCGGCCGGCTCGTCTTCGGCGCCCTGGCCGAGAACACCGTCGTTGACGCCGCCGCGCTGGCCGCGGACACTGACCGGACGCTGCCTCTGCTGCGCGGCGAAGCCGCCCGGACCGACGAGGGCCGCGCGGCGCTCACCCGGATCGAGGCGATCCGCGCGCAGGCCCAGGCGTGGAGTTCCCCGGCCGGCGCGCTCACGCCCGAGCAATGGCAGGCCCGCCGCGCGGAGATCGAGCAGGCGCGCGCCCGCTTCGAGAGCCTCTACTGGACGGTGCGCTTCGCCGCGCTCCTGGACGGCTGAACGCATGCGGCCGGGTGACACAACGCGCCGGGTGATCGCGGACGACGACGCCCTGCGCGCATTCTGCGACGCACTGCGCGGCGCGCAGAGCGTGGGCCTCGACACCGAGTTCATCCGCGAGCGCACCTACGTGCCCGTGCTCGAGACCGTCCAGGTCGCCGCGCCCGGCCGCTGCGCGCTCATAGACCGCCGGGGCGTCGGCGATCTCGCGCCCCTGGCGCAGGTGCTCCTCGATCCGCAGATCGAGAAGGTGCTCCACGCGGCCGAGCAGGACCTCGAACTCCTCAAGCCGGCCGTGGGCGGCGTGCCCGCGCCCATCTTCGACACCCAGATCGCCGCCGCGATGCTGGGCTATGGCCCGCAGTTGAGCCTGAACGACCTGCTGGAACGCGCGCTCGGCGAGAGCAAGCGCCACTCGGAGAGCCGCGCCGACTGGAGCCATCGTCCGCTGCCGGCGAAACTCATCGAGTACGCGCTGGATGATGTCTGCTCGCTGCTGGCAGTCCACGATCACCTGCGCGAGCGCCTCGTCGCCGTAGGCCGCCTCGAGTGGGCGCGCGAGGAGTTCCACGACCTCGAGGCCGCCGCCGCGAAGCCGCCGCCCGACGACCGCAGGCTCTACACCCGCGTGCGCGGCTATTCCGCGCTGAGCCGCCGCGGGCTCGCCATCCTGCGCGAACTCGCGTCCTGGCGCGAGGCCGAGGCGCGCCGCCTCAACCAGCCGCGGGGCCGCATCCTGCGCGACGAGGCATTGGTGGCCTTGGCGCGCCGCGCCCCCACCGACCCCAACGATCTGGGCGCCGCGCGCTGGACGCCCGCGCGCGCCCTGCAGGTCCACGCCCAGGAGATCGTCGCCGCGGTGCGCCGCGGCCTGGCCGCCGACAAGCAGGACCTGCCGCTCAAGCCGCGCCCGGCGCGCGCCGCCGGCGACGGCGTGATCGAACTGATGCAGGCCGTGGCCCGCAAGCGCGCCGAGGAGCACCAGATCGGCGTCCACCTACTGGCCGCGCGCGAGGACCTGGCGCGGCTGCTCGGCCACGCGCGGGGCGAGCCGCAGCCCGACCTGCCGCTGCTTCACGGCTGGCGCTGGGACCTGCTGGGGCGCGACCTGGTGGGGCTGCTGGAGGGCCGGCTTTCGGTTGCCGTGGACCCCGCCACTGGCGACCTCACCGTGCGATCGTCGTAGGGCGCAGTGCCTCTGCCGTTTCCTGGATCACCGGTCCCCTATCACCTATCCCCTGGAAAACGGTGCGCCCCGGCGGGGAGGGCCGGGGCGCGGATGGTATCGGTCTGGGGGGGATAGAAGGTAGAGGACAGAACTCACCAGGCTACAAGGGCCGAGATTCCTCGCTGCCCCTCGGGATCCTGAAGGACCCCTCGGGGTCCTGAAGGGCACTCGGAATGACATCTCAGCGGTTGAGGACGGAACTCACTTCCGCGATCTTGGAAACCGGCTGCAGGCAATCCACGATGCTGTGCGCGTAGCCGCCGTGGGTATCGCGCTGCGAGAGGTCCACGATCTTGGTGCCCCGGATGGTCATCCCGTTGGGGTCCACGAGCAGCCGCAGCACCGGCCGGGCCAGGTCGTGTTCGCTGCCCCCCGTGATCACCGCCCACTCCCGGCTGTCCAGGCGCACGATCGCCCCCGGCGGGTACAACTTCATGAGCGCGGCGAACCGCGCCAGCAGCCGCGGCTCGAACTGCCCCCGCCCCGAGTAGAGCATCCAGCCCACGGCCTGCTCGGGGCGCACCGGCGCGCGGTAGGGCCGCACGGTGGTGAGCGAGTCGTAGCAGTCCACCACGGTCACGATGTGGCTGAAGAAGTTGAGCAGCCGCGGCCGCGTGAGTTTCGGGTAGCCGCTGCGGTCGTGCTTGATGTGGTGCTCGAAGGCCACCACCGGCGCCAACTCGGGCACCCCCGCCGTGGTCCCCAGGATGCGCGCCCCCACCGCGGGGTGGGTGTGCATGAGCATCCATTCCTCTTCGGTGAGCGGCCCCGGCTTGCGGACGATGTCGAGCGGCACGAACACCTTGCCGATGTCGTGCAGGATGCTCGCCACCCCCAGGTCCACCAACTGCGCCTCGGTGAGCCCCAGGGTGTAACCGAACATCATCGCCACGATGCACACGTTCACCGAGTGCTCGTAGAGGTACTCATCATAGGACTTGATGGCCGCCAGGCTCAGCAGCGCCGAGGAGTCGTAGAGCACCGACCCCAGGATCTCCTCCACCACCGCCCGCACCTCGGCCCCGTCAATGGCCTGGCCCTTCTCCACCGCCGACATCGTCTTCTTGATGGTCTCGACGGCGTCCTCGTAGATCTCGATCGCCTCGCGCTGCTTGAGGTCCTCGGGGCGCTGTTCGGCGTCCGCCGGCTCGACCACCACGTGGGTCACGCTGCGGTGGGAGAGGATGTCGGAGGCGTCGCCCTGCAGTTCGAGCGCCTGGGGGTTGGTGATGAGCAGTTCCGCCACCGCCTCCAGTTCGCTGGCCTGGACCCCGGGCAGAAACGTCAACTTCCCCACGCCGCGCGTGGTGAACTCCTCGGCCAGCGGCACCAGCACGCCCACGGGATCGCGCAGCGGCAGGTTGCCCAGGATGAACTCGTCGCCCCGGATGTTGAGCACGATGTGGGCCCGCTCCGCCAGCAACTCGCCCAGCGCGTCGGCCGCCCCCTTCACCGCCTCGCGCGCCACCGAGTGCTGGATCCCGTAGAAGATCGCGTTCCGCACGCAGGTGGCGAGCAGGGTCATCGCCTGCTCGGTGGCCTGCGCCAGCGCCGCGTCCTCGATGGCCTCGCCGAGTTCCGCCTTCTCGCGTGTGGTTGCGACCCGCACCTTCATCTCCCTTTAGCGCTTCGGGGACTGCAATTCCTCGAACACCTGCAAGCACGCGCTGCGCAGGCCCGGCTCCTTGTCCCGCGTGAAACTGGCCAGCAGGTCCAGGCATTCCGCCGTGCCGATCTGCTTCAGCGCGTTGAGCGCGCACAGCCGCATCTCTTCATTGCGCTTGCGCTGCCAGAGCGTGCGGCGCTTGAGCACCCGCCCCAGCGCCTCGATCGCCTGCCCCCCGCCGATCTTGCCCAGCGCCGCCATCGCCTCCATCCGCTCCGGCGCCAGCCGCACCGAGAGGTTCCACTTGGTGGCGATCCGCGTCAGCGCCGGCACTCCGGCCGGGCTGCGCAGTTCTCCCAGCGCCGCGATCGCCGCCCGCCGGATGGAGGCGTTCCCATCCTCCAGCGCCGGAAGCAGCAGCGGCACCGCCTGCTCGTGGCTGCTCTTGCCCAGGTTCTGCACCACCGCCAGGCGCACCAGGGCGTCGCGTGAATCCAGCCCCCTGCCCAGCGCCTGAAGCGCGGCGCCGGTGCCCAGCCTGGCGAGCACCGTCACGATCGCCAGCGCCGCCTGCGAGTAGCCGGCCTGCAAGGCCTTGGCCAGAGACGGCACGGGCCCGTTGCCCATCCGCACCAGCACCTCGGCCAGCACCGAGTCGCAGCCCGGGGGCAGCGGCTCGCCCAGCAGGTCCACGATGGTGGGCACGGCGTCCGTGCCGAGGTGGGCCAGCAGGTCCCCCGCCACCTGGATCTGGTCCGCCGAGCCGGTGCGCACCGCCTGGGCGGCGAATTGCAGCACCGCGCCGGTGCCGATCGCCTGCAGCGCCGAGGCCGCCCGCAGCCGCTGCCAGGCGGGGTAGCCCTTCTTATCGTCGGCGTGGGCGGCGAAGGTGGAGAGGATGCCCAGGGCCGGCGCGCGGTGGCCGTGCTCCATGAGCCAGACGGCCTTGCGCTCCAACTCGGTGGCCACCTTGGAGTAGCCGTCGAGTTTTTCTTCTTTGTCGAGCACCTCCAGCAGCACCGCGGCGGCGTCGGCGGCGATCGCCTGGGCCTTGGCCGACTGGAACAGGTCGGGCATCTCCTGCCAGGGCGCCATCGGCGCCAGCCGCATCTGCGCCATCCCCTCCAGGAGCGCCCCCAGCCGCGTCTGGCTGTCGGTCACCTGCTCGATCTCGGTCGCCCCCGGGCCGCTCTGGCCCGCGGCCGCGCCCGCGATCCCCCTGGGGATGCCCCGCGCCGCCGCCAGGCTGCGCGCCAACTCCATCATCAGCGAAGGGATCTTCTCGTGGCCGGGCGGCAACTCGGAGAGGTCGCCGTCCGCGGGCATCTGGGCTTCGCGCCGCTTGTCCTTCCAGGTGGGCGCCTGGAGGCTGAAGATCTTGGGGCGGATCGCGGGGGGCAACTTCGCCACCCCCTGGCGCACGCTCCCCTTCACCTGCTCCCACTCGCCCGCCGACCGCGCCAGCACGATGCTCTCGATCTTCTGCACCACCTGGCCCGCGAACGCGGCCCGCCCCGCCTCCAGGGTCGCCCGGTCCGCCTGCGAGACCGCCGACGCGATCACCCGCGCCACGCTGCCCGAGTCCTTGAGCAAATCGAGGAACTCGAGGTAGGTCTCCTCGTCAATCTCATCGGTTTCGCCCGCCAGCAGTTTGGCGATCTTGGCGATGATCTCTTCGCGCCTGTGCAGCAGCCGCGAGGTCTGCTTCTCCTCTTCGGCGGGGGGAGGCGCCTCCTCGTCGTAGGCGATCTCCGCGATCACAATCCCCTCGATGCCCGCCGCGCGCATGATCGCCGCCGCGCCCCCCTTGGCGCGCAGCCGGGCGGGGTCGAGATCAATGGTCGAGAGGAAGGTCGCCAGTTCGGTCTGGTCGGTCTCGGGCTTCAAGGTGACCGACTGGATCCCCCGCTGCCGCAGCCGCTGCGCCAGGGCGCGGGTGTCGGCGTTCTGGCGGTAGGCCTTGCGGTCGGCCAGCATCCCCGCCTCGCTGGCCGTGAGGATCAACTTGCCCCGCGTGCGGAGCGCCTGCTGCAACGCGGCGCAGGCCGCCTCGCGGGCGTTGACGGCGATCGGGTGGTCTTCCTGGTAAAGCCCGGTCGCCCGGCGCGCGGAGGAGAGCCGGTCGAACAGCACCTGCAACTCGTCCGGCATCGCCGGAACGGAGTAGATGATCGGTTCCTCTTCGACCGTGGTGTCCGTGCTCATCGCACGCTGCCATCCCCTCTCGTGCGGCCGGCTTGCGCCGGGGAAGGCCTCGCCAAGCCGCCCGTTCAGCGGCCCTGAAATGCCGCAGCCGAGCCGATACCGACACTGTTATTCCATATTTCCCTCGCCTTTTTCGGACCCCCAAACCGGCCCCCCGGCCAGGAATCGCGGGCGCCGCGCCAGCCCCGGCGCTGCCGGCGACGCCCCCGGGCGCCGACGGGCAGAATGCCCTGTGGCCGCGCCAGGGCGATTCCCAGGTTTGCCGCGGCCCGAGACGGGGTAACCCGATTATGCGCCGCCAGGGCGTCGGGCTTGCCGCATCCCCTGTGGTGAGCCTTCCCCCCCGCGCTCTGGCGGCGTTTTTCTTTGCCCCCGTTTGTCGCAATGGGCCGCATTCCCGGAAGGAGGTCCCCTGCGGGCGGCGAATCTGAACCCACGTCAAAGGGCCAAGCGGGCCCGAGCCTGATGGAGTCAACGAGGAGGTGAGGTTCATGGCCGGAGGATGCTGCGGCGACAAGAAGAAAGTCGAAGCGAAGAAGGACACCAAGGAAGCCAAGAAGGGAAAGTGCTGAAACCAGTCTCCTGACAGTCGCTTAAGCCAACAGAGGCGAGCCCCGGGCTCGCCTCATTCTTTTCAGGCCGCTTTGGAGTGCGGCCTCTTCTGATTGGGCCTTCTCAGCCTTGACAAGGGGGTCTGCGCGGCTACAATGCCTCTTGGATCAACGGCAACACAAGGGGGGCCGCGATGCGCACTTCCCGCGCCTTCTCTACTTCCGCCGCGGCACCTCGCGCGCAAGCCGTCTCCACAGGAGGCAAGCCATGAATCGCGACTGGTATCTAAAGGGCATTCTGACGGCCATCGCGCTGGGGCTCTGGGTCGCGATCCTGAGGCCGGCGCTGTTGCCCCGGCCGAGTGAGGCGGCTGGGCCGGCGCGCGTGGTGCGATCAGAGCGGTTTGAGTTGGTGGACGCAACCGGCGCAGTACGGGCGGTGTTGGGCTCGTTGCCGGGGATGATGGGGAGCGATGGCAAGGGGCTGTGCGTTTATGACAGGGCAGGAAAGCCGCGGGCCTGGCTCGGCTTCGAGGACCACGGCGCGATTCCCGGCCTGTACCTGCTTGGCCCCGACGGGGCGCGGGTCATGCTGTGGAGTCATGACCAGAGCACGCCCTCCTTCATCCTGCGCGATCAACGACAGAAGATCCGGTTCCACGCACCCTAGGCGGCCCGCCGTTGGGGCCATCCTCCGCGGGGCCAGCCCGCTGCCATGCGCCGGGCGACCTGCGGAAGGAGCGTGTCTGACCGCGACAACGAACGCGCGAGGGCCTGGCTGCCCATGGGCCAGTGAGGGGCAACGGGCAGGCGTGTCGCTACGGCTTGCGCTGGCCAGCGTCGCGCAGCCGTCCCGCCACGGCCCGGCCCCGCTCGGTGAGCCGGTAGAGGCGGTTGTGCACGCGCTCGACCAGGCCGTCAATCATGAGCGCGGCCACCGCGCGCAGGCCGGTGTCGGCCTGGTCGGCGTGGTAGACGCCGCCGATGTCTTCACCGTTGACGCGCAGCCAGTCGTGGACCACGTCGCGGCGGGTGACGCGCTCGATCGCGCCGCCCGCCGGCAGCGCGGCCAGGGCGCCCTTGAGGATCGCCTTCTGCAGGTCGTCGAGCAGGCGGCGGGCGAGGTATTCCTCGGCCCAACGCCGGTCTTCCGTGGGTGTGTTCATGGTGCGGCCTTCGGGCTCAGCCCGGGACCGGCGGGCGAAAGGTGGTGCCGAAGGAGGGAGTCGAACCCCCATGGGCTTGCGCCCGGGTGATTTTGAGTCACCTGCGTCTACCATTCCGCCACTTCGGCACTCTCGTGGCGAGTGGATTGTACCACAGCGCGCCGGCGTTTGTCATTCCCGCCGGAACACCACCCGGCACACGCTGTCGCCGCAGCACATCTTCTGCGGCAGCGCAACCGCGATCGCCGGATCGAACTCGCGCGCCCAGGCTCCATAATCGGTGGGGCAGATCGCCTCGGCCACTGTCGCCGCCAGGTGCATGCGGTCCGCCTTGCGCAGCAGTTCGATCCAGGGGCACCTGCGCACGGCGATCTCGGCGCGGTCCGCCTCCACGCTCACGACGGAGTAATCATACTGCTCGGCCTCGAACTTCAGCCCCAGCGCGGCGATGAGATCCTCCAGCCCGCGCCCCTCGATGCCCAGCAGTTCGCGCGCGCGCCGCGCCTGGATCTTCCCCAGCGCTCGCCACACCTCGACGTCGAGCCGCAGCGCCTCGTCGAACCCGTGCGCCTGCTCGACCTTCGAGAACCACAGCCCGTCGGCCGCGAAGTAAGAGCGGCGCAGGTATTCGGCGATGGCGTTGGGATCCATTGCCTTCACCTACTCGTTCAGCGGAAGCAGGAGGCTGCTGGAGACCCAGCCGCCCAGGATGGTCAGGATGAAACTGAAGTACACGTAGATCCGGGCCGGCTCGTAGAAACTACCGTTGGTGAAGAAGGCAGAGCCCGATGAAAGGCTGTACATCGCGACCAGCAAGCCCGTGACAATCGCATTCGTGAAACCCACTGCCAACGTGGTGGGGTTAAGGCTCCTGACCAGGAGCGCGAAGAACAGATACCCCGCCAGCGCCGCCAGCGGCCCGGCCGCGCCGCCTGCCACGGTGAATGCGACCAGCGCCACCACGCCGGGGAAGTCGCTCTCGAAGGGCGCGCCGCAGCGCGAGGTCGCCAGGAAGAGGCCGCACAGGAAGAGCGCCCCCGCGCCCACCGGCCACCAGGCGCCGGGCGCGGCGCGGATGATCGCCATGGCCGCTGCCACTACGACGCCCGCCAGCCCGAGGAACTTCTCCAGCCGGTAGCCGAAGGGCGTCCCCGCGCGCGACGTCTCGGCCGCAGCCCTGGCAGACGACGTGCGCACTGCTTCCTCCAGCGGCCGCGTGGCGCGGAGCCGCTCCGGGGAGGCGCGCCGTCGCGACCGCCGCGCAGGCGGGGCAGGCGCTGGAGGCGGCGCCTTCGGGCGCTCCGGCGGCGCTTCTGCCTCGGGGTGATCGGGAAAAGTAACCTTGCGCGACTTGGTTAGCGCGTCGAAGGCGGAGTCCGCTGGAAGTTCGTCGAGGTGCTTGAGGTCGCGGTCGCCGTGGCGCGAGAGGGGCGTGGTGGGCGGCAGGTCCCAGGGCGCGGGCGAGTCGCGCTCATCCAGGGGCCGCTGCTCGCGGTCGCCGAGCGGCCGGTGGCACCACTCGCACTTGTCCTCGGTGCGGCTCTCCATCCCGCACCAGCGGCAGTACATGCTTACTCCTGTTGCACGAACTCCAGCGACTCGAGCATGTGCGCATAGGCCGGCGCCAACACCCGGCCCCAGTCCTGCTCGTCGCCGAAGAAGTCCAGCCAGAACTGGTCATCGCCATAGATGATCGTGTAGCACTTGCCCAGCACGCGGCTGGGCTTGCCGCCCCAGGCCGCGGGGCGAGTGTAGGCCACATCGCACCAGGCCGCAAAGTTGGAGGCGACCTGGCCTGTCTCGGTGGGCGACGAGGTCAGGCCCGGCCAGCGCGCGCGCAGGCTGCGCAGGTGCTCGCCCTGCAGGTCCACCAGCGTGCGGCGCCGGACGGCTGCGCTTCTCAACATCAACACGCTTTCGGCCCCGCGCAGAGGGGACCGCCTGATGCTCAGGCGATCGTCGGCCGAAGCGCTGATGACCATCTCCTGGCCGCCGACCCACCCCGAGGCCTGCTGCTCCTGCTTCCACCCCTGTGGGCAGGCGATGCGCAGGGATGCCGCCGACCAGTTGTAGGTGGTCCAGCGCGTCACCGGCGCCAGCGGCTGGGCCGCGGGACGCCGCGCCATCGCCAGTTGCGCGCCGATGGCGATCAGCGCCGCGATCCACAGCAGCCGGTAAGCGCCGCGCCCGCGGGTTTCCATCGGGTTTCTGCTTCCCCCAGAGCCGGTGAATCTCCTGTCGTTCCAGGCGTTCTGGGGCTCGATGATGTCGTTCCGAATCGAGGCCCTTCACGGAGTTCACCCTGAGCGAAGTCGAAGGGTTCAGGGTGACACAATCGGGGGGGGCGGCCCAACAGGAACTCGCGCGCCTTCCCCGAACACCAGAGCGACCAAGCGGAGCGGGAGGAGCGATGATGAGACGACTCGGGCTGGCGGCTTTCGGGCTGGTTCTCGTGGGGCTTGCGGGCGCAGGCTCGCGATCTGCCGACCAGCCGCCTCCCGCCTATCCCATGCGCACTTACATCTGCCACCGCGCCGCGGGTCCGATCACGATTGACGGGTTGCCTTACGAGGAGGGCTGGCGGTCCGCCCGCTGGAGCGACTCCTTCGGCGACATGTTCTTCCCCGACCGCCCCGTCGCGCTGCAGACCAGGGTCGAGGCCGCCTGGGATGACCAGGCGCTTTACGTCGCGCTGCGCGCGCGCGATGACGCCCCCTGGGCCACGCTCCGCCAGCGCGACGCCGCGCTCTTCACCGAGGAGGTGCTCGAGGTTTACCTGGACGAGAACAACGACCAGCGCAACTACCTCGAGTTCGAGGTGAACCCGCTGGGCGCGGAGATAGACTTGCTCATCCCTTACGCCGGCGCCCAGGCGGACT
>Ga0315288_10010931_pt1 | contig 11441 bp, 5 predicted proteins | sample YL17G11_20_MG_FD_203454 | JGI IMG/M metagenome (GOLD analysis project Ga0315288, IMG submission 203454) | Sediment microbial communities from Yellowstone Lake, YNP, Wyoming, USA - YL17G11_20 | ecosystem: Environmental > Aquatic > Freshwater > Lake > Sediment | place: USA: Wyoming | collected... | reverse complement strand
TCTCCATTTCCTTGGCGTCGTGAAACGGAAGCCCATCTCCTCTCAGCAGCCGTACGAAGGGCGGCTCTTCGAGGTGATAGATCAGGCGGTCGAGTTCGTACTCGGCAAGTTGAATCGTCCTGTGGGAACACGGGCGAAAAGCTCGCGGGCGCCCGGGGATTTTGAGATCCCTCGTTCCGCGATCACAGAAGCAGTCGTGAACGCCGTTGCACACCGCAACTACCGGCACAACGGTTTCGTTCAGGTGATCGTGTTCGCGGACCGGGTTGAAATCTGGAACCCCGGTGAACTTCCGCCCGGCCTGACTCCGGAACTGTTGCGCGAACCTCACGGCCCGATCCCGCGCAACCCACTCATCGCTGAGCCGCTGTTTCGGGTGAAGCTTGTGGAGAAGGCCGGTACCGGCACCACGGACATGATCGCCGATTGTCGGGCAGCGGGACTGGCAGAACCATACTTCCACCAGAGCGGTCCGCACTTCGTCGCGACGCTCTGGCGTGCCCGTGCGCAAGCCAGAAGGTCAGAGTCGGGGTCAGAGTCGGGGTCAGAGTGGGGGGCAGAGTGGTGGCGCAACAGGGCAGAGTGGAGGGCAGAGTGGGGGGTAGACTCCGTCCATAGCCGGGTAATGTCCGCGCTGGCTCAGGGACCGCTCTCACGTTCACGGATGGCCGCGGCAATTGGCCACCGCGCGGTGAGCCGGGCGCTTCGCCAGGCACTGGCCGACCTGATGAACGAAAGCATCGTTGCGTATACGTTGCCAGGTAAGCCCAACAGCCGACTTCAGAGATACCAGGCGACTCCTGGAGCGCCGAAATACGGCCAGGACATCTGAAATGGTTGGGTCAAGACACTGACGCTCGGGTACTGAGATTCGCGGTACCCACGGACGTCCGAGAATGCAGACCAGCCGGGATATGAGGACTCGCGCAGCCCACGGACGTCTGAGAGCGAGGCCAAAGACATTGACTTCATGGTATATTGTGGTTGACGAGACGGACAAGGACGGGTTGGTCGCTCCATTCGAGCCAATGACGGTTTGCGGCGGACATCGCACGATGCGACCACGGACAGTGACGATTTGGAACTGCCGCCACGGTCGCTGAGGCCGAGGACGAGTTGACGAAGGACACTGACGCTGCTGGCCCTGGTTTATGGAGTTCCGGCACAGCAGCGCAGCCGAACAAGCCGGTGTACCTGACTGGCACTGGCTGGGTAAGTTTCGACTGTCTGGTGAACGCCAGCGCCAGCAAGTAACCGGCTGGTTCAACGAAACACAGTTCGGGGATTTGGGAAAGACCTGCTTGCCGAAAGAGGGTGAAGTGCGCCCAAAGAAGAGAGAAGACAGAATGACAGTTGCAGAACAGACCAAGAAGCGCGAGGAGATAATTCGATCCGCAAGGCAGCTTGCGGAGGAATATCGGTCCGATGACAATCTGATTGCCTGCTATATTACCGGAAGTTTCGCAAATGGACGATACAGAAAGTATTCCGACATAGATTTGCACTTTGTCTTCAGGAGGATCTACAAGAAGGAGTATGCAGTCTATGGTCGAATATTTCAAGATACTCGGTTCGATTTGATCTTTGATGATGTACAAACCGCAGATGATTCATTCAAGAGACAGTTTGGGAATGACATTGACACAGCGATAACAATATGGGACAAGGAAGAGTTCATTCGGGACAGAAGAGAGAAGTATGGAACAACAACCAAATTTGGGTTCATACCGAGCCTTCAACAGAAGCGATCGCTTCGTTACAAATGCCTCAATTATCTGATGGACGCATCGAGCTCACTTTCTGATGGTGACCATGAGAGTGCACTGTATACGCTGAAGAAATGTGTTGACGAAATAGTACAGATTGAAAGGCTGGTAATCTCTGACCCTCACTGGAATCAATGCAAGACAAATTTGGAATGGCTCCGGGGCAAAGGCAATGAGGAAATCTACGATATCTTTAGGACTATCAGTGATGGTTCTGCTGAGAGCCGGAGATTGGACCATATTGTACGAAGGATCGCTCTGCATGTGAACGGATTAAGGAAACTGGAAAAATGGCTGAGTCTTCCCCTGTTCTGAAAGACTGGCAAGGCGCACAAGAAGCGTCAGCTCGAGACCATGGCCGATTTTTTCATCAGACTGGGTGAACGGTACAACAATCGCGTTGCCTTCGTCGCCACTGATGATTTGACCTTCGGGCTGGCCCGTATGGGCTCCGTTGCTTCTGAACGAAGAGGCGTTGAGTCCTCTGTATTCCGGGCGTTCGAGGACGCCCGTAGATTGCTACTGTCGGAAGATCCAAGGTCAATATGACGCCCGTTCGCGAGTTCAGCATTGCAGCTTTGCAGTTCTCCTCAATTTCATTTGTTGTAATGGACAAGTGCCCCAGGCGTCGTGGCGCTGGCCGCAGTCGGGCATGCCGCTCCCGAAGTCCTTGACCGAGAGGTTACGATGCAGCTTCCAGGGGCTGTACTGTTCTGCACGCCGAAATCCCTGAGTCGGGCACCGATTTGTCATGGTTCTTGACTGCACAGTTCGGCAACCGTACACTATACATCTACACCTCTCCCGTTCCCCGACCGTCAGGGCACCGGTCCTCGGCGACGCCCTGTCACTGCCGGTTGTTGCGTTGTGCGCGTTCGGCTGCGGAATGTAGCAGTGACAAAACACTAGAACAAGACGCCCATGGCACCACGAAGACCCTCGTTGAAGCGGCCGCCAACTGTGCGGGAGAGGAACGAGGGCGCTGTGCGCTCGCGCACTGGCGTGCCGCCGGCAGTGATGTCGCCCGAGCAAGCGGCAGAAGTGATCCACGAGTTGCGGGCTGGCCAGGTAGAGCTGGAGACGCAGAACAAGGAGTTGCGCCGCGCACAGGCGGAACTGGAGGCAGCCCGCGAGCGCCTTGAGAAGAAGCATGCAGAGGACGAGGCCCTTCTCCACAACGTGATCAGCGCCTCAACCGACCTCATATTTGTCAAAGACACGAAACTCCGCACAATTCTTTGCAGCGAGAGCTATGCCCGGGCGGTCGGCAAGCTGCCGGCCGACATGTACGGAAAAAATGACATTGAGAACGGTTGGCTGCCGGAGCTGGTGAAGGGAAACCCGGCAGCAGGGGTCAGAGGCTTCGAGCAGGACGACAAGGACGCCTTGAGCGGGAGGAACGTGCATAACCCGGCCGATCCCGCCAATGTCGGCGGAGAGCTGAGGATATTTGACACCACCAAGGTTCCCTTGAGGGACGCCGTGGGAGAAATTGTCGGAGTGATTGGTATCGCACGCGACGTGACCGAGCGAGTCATGGTGGAACAAGTGCGGGCTCGGCAAACCGCGATACTTGATGCCACCCCTGACTTCGTGGGATTTGCCGATGCCAAGGACGGTCGAATCCTGTATGTGAATCGGGCAGGCCGCGCGATGGTCGGGATTGGGGAGGAGGAGGACGTCACACGACACAAGATCCCCGATGTTCACCCGCAATGGGCGTACAAGAAGTTTCGCGAAGAGATGATGCCCGCAGCCATTCGCGATGGCGTGTGGACCGGCGAATCCGCCTTACTGCATAGGAGCGGCTACGAGATTCCAGTGCACATGGTCCTTCTGGCCCACAAGTCAGCCGATGGCCAGGTCGAACGGTTCTCCACAATTTCGCGCAACATCACCGAACGCAAGATCCTGGACGAGACACAAGCATTCCTCCTTCACACCGGACGCACGGGCTCTGGCGAAGACTTCTTCCAGTCCCTTGCGCGATACCTCGCCTCAACGCTGGACATGGACTACGTATGCATCGACCGGCTCGATGGCGATGGGTTGACGGCCCGCACGGTTGCCATCTACAACGACGGGGCCTTTGACACAAACGTCTCCTACGCTCTGAAAGACACGCCCTGTGGCGACGTGGTGGGCAAGGCGATCTGCTGTTTTCCCCGCAACGTGAGCGCGCCATTTCCCAATGATGCGGCTCTTCAGGACCTGAAAAGTGAGAGCTATATCGGTACAACCCTGTGGGGTTCCGACGGAAAGCCCATTGGCCTCATTGCGCTCATCAGCCGAAAGCCCCTGACGAATCCTGCGCTTGCCGAAGCTGTGCTCAAGCTGGCTGCAGTGCGTGCTGCAGGAGATCTCGAACGTACCGTGGCAGAGGAGCGCCTGAGACAGGCGCACGACACCCTCGAACAGCGAGTCCTTCAGCGTACGGCTGAGCTGCACGAAGCCAACGTGGCCCTCGAACAGGAGATGGCACAGCGCCAGACGACAGAGGTCTCCCTGCGCAGCAGCGAAGAGCGATATCGCCGCATTACCGAGGGCATCACCGACTATCTTTACAACGTGCAGGTCAAGGACGGCGTGGCCGTCAGCACCACCCACAATCAGGCATGCGAAGTAGTGACCGGGTATGCGATTGATGAGTTCAGCGCCAACCCCCTGCTCTGGGCGGCCATGATCCCGCAGGCGGATCGCGAATCCGTGCTCGAATGCGTCCGAACCATGCTTGCCGGTGGGACGACACAGACAATTGAACATCGCATCATCCGAAAGAGTGGTGAGGTCCGGTGGGTCAGCGCAACCATGCTGCCCCATGTCGACAAGACCGGAACGCTGTTGTCCTACGACGGTGTCATCAAGGACATCACAGCCAGAAGGACCATGGAGGAGGCGCTCCGTCTGAGCGAAGAGAAGTACCGTATGGTGGCAGACTACAACCACGACTGGGAATACTGGCTCAACCCGGCAGGCGAGTTCATATATGTCTCGCCCTCGTGCATGCGCATTTCCGGATACGCACCTCACGACTTCAAACACGACAGGGACTTGCTCGCAAAAATCACCCACCCCGATGATCGTGTCATAGTGGAGACCATCCTTGCAGACGCTGCCCGGGGGTCGACAAGCACCTGCCAAAGCCTTGACTTGCGGGTGATCGGCAAAGACGGTACCGAGCGCTGGGTAAACCACGTCTGCCGGCCGGTGACCGGATCCAACGGCGCCTACCTGGGGATCAGGGGAAGCCTCAGGGAGATCACCGACCGGAAACAGATGGAGTCCGACCTTGCTGACAATGAGAGATTCCTGCGCCAATTGACCGAGAACATACAAGAGATATTCTTCCTCCTCGATGCTGTCAGCACAGAGCTGCTCTTTGTCAGTCCCGCAGCTCAGGATATTCTTTGCCTGACACCCGGGAAGGCGCCCCGGAATTTCAGCGAATTCATTGATATGGTGGTTGAGGAGGACAGGGCGCTCTTCGGCTCTGGCGGTCGCTGGTTCGCCGAGGGTTCGAAGCTTGATGTGGAGTTTCGGATTGTCCGGGCAGATGGCGAAATCCGGTGGCTCCGACTGCGAACCTTCCCAGTACTCGACGCTCACCGGAAGCAGTACCGCGTGGCAGGCATTGCCGCCGACATCACAGCCCACAAGCTGGCTGCCGAGAAGGAGGCCTTGCACATCCGGCAACTGCAGCAAGCCGACAAGATGGCGAGTCTGGGGGCGCTGGTCTCGGGCGTTGCGCATGAAGTCAACAATCCCAATAACTTCATCATGCTCAACAGCCCTATACTGCGGCAAGCCTGGGAAAGTGCCAAGCCGATTCTCGACGAGTACTTTGCCGCAAACGGTGACTTCAAGATGGGTGGGATCAACTATTCCCGGATGTCGCAGAGGATTCCGCAGCTCTTCGACGGCCTCGAAAAAGGCTCGCGCAGAATCCAGCGCATTGTTGCCAATCTCAAGAACTACGCGCGCAAGGACGTCACCTCCTACGACAACACGATTGATGTCAACCAGGTGGTCACCGCCGCCATTTCGCTCATGGAGAACATGATCGTCAAATATACGAATCGATTCTCATTCGAGTCAGCCCCGGGCCGGGTACTCGTTGCCGGCAATGACCAGAAGCTCGAACAGGTGCTCATCAACCTGATCCATAACGGATGTGAGGCGCTCACCTCCCGCGAAAAGGCCCTTAGGGTCCGCGTAGGACGGGATGAAGAGTCTTGTTTCATCACCGTTCGTGACGAAGGTTGTGGAATCGCCGAGTCGGACATGTCGCAGCTTACGGTTCCGTTCTTCACAACCAAACGCGACAGCGGCGGTACCGGGTTGGGTCTGTCGGTATCAGCCGGAATCGTGGCGGAGCATGGCGGCAGCCTGGAGTTCGAATCGAAGCTCGATGAAGGAACAACCGCCCGGGTGATCATTCCTTTGCTGAGAGCGACAACCGGGGCTCAATGATTCTGGAGCCGGGAGATCCGCAACTGGACTTGGACAATATTCAGCAGTCGAGGGACCGGACTGGATGTATGTTGTGGACATAGAGAGAGCCCCCGATCATGACGCAGAACAAGCAACCGTCACCCCGGACCCGCAGAACGAGCAGGAATGCGTCCCAGGGCGCTTCGCCGGGGTCGAGGGACTATGTGCGCGCGGTTCTCGATGGGCTTTCGTCCCATATCGCCATTGTGGATGGCAATGGGATTATTGAGACAGTCAACCGTGCATGGCGGATGTTTGCGGAAGAGAATCCACCCGTCCGAGGCAATGTCTGCGAGGGCGCGGACTACCTTGCCACGTGCGACACGGCCATTGGATCGGACTCCGATATCGCACGCAGCGCGGCTGAGGGAATTCGAGGGGTGCTCCAAGGGCAAACAGCGCGATTCACTATCGAGTACCCCTGCCATTCTCCAGAAGTGCAGCGATGGTTCGCACTGAGAGTTACCCCGCTTCCAGGACCCGGACCGGTCCGAGCCATCGTCGCACACGAGAACATCACCGAGCGCAGGCAGGCCGAAGACGCCGTTCAGGAAGCGCACCGTGCGCTTGAACGGCGGGTCGAGGAGCGTACGGCCGAGCTGGCTTCCGCGAACCGGGCGCTCGAAGCCGAAATAGCGCGGAGGCAATCGGTGGAGGACTCCCTGCGACTGAGCGAAGAGCGGTACCGCATTGTGGCGGAATTCACCTATGACTGGGAGTACTGGGAGGCTCCCGACGGAACGCTGGAATACATCTCGCCCTCCTGTGAGCACGTTACGGGGTACAGCGCGACGGAGTTTCGGTCGAACCCCGCGCTCATCCGGAGCCTCGCACATCCCGACGATCCGGGGAGGCTGGCCAATCATCGGCATGCAGTGCCATCGGGAGCGGATGAGGAGGACTATCATGAATTGGTCTTTCCGATCTTGACGAAGAACGGCGGGAAATGCTGGATATCGCATATCTGCAGGAAGGTTCACAATAGCGATGGCGTGTATCTCGGGCGTCGCGCATGCAACCGAGACATCACCGAGCGAGAACTGGCTCTCGAGAAACTGGTAGATAGCGAACGACTATTCCGCCAGTTGGCCGACAACATCCACGAGCTATTCTTTCTCGTTGCTGCCGGGAGCGGCGATCTTCTGTACGCAAGCCCGGCGGTGGAAAGCATTCTCGGTGTGGCCCGTGACCGCCTGCCCGCGAACATCGATGTGCTCTTCGCGGGCATCGTCGAGCGTGATCGGCAGCGTCTGGGGATCACCACGAGGTGGATCCTGCGCGAGTGGGGGCTGGATGAGGAGTTCCAGATACTCCGGCCCGACGGCGAAACCCGATGGTTGCGTTTGCGCACATTCCCGATTCGTGATGAACGCCAGGCGCTCTACCGGGTTGCCGGCATAGCCGCCGACGTCTCTGTTCACAAGTTGGCCGCCGAGAAAGAACAGGAGCATGCGCGACAACTGCAGCAGGCCGACAAGATGGCGAGCCTGGGCGTCCTGGTCGCGGGCGTGGCGCACGAAATCAACAACCCGAACAACTTCATCATGCTCAGTGGCCCGATTCTGCGCCAGGTCTGGGAGGATGTGCGGCCGATACTCGACGAGTACTATGCAGCCAATGGCGATTTCAAGATGGGCGGAATCAACTTCTCGCGAATGTCAACAAGAGTTCCGAAGCTCCATGATGGGATCGAGAATGGGTCACGCCGGATTCAGCGAATAGTTGCGGACCTCAAGAACTATGCCCGCCTCGACGCCTACGGGTACGACCAGCCGGTAGACGTCAACCAGGTTGTGCGTGACGCCGTCTCACTCATGGAGACTCTGGTTGCCAGGTCCACGGACCGTTTTTCCTTTGTCCCCGCACCGAAGCAGGTGCGAATCCTTGGCAATGGCCAGAGGCTGGAACAGGTGATCATCAACCTCATACAAAACGGCTGTGAAGCTCTTGGTTCCAGAGACTCGGCCCTCGAAATACGCGTGACCGTAGCGGCGGAGGGATGCGTGGTTTGCGTGCGCGACGAGGGCAAGGGTATACCCGCGTCTGAAATGTCGAGGCTGACCGATCCATTCTACACGACAAAGCGGGAGAGCGGCGGCACCGGGCTTGGCCTGGCGGTCTCGGCGGGAATTGTCAAGGAACATGGCGGCAGACTTGAATTCGAATCCGAGGTTGGCAAGGGAACGACCGTTCGAGTGGTCCTTCCTCTGCAAAAAACGAGGAACGTAGTCACATGAAACGACGAAATGTACTCATCGTTGATGACGAGCCCGACGCGCTGGTTGCCGTGCAGGCCATCCTTGAATCCGCCGGGTGCGACGGCATTGTGACATGCGGTGATACGGCCTGCATGTGGGGGGAGATGGCAACCGGTCACGTGGAACTCGTCATCCTGGACCTCATCATGCCGGGTACGCCCGGCGAAGAGACCCTTGCGCGGCTGCGGGAGGATTACCCTGATGTTCCGGTGATCATCGCAACAAGCGTCAACGAACTCGACACGGCGATACGCTGCATGCGCAGAGGCGCACACGACTACCTACTCAAGCCCATCGAGTCCGAGCGTCTGATTGTCGCGGTCCGTCATGCTCTCGAACTGTGCGACCTGCAACGGACAAACGCGGCCCTGCGCGACAGCCTGTTCAGTGTTGAGCTACAGAGTCCTGCCGCGTTCTCCGCCATCCAGTCAACCGACCCGAACATGATCGCGATCTTCAAATACCTCGAAGCCGTGAGCCCGTCGGCGCACCCGATACTGATCACCGGCGAAACGGGCGTAGGCAAGGAGCTTGCCGCACGGGCCATCCACTCGGTAAGTGGCCGTACCGGTAGATTCGTTGCCGTCAACACTGCCGGGCTCGACGACACCATGCTTGCCGACGCTCTGTTCGGCCATCTCAAGGGCGCCTATACCGGCGCAGACACCGCGCGCAAGGGCCTCGTGGAACAGGCTGCGGGTGGCACGCTCTTTCTTGACGAGATCGGCGAACTGAGTATGGCCTCACAGGTCAAGCTACTGCGCCTGCTTCAGGAGCGGGAGTTTCATCCGCTTGGCAGCGATACTGCGCGGCTGTCTGATGCCCGAATTGTTGCCGCAACATCCCGCTCGGAGATTGACCTGCAGAGCAGCGAACACTTTCGCCGCGACCTGTACTACCGTCTCAAAACCCACCATATCCATCTGCCGCCATTGCGGGAGCGCAGGAACGATCTGCGAGTCCTGACTGACGAGTTCCTGCGCGCGGCCGCAGCCGAATATGGGAAACCGGTGCCCACTGCACCAGAGGAACTCAGCGCCCTCCTCGACACCTGGCACTTCCCGGGCAATGTCCGCGAACTGCGCGCAATGGTGTTCGACGCTGTTGCTGCACACACGGGCAAGATGCTTTCACTCCGCACCTTCAAGAACGCCATGGGTCTGACTAACGGACATGGCGAAGCCCCGGCGTCGGTGACCAAGCCTGCACTCACATTCCACGACAGGCTCCCTACGTTCAAGGAATCGGAGGCACTGCTCCTCGAAGAGGCCATGCGCCGGGCCAAAGGCAACATGACAATTGCCGCGGGACTTCTCGGCGTTACGCGACAGGCAGTCTCGCAGCGGCTCAAGAGCAGAGACGAGCAGTAGCTCACTGGGGCATTCGTACCCCAGCAAGCACGCTTCCCCCCAGGTCCGCGGCTTACCCGTGCGCAGGTCCGGCAGATTCAAGGGCTTGGCCGCCGCACACTCGCACGCCCGCAAGCGTGCTTGCGCGAGTTGTCAATTCTCTTGACCGGTGCCTCATGTCCGTAACCCACTGAGCAGAAACAATTCCCACCTTCGCGCGACTCCCGGCACCATACTTGCGTATTGACATGTCCGTAGCGAGGTGGACAACCAACAGTATCAGACACGGTGCGGCACTACCGTGCGGCTGTCACAGAGGCTCTCACCATGAAGCGGAAGCGGATCCTCATTGCCGAAGACGAGAAGTGCATGTCTCTGACGCTTGAACTGATCATCGAGCGCCTGGGGCACGAGCCACTGTGCGTACCGAATGGAAACGAGGCGCTGGAAGTACTGATCGGCAACCAGGCGAACAACACACCGGTGGATCTCCTGCTGTGCGATATCCAGATGCCAGGCATGTCCGGCACCACACTCATCGAGACCATGCGACGGAGGCGAATCGCAACCCCTGTGCTGGTGATCACCGGCTACGGTGACAAGGAGCTGCTGGTGCAACTCATGCGCCTGGGTTGTCGAGACTTCATCGACAAACCCTTTTCGCCCCAGCAGATCGAGGAACGGGTGTCGATACTGGTCGCCGACATCAATTCGCACGAAGCCGAGGTGAAACGGCAGGAGTTCTTCGCCGCAGTTGGTGAAGTGGCGCGCTCGACGGTGCACGATATCAACAACGCCATCTGCGGAACACTCGGATACGCGGACATGCTGCGTGAGGAGACGCCGGTTGACCATCCGCTGCACAGCCGGGCATCAAAGATTTACGCATCGGTGAGCAGAGCGGCGGAGATCTGTCGCGATTTGCTTTCGCAGGACCCGTCGTCAGTCATGCAACAGCACGTCAAGACCGACCTCAACATTCTGGTTGAGCGTGCTGCGGCGCTGCTGAGCGATGTTCTCCCCGACACCATTCGAGTGACAACAAACGGTTCCGGCATGCCAACCTGGTACCCCGCAGACCCGCGTCAATTGCAGCAGGCACTGCTCAACCTCGGATTCAACGCGGCAGATGCCATGCCGGCAGGCGGAGAGGTGCGTCTGGGTATTCACGCTCGCGACAATGCCGACGATCCCGTGGCCCAGGCAATCGAGTCCCTCGGTGGACGAAGCTGCATCGAGATCGCGGTGTCGGATACCGGCAGCGGCATTCCTCAGAACGTTCTTCCGCGCATATTCGACGAGGGCTTCACAACCAAGAGCAATGGCACCGGCATCGGTCTTCCCACTGTCAAGCGCATTGTCGAGGCACACGGCGGGACCATTGAGGTGGATTCCCAGATTGGCAGGGGAACGACATTCCGTCTGCTCTTCCCTCTCGGACAGCCGGTTGAGGAGTCCAGTGACGGCCCAATGCCCAACGCGTCGGTGTCTCTGGATGGTGCAACCGCAGCAGTGGAGCGCGCATGTTGAGCAGTAAACGCCTACTGGTTGCCTGTGATGAAGAAGGCATTGCCACG
>Ga0315288_10010929_pt1 | contig 11441 bp, 10 predicted proteins | sample YL17G11_20_MG_FD_203454 | JGI IMG/M metagenome (GOLD analysis project Ga0315288, IMG submission 203454) | Sediment microbial communities from Yellowstone Lake, YNP, Wyoming, USA - YL17G11_20 | ecosystem: Environmental > Aquatic > Freshwater > Lake > Sediment | place: USA: Wyoming | collected... | reverse complement strand
GGCCATCACCGGAACCCACTGGAGTGGCCGCGCCTTCTTCGGCCTGGTCAACGGCAAGGAGGGTGGCAGATGACGCGGCAGACCGACACCGAGAAGACGGCCCTGCGCCGCATTCGCTGCGCCATCTACACGCGCAAGAGTACGGACGAGAATCTGGATTCCGAGTTCAATAGCCTGGACGCGCAGAGGGAAGCGGGCGAGTCCTACATCGCCAGCCAGCGCCATGAAGGCTGGGTCGCAATGCCTGGCCATTATGACGACGGCGGGTTCTCTGGTGGCACCATGGACCGCCCTGGCCTGCAGCGACTGCTTGAGGAGGTCGAGGCCGACCGCATCGACTGCATCGTCGTCTACAAAGTGGACCGCCTCTCCCGATCGCTGCTGGACTTCGCCCGGATCATCGGGATCTTCGAACGCAAACAGGTCTCGTTCGTATCGGTGACCCAGCAGTTCAACACGACGACCTCCATGGGCCGGCTCGTCCTGAACATCCTCCTCTCCTTCGCCCAGTTCGAGCGGGAGATCATCGGAGAGCGCATCCGCGACAAGGTCGCGGCCACCAGGCGCAAGGGGAAGTACACCGGCGGCCCTCCGGTGTTCGGGTACGATGTGGATCGGGAGCGCAAGCGCCTGGTGGTGAACCCGGAGGAGGCGGAGCTGGTGCGCACCATCTTCGCCCGTTTCGTTGACACCGGTTGCATTACAGAGCTCGTCGGGCAGCTGAATGCCCAGGGCCATGCCACCAAGTCGTGGACCACGAAGCAGGGCGTCACTCGCGCTGGCAGGCCCTGGAACAAAGGGTACATCTATCGTCTCCTCAACAACCCCCTCTACCTGGGGGAGGTGAGCCACAAGCAAGAGCGCTATCCTGGCGAGCACGAGGCGATCGTGTCCCGCGAGCTGTGGGACCGGGCGCACGTCATCCTCGCCAAGCGCTACCGCGCTCGGGGGGCGCGCCTGCGCACCCAGGGGCCGGCGGTGCTGAGGGGGATCATCCGATGCGCCCACTGCGATTGCGCCATGGGGCCGGTGTTCACCAAGCGGCGGGGGCGATGCTACCGTTACTACCTCTGCCAGCATGCTTCCAGGAACGGCCACCGCACCTGCCCCACCCGGTCGCTGTCAGCGGGTGAGATCGAAGAGGTGGTGGTGCAGCAAGTGCGACGCCTGCTGCGCAGCCCGCAGATACTGACTGGGGCCTGCCAAGGGGCCGCCACGGTTCGCAAACGAGACATGGCGCGGGCCCTGGCCGCGTTGGATGAAACCTGGGATCAGCTTCCCCCGGGCGAGCAGGAGCGCATCGTGCGATCGGTGGTGACCCGGGTGGAGGTCCACCCGGACCGCGCCGACTTGCAGTTCAGCAAGGAGGGCCTGGTGGCGCTGATCGCTGAAATGAATGACCATCGTGGAGCACGGGAGGTGGCCGCGTGAATCAGCACACGGCATCAAAGACTATCGCAGAGGGCGAGCAGCTGGTGGTGAGCGTGCCCCTCGCGATGAAGCGGCGCGGGGGCCGCAAGCAGGTCATCGTCCCAGGTGGCGCGGAATCCGGCACACCCGCACAGCCCAGGACAAACGCCTCCCTCGCCTTGACCATCGCCCGCGCCCATCGCTGGCGGGAGCTGCTGGAACAGGGACGCTATGGCAGCATTCGCTCCCTCGCGCGGGAGCTGGGCGTGGACAACTCCTATGTGGCGCGCCTGCTCAGGCTGTCGCTGCTGGCTCCCGACATTGTGGAGGGGATTCTGTCGGGAACTGAACCCAGCGGACTCTCTCTGGCGAACCTGTTTCGGGCGCCGATGGAGTGGGAGAGCCAGCGGCAGAAGCTCGCGATGTCTGTTCGCGGGTAGGCGCAAGTCAGAGCCGGCCTCCCGTCTACCCCTGGCGCCTGCTCCCAGTGCTCGTCCGGTAGGCCTGGCTTGCCTCGGCCAGCGCGCGGAACGCCGCGGTTACTCTACGCAGATCACTGCCGGAGCAAGGGATGGGCTCCCCACGCTTCATGCGCATCACCTCCGGGAAGGCGGACCGGCCGGCGGTCTCCCAGCCATGCTGCTTGGCCTCCTCCCTCAAGGTGGGAGGGGCCTTGTCCACTCGCTCGAAACTGGCGAAGACCACGTCCGCCTGGCGATCCTCCGCCATTGTGCGCTCGAAGTCGTACTCGGAGTCGAACAGCACCAGTCCCCGGGAGATGCCAGCTTTCCCCATGATGCTCATCAACAGCCGGGGCTCCCCCGGCGTACTGCTGGGCATCTCCAACAGTTGCGAATCGGGCAGGAACTGCCAGGGCTTGGCCCGATAGAAGCCGGCCGCCGCCTGGAAGAGCGATCCCACCTCCTCCGCCGTGATGTCTCCTCGCCACAGGTATGGCACCAGCGCCCGGCCGCTCCCGAATCGTCGGTCCATCGCCAGGTACGCTTCATCCCAGGGAGCGAAGCTCTCGGCGGGCGCCAACCGGACCTCGTCCTCGCCACAGTAGGCGGCAAGGGCAGTCGCCACCTGCTCCTGCCGCGCCAGCCACGTCACCCGCACCCCCGGCTTCTCTTGGCGAAGGTGAGCGCGCATCTGCCCGACCGCCGCGCCCACCGCCTCATCGCCGCCATGGGGGTGCACCAACTCATGGGCGAAGATGACGCCGCTATCGTGATCCACACAGAGCACGATGTCGGGGCAGTAGGCAGTAACCCCTTTGCCGCCGACCTGCATGTTCGTGGGCCGGCGGTCGACCAGCACCCGCACCATCACCTCTGCTCCCTCCTTCGGCGACCTGTCGTGCTGCACGGCCTGATTCGGCATGGTGTGGTGGTGACCTTCGATCGGCGCTCGTATCCCGTCAGACTTGCTTCCGATAGGACATAGGGGCGGATGTTGGCCATTCCGTCAAGCGATTCTGCTGCCGGTAATGTGCCACGAGGGCCGCACGGGCGCGGCGAGAGCGCCGCGGACGGCAGCAAATCGCATGACATGCCATCCGGCGGCTGAAAGCCCCACACAAGCGCCCACAGCGTGCCGTTCGCGGCATCGTGCGCGGCGGCACGCTGACCGTGGCGAGTCGAGGCCGTCCTCCCCAGCGGATGTGGTAGCTTGCCAGCAAACTCGGGCGCTTGCCCGACCCAGCAGGGACCACCTTGAGGTAAGCATCCTAGCGCCGGAGTGGCTGCCTGCCAGGCGGTGAGCCAGCGCACCCCACAGGATCGGCGCTCGAAGGGCGCGGCGTGTCCCTCGGCAGGGGCTTGCCGGTACTCGTTGAACCGGACTGTGGACGCGCTCCGTCGAAGCGCGGTGACGCCATCAGCGCTGCCGCGCGTCACACCTCGCGCTGTCTAAGGTACCATGTCGCAGTGAGGAGGGGACTGTGGCGTATCTCGCTCATTCCGCTAATGCAGCCGGCAGGCCACAGACGCTCGAGGAGCATCTGCGGCGCACCGCCGAAATCGCGGCCTCCTTTGCGAGTTCGTTCGGGGCGTCGGACGAGGCCCGGCTCGCAGGACTCCTGCATGATCTGGGCAAGTACGGCGATCTGTTCCAGCTGCGCCTCCAGGGCAAGGCCAGTGGTGTGGATCACTGGTCGGCCGGGGCCTTACTGGCGTGCCAGCGGTGCAATAATGTCGCGGTGGCACTGGCGGCGCAGGGACATCACACCGGCCTGCAGTCGCTCGTGGCGCTTCAGGACTTGTCGCGGCATGGGCTCGCCGATGGACGTGCACGGGATCTACGGGCGCCCGACGCTGACCCCGATGTGCTGAGGGAACGGCTGTTGGGTGACGGTCTGTCACTCTCCGTTCCCCCGTCAACGCTCTATGGACCCCGCCTGCGGGACACAGCCTCTGCCATGCTCGATGTACGGATGCTGTTCTCCGCCCTGGTGGATGCGGACTTCCTGGACACAGAGGCGCATTTCGCCGGGGCCACTCCGATCCAGCCGGAGGAGGCGGACGGCGCGCTCCTCAAGCCCAATGAGGCGCTGGCGATACTGCTCGACCACCTCGTCCGGGTCGCGGCCGATTCGCCCGCATCCAGCGCGGTGAACGGAATCCGCGCCGACCTGCTGGAGGAGTGTCTGGCCGCTGCCAGGCAGCCCCAAGGCTTGTGGACTCTTTCCGCCCCCACTGGCGCGGGCAAGACCCTCGCCATGATGGCATTCGCACTCCGGCATGCGGTGGAGCGCGATCTCCGGCGTGTGATTATGGTGATTCCCTATCTGAGCATTATCGAGCAGAATGCGGGAGTCCTTGAGGACATCTTTCGCCTGCACTTCGGCAGGAACTACCTTCATGAGCACCACAGCATGGCGAGAAGCAAACGGGAGTCTGAACGCACACAAGACAGCGACCTGGATAGCGAGAACGAAAGTCACCGCCGGCGAAACACTCTGTCTGATGCCTGGCGCGCCCCAATAATCATCACCACCAGCGTGCAACTACTAGAATCGCTCTTCTCCAACCGTCCCTCCGCCTGTCGCAAGCTGCACCGGCTCGCCCGGAGCGTGATCCTGTTCGATGAGGTGCAGACCATTCCCGATCATCTCGCTGTGCCGACTCTGGCGGCACTTTCGTGGCTGGCCAAGCGCTATCAGACAAGCGTGGTCTTCTCTACCGCCACTCAGCCTGCCTTTGACCACTTCGACAAGCACGTGCGCGCCATCGGCGATAGCGGTTGGAGGCCGCGGGAGATCGCGTCGCCTTCTCTCCGCCTGTTTGATCGCGTCTGCCGTACCCAGGTCTCCTGGCCCGACCTGGAATCGCCCACCTCCTGGGAAGAGATTGCTCTGCAGCTCACCCAAACGCCTCAGCCGCAGCAGGCGCTCTGCATCGTGAACGTGAAGCGTCATGCGCGTGACCTCTTTGTCCGACTGCAAGAACTGGGCACCGAAGGCGTCTTCCATCTCTCGACGGCCATGTGTCCCGCCCATCGGCGCGCGGTGCTTCGACTCGTGAAATGGCGTCTCAAGCGTGGGCTGAACTGTATCCTGATATCAACACAATGCATAGAAGCAGGGGTAGATATAGATTTCCCGGTTGTCTACCGCGCGCTGGGGCCGCTGGAGGCGATCGCGCAGGCCGCGGGCAGATGCAATCGCAATGGTCTCTTGCCTGGCAAAGGAGAAGTCCAGGTGTTCCTGCCGGAGCCTGGTGCCGGTCGCTTATATCCGTCAGGCGCGTATGAGCAGGCGACAGATGTAACCCGCATGCTGCTGCGAGAACGCGGCCCTGACGACATGGACATAGGCAACCCCGCTCTCTTCGAGGAGTACTACCGGCGCTTCTATCGTCTGGTTCGTTCCGAGGATAAGAAACCAGAGCTAAGAAAGGCTATCAAGCGGCAGGACTTTGCCGAGGTGGCCAGTCAGTATCGCCTGATTGAGAAGGACACGATCAACCTCCTCGTGCCGTACAAGCGCGACATCTACCATGCGCTGGCAGAGGAAGTCCGCCGGAAAGGCCTGACGGCCGACTGGATGCGAAGAGCGCAGCCATACGCAATCGGCCTCTTCCGCCCGAACGACGATAAACCCGTTTGGGGATGGCTGGAAAAGGTATATCTCGCCCGAGGGAGTTACTCCGACGAATGGTTCATTTACACCAATGAGAAAGACTACCATCGCACAATTGGGCTCGACGAACCCTCTGCCTTAATCGCCTAGCACAATCGGAAAGGAGGAATCTATGATGCCACTCCGTTGCACCTAACCCAGGAGGCGGCGACGAAAGGAGGGTGCATGAAACCATCGGTTCAGACGCTTGAGGTATGGGGCGAGCTGGCGTGTTTCACTCGCCCGGAGATGAAGGTCGAACGCTTCAGCTACCCCGTGATGACGCCGTCGGCAGCACGAGCGGTGTACGAAGCGATCTACTGGAAGCCGCAGTTCCGGTGGCAGGTGACGAGGATCGAGGTGCTCTCGCAGCCGCGGTACATCGCGCTGCGGCGCAACGAGGTCAAGGGGAAGGCCCCGTCGGATCGGACCATTGGCCAATGGAGGGGCGGAAAGGCCGAGCCCCAGCCCCTGTGGGCCGACGGCGGCGACGAGGCGACTGGCCGCACCCAGCGCCAGACCATGGCACTGAAGGACGTGAAGTACCGGTTGCACGCCACAGTTCAGCCCTGGCCGGAGCACGCGGACAACCTGCCCGCGTTCGAGGCCCAGTTCCGCCGTCGCGCACAGCGCGGCCAGTGCATCTACCAGCCGTACCTGGGCTGCCGCGAGTTCCCCGCCTACTTCCGCCTGGTCGAGCAAGAGCAGCCACAACCAGGACCCATCGTGTTCGACCTCGACCTGGGCCTGATGCTCTACGATGTCTTCGATTTATCCCGACCAGGCACCGATATGGACATGCCGGCGATCAGCATCTTCCACGCTCAGGTCAGAGACGGGGTGATGCAGGTGCCCAACTACTCGGATGACGCGGTGCTCAAGTGCGTCGGGGAGGGGCAACCATGCTGAACCTGCTGGTGAAGTACGCCTATGACCACCATCAATTGTCTCGAGAGCCCGGATTCTCCATGAAGACAGTCCGCTGGGCGATCATGTGTGACACCCAAGGTCGCTTCCTCGGCGAGGCCTTCGATCTTCGCAACCCGGAGGAGAAAAACAGCAGAGGCCGGGCGTTCAGGAAATGCCCTGACCTAACTCAACCCGAACTCACCGGAGGCAGCGAAGATCGTTGTCACTTCCTGATCGAAACCGCACAGGTGGCTACGCTCTACAAGACAGAATACGACGATGAGAAGACCCACAAGAAGCACCTGTTCTTCGTGAGCCTACTGCGCCAAGCCTCGGAGGCGAGGCCAGACCTAGGGTTGATCGCCTCCATGCTTGAGGATGCCGCGGTATTGAGCAGTATTCATGCCGCACTCGATGCGAGGGAGGCACGGCCAAACGACAAAGTCACCTTCTGCATCAAGGATGAGTTCCCCGTGGAATCTGATTGCTGGCATGAGTGGTGGCGCAGCTTTCGCGTCGGCCTTGCGGGTGGTAAGGCACCGCGTTTGGCGATGCCGTGTTTGATCACCGGCGAGCTGGCTGAGCCATTGCGGACCCATCCGAAGGTCCGAGGGATCAATAAACGAGCCGGCGGTTCCCCCTTCGACACGTTGGTATCCTTTGACAAGGCCGCCTTTAGTTCTTTTGGACTAGCGCAATCCGCGAATGCGGCCATCTCCGAGGCCGCCGCTTACGCCTATCGGGTAGCGCTCGAAGACTTGTTGGCCCATCACGCCCATCTGATTGCTGGCGTTCAAGTTGTCCACTGGTTTGCTAAGCGTATTCCGCCCGCCGATGATCCTTTCGAACTGTTGTTCCGAGGCACAGAGGAACAGGAAGAGCTGTGGGCTCAGAAGAGCGCGGCCGACCTGGTCGAGTCCATTCGCAAAGGCAAACGCGTGGACCTCGCGGACAACCACTACTATGCTCTTACTCTGTCCGGGGCAGCTAGGCGCATCATGGTGCGCGACTGGATGGAAGGGCAGTTCGAGGACTTGGTGGAGAGCATCTCCGACTGGTTCTCGGACCTCGAGATCGTCTCCCTCGACGGACAGCGGTCCGCTAAAGCCCCCAAGCTGGAGCGCGTCGTCACCTGCCTGTTGCCGGAGATGAAGCAGGGCCAGCGATATGGCGACTGGATCAAGCAGCTCGGGGCGGAGCGCACTCACCTCTGGCGCGCGGCGCTCAGCAAGAACCTGCCGATCCCCTTCTCGGCACTTGCCCGAGTCGTTACGCTCAACGCTCGTTTCCACCAGACCGGTGAACTCGAGCAGGCGGCCGAGAGGGGGCGGAGCGGCGCTGCCATCTCAGCCCTCTACGCCCGCATGGGCCTGATGAAGGCCTATCACCTTCGCAAGAGAGGAGATTCACCACTCATGCCTTACCTCAACGAGGATCATCCCAATCCCGCCTACCACTGCGGCCGCCTCATGGCCGTCTACGCGGGCCTGCAGCACGCCGCGCTGCCAAACGTAGATGTCGGCGTGGTCCAGCGCTACTATGCCGCCGCCAGCGCCACCCCGGGCCTCATCCTGGGTCGGCTGGCGCGGCTCAGCACCTTCCACCTGAACAAGCTCGACGCGGGCCTTGCCCATTGGTTCGAGAGCAAACTCGCCGACATTTGGGCGCGCATCGCCGACAGGCCGCCCACCACGCTGACGCTGGAGGAGCAGAGCCTCTTCGCCCTTGGCTACTACCAGCAGATGGCCGCCGACCGCAAGGGCAAGCCGGACGCCGCGACTATCATTAGCACAGAAACCAAGGAGGACTGAACCGATGTCCAACGCTATCGCGAATCGCTGGGAGTTCCTGTACTTCTTCGACTGCGAAAACGGCAACCCAAACGGCGACCCCGACGCGGGCAACGCCCCCCGCATTGACCCCGAGGACATGCACGGCCTGGTGTCTGACGTCGCCATGAAACGGCGCGTGCGCAACTATGTCCAGGCGGCGAAGGACAACACCATGCCTTTCGCCATTTTCGTCGAGCACGCGACGAACCTCAACACGAAAATCACCCAGAGCCACGAGAACAGCGAGGGCGGCTACGACCCTAATGCCAAAGCCACCAAGGGAAAAGTGCGCGCCGCTTCGGAATGGATGTGCCAGAGTTTTTACGATGTCCGCACCTTCGGCGCGGTGATGAGCACCGGCCCTAACGCCGGGCAAGTGCGCGGCCCCGTCCAGTTCTCCTTTGCCCGGTCGCTCGATCCGGTGCTGCCTATGGACGTGTCCATCACCCGTATGGCGGTCGCTGACAATATCAAGGCGAAGTCAAGTGAAGACTATCTCAAATGGGAGGCAGCACAGCCGGAGGACAAGCTCCGCACCATGGGCCGGAAGGCGCTGATCCCCTACGGCCTCTACCTCGCCAAGGGGTTCATCAGCGCCCATCTTGCGAAAGGGACGGGCTTCTCGGATGGCGACCTGCGGCTGTTCTGGGAGGCGCTGCTGAATATGTACGACCATGACCGCTCGGCCAGCAAGGGCATGATGTCGTGCCGCAAGCTGGTCGCCTTCAAGCACGTCGGCACTGACACGGACCCCGAGCAACGCCAGCGCCAGGCCGTCCTCGGCTGCGCTCCCGCCCATGAGCTGCTCGATCTGGGCAAGGTGGTGGAGGTCGGTCGCTCCGGCGACGCCTCCAAGCCGTCGCGACGCTTCTCCGACTACCAGATCGTCGTGCACAGCGACCGTGCTCCGTCCGGCGTCGAGGTGTATGAGGACACGGAGTTGCTGCGCTGACCCGCGCAGGAGTGACAATCATGCCAGACATGAACGACGATCCGGTGTTTGCTCGCGATGGGCCGCCGTCGGAGCCCATCCCAATCTCCGCGCTGTCGCACTACAGCTACTGCCCGCGCCGATGCGCGCTCATCCACCTCGAGCAGACCTTCGATGAGAACATCTACACGCTCAAGGGAGAGCTGCTGCACGAGCGCGCGCACGACGGCGACGTGCAGGTCGAAGCTGGCGTGCGCGTCGAGCGCGCGCTGCCGCTGTGGTCCAGCAAGCTCGGTCTCATCGGCAAGTCCGATGTGGTGGAGCACCAGGGCGATACGCCCTATCCCGTGGAGTACAAAGTCGGTCGTCGCCGAGACGAGCCGCACACGCCCATCCAGCTCTGCGCTCAGGCCATGTGCCTGGAGGAGATGACCGGCAAGCACGTACCCCGCGGGGCTATCTACTACCACGCCTCCCGCCGGCGCAGGGAGATCGTCTTCGACAAAGTCATGCGCGCCCAGGTGCGCGCGGCCGCCGCGGCTGTTCGCGACATGCTCGCGCGGCGCATCGTTCCGCCGCCGCCCAACGACGAGCGCTGTCGCCACTGCTCCCTGCGTGAGTCGTGCCTGCCGCGCGCCACCGGCGAGCCCCAGCGCATCGCCGCGCTGCAGCACGACCTCTTCGCTGACAACGATGCCGACACGGGGAAACCGCCATGCACCAACTCCTGAACACACTCTACATCACCACCGAAGGCGCCTACCTCCACCTCGACCATGACACCGTCCGCGTGGAGGTGGAGCGAGAGACGCGCCTCCGCGTGCCGTTGCATCACCTGGGCGCGGTGGTCTGCTTCGGCGACAGCCTCATCACGCCGTCGCTGCTCGGCCGGTGCGCGGAGGACGGCCGCTCGATCATCTACCTCAGCCACTCCGGCCGCTTCCGCTGCCGGGTGGAAGGACCGGCCTCCGGCAACGTGCTGCTGCGTCGCGCCCAGCACCAGGCACTGGACGACCCGGTGAGGACTGCCGGAATTGCCCGCGCTATCGTCGCTGGCAAGATACAGAACTGCCGCCATTCGCTGCTGCGCGGGGCGCGAGACGCCCGGTCCGAGACCGACGCCGCGCAGCTCCGCGACGCCGCCGACCAGCTCGCACGGTTGCTGCGGGCACTCGAGCGAATCGAGGGCATGGACGAGATACGCGGCCACGAAGGCGCTGCCGCCCGCTGCTACTTCGGCGTCTTCGACCGCATGATGCGGGAGGACTTCAGAGAGGACTTCCGCATGGAAGGGCGCACGCGCCGGCCCCCGCGAGATCGCATCAACGCGCTGCTCTCCTTCCTCTACGCCCTGCTCCTGGGCGACTGCTCAGCCGCTGCCCAGGGAGTAGGGCTCGACCCCCAGATGGGCTTTCTCCACACCCTTCGACCGGGAAGGCCCGGGCTCGCGCTCGACCTCATGGAGGAACTGCGGCCTGTGCTGGCCGACCGGCTCGCCCTGACATTGGTGAACCGCGCCCAGCTCACCCCAAAGGACTTCATCGAACGGGAAGGCGGCGCAGTGGAGATGACCGACGACGGGCGCAGGCAGATCATCACCGCCTACCAAGAGAGAAAACAGGATGAGATCACCCATCAGACCATCGAGGAGAAGATGCCCATGGGCCTCGTTCCTCACATTCAGGCGCGCCTGCTCGCCCGGCATCTCCGGGGCGACCTCTCCGCCTATCCACCCTTTCTCTATCGGTAGGGAGGATTCACCACCTACCCGGGAGACCCGACATGGAACTGCTCATCACCTACGATGTCGCTACCGACACCCCCGAGGGGCAGCGGCGCCTCCGCCGCGTCGCCCAGGCGTGCGAGAGCTTCGGCCAGCGTGTCCAGAAATCAGTCTTCGAATGCAGCGTCAGCGAGATGGATAAAGAAAGACTCGTGGCGCGGGTGTTGAAGTGTATTGACGAGGACGAAGACAGCCTTCGCATCTACCGCCTCTCGGAGCCGCGACGGCGGAACCTGGAAGTGTATGGGCTCGACCACTACGTGGACTTCAAGAAGCCGCTTATGGCATGATCGGAACGCGTGCGAACCCCAAGCACACGCCGAAATGCCGGGAGGTTCGCCATTGGAGAGAAACGCAGGTCGCACCTTGCTTCGTAACAGGTCGGAGGCTGCACTTGTGTGCCCCTGGGCGGCGGGGGCGGGCAGGTTCGCCGAGAAGGTCGGAAAAAACCAGCGC
>Ga0315288_10010927_pt1 | contig 11442 bp, 9 predicted proteins | sample YL17G11_20_MG_FD_203454 | JGI IMG/M metagenome (GOLD analysis project Ga0315288, IMG submission 203454) | Sediment microbial communities from Yellowstone Lake, YNP, Wyoming, USA - YL17G11_20 | ecosystem: Environmental > Aquatic > Freshwater > Lake > Sediment | place: USA: Wyoming | collected... | reverse complement strand
AAATCGTCACAAACCGAACGCCATCCCAGCGTCGTTCGCTGAACCGCTTGACTTTACTGGCGGTCGCGGTCTTGAACGCCCGGCTGACGCTGGAACGCTTGATCCCGAAGCTCTTCAACCCGCCATTAACCACCGCCTCGTAGTTGCGGCACGAGACGCCACGAATCATTCGATTGCACGCTGCCTCGGACATGCTGCGCGCCTGCTGAAGCAGGGCATAAGTAGGTAAGGCGACTTCACCCCGTTCGGTGGTGTAACTGACCCGCGGACGAGGCACGGTCAGCTTCTGACCGGCAATCGCCACCCAGCCGGACTGATGACCATGACGAGTCATCTGGCGATCCAGTGTCGGCACATGGGCCTTGCCGCACAGGCGCAGGACCTCGTCTTCCAGCAGGCTAATGGCCACCTGGCGGGACATCTCAAGGGCAAACTCATGAAGCCCCTCACTCAGCAGACGCTGGACTTCGATGCGGCCCAGCGGGACGTAGACCATGTCCTCGTCCTTCACTGCGGACGAGCTTGACTTATCGGTCTCCTTCTGGTACTTTCGTTTCATAGCGGTCTCTCCTTCCTGTTGATTTAAGTCCACTTACAGACTCAAATCATATCATCAGGACTGGGGAACCGCTACTCTTATTCAACTGAGTCCGGGACATCCTCGGTGCTCTACGGCGCCGCAGTGACAGTGCAGGAGTGGTTTGATGATACGGTCCACACTTTCTACAAGACGGTCGGCGAAATCAGGAATCAGCTACCACCACATCTGGACATCTACCGGATGGCCAACCGGCACAATCGCCAACGCCCCCACGACAAAATCAAACTGCCGCTACCATGACATAGTCACTTTGCGCTGACCATGACATGATCATCTTGCCGTGACAGAAACCGGCCCTGAGTCTCAACACCAAGGCACAAAGGCACCAAGAACACAAAGGGTATCGGAATCTGGAATGAGCCGCAGACCGACGGAGGCTCTGGAATCAGGGCCGAGTCGTCTTACGGACCATACTGTATTTCGTTCAGTTGCCGCCGGATAATCTTCTTGGCTTTCAGGAGTCCCTGGATTGCCCCGGAGTCGCCGCCCGGCTCCATTTCTTGAGTGTAGGTTTTCGGTTCTCGCGGTCCTTTCGCGACCCAGGGCTGGGCTTCTTCGAGTCTCTTCAGTATCCAGACCCGGTTTTCCCATTCATAGTGCAGGCGCAGTGCAGCCGAGAGCTTGTAGTGCACGCCGAGCTTGTCCTGTTCGGCTTTGACCCGGGCCAGCACTCTCGCTTTGTTGCCATCAATCTCAGGCGTCTCAATCCGCAGGTCAGTAAGCGTTGCCCAGCCCAGGTTACCGGCAGTGACCATGCCGGTCTTCGGGTCGCTCAGGCTGGCGAGCACGATTTCATGCGTGATTTCGGGCTTTCCAGCGCAGCCAATGACGAGCACGGACAGCCACAGACTGGCACCTAACCGCATGGAGTTCATCACCAGAGGTATACTCGGAAACCGACTCATGTCAAGTGAGGTCTGCGTTCATCTGCGTCCATCTGCGGCTCATTTCTTCAACTCGGTAAGCAGGCGCTCCAAGCCGCCTTCGATGATGCGCTCGCCGCGGGCCGCGACCAGCGAGATACGGTTGTGACGCAAGCTGACTTTGAGCAACCGGGCGCGGCGGGCGAGAACTCGCACCAGCGCGACATTGAACAGAGTCTCGACGATAGCCGGGTACTTGCCGAACCGGTCGCGCAACTCCTCGCGCATCGAATCCAGTTCCTTCTCGCTCTCGACCGACAGCAGCCGCTTGTAGATCGCCACGCGCTCGTAGGAGTCAGAGATGTAGGTTTCCGGCAGATAGGCCTCGATGTCCAGCGCCAGTTCCGGCTCGGGCGCGACCGGCTCGCCCTTCAGGCCGGCCACGGCCTCTTTCAACAGGTTCACGTAGAGGCTGAACCCGACCCGGGTGACGTGCCCGTGTTGTTCGAGACCGAGCAGGTTGCCTACGCCCCGGATTTCCATATCGCGCATCGCGAGCTTGAACCCGGAGCCGAGTTGCGAGTAGGCGAGAATCGTGGACAGGCGCTTGCGCGCCTCGGGCGCGATGGCATGCTGGTCCGGGACGATGAACAGCGCATACGCCTGCTCCTGGGTTCGGCCGACCCGACCCCGCAATTGGTGCAGGTCCGCCAGCCCGAACCAGTCGGCCCGGTTGACGATGATGGTGTTCACCCGCGGCAGGTCCAGCCCAGATTCGATGATGGCGGTCGAGACCAGCACGTCGTAGGCGCCGTCCGCGAAATTGAGATAGACGTTCGCGAGCGCGCGTTCGGGCATCTGGCCGTGGGCCATCGCAATCCGCAGTTCCGGGCAGAGCCGGGACAGACGGTTGTAGACCGAGCGCAGCGATTCGACCCGGTTGTGAATGAAGAAGACCTGTCCGCCGCGCTCGACCTCGCGCAGGATGTACTTGCGGATGGTCTCCTCATGCCACGGTTGGACCTCGGTCTCGATGTCGCGCCGGCCCGCGGGCGCGGTGTGAATCGTCGAAATGTCGCGCAGGCCGACCAGCGACATGTACAGCGTACGCGGAATCGGCGTCGCGCTCAGGGTCAGTACGTCGACCGACGCCTTCAGGCGCTTTGTGCCTTCTTTCTGCCGCACGCCGAATTTCTGCTCCTCGTCAATCACCAGCAGGCCCAGGTCCTTGAACTCCACCTTCCGGCTCAGAAGCATGTGCGTGCCGATGACGATGTCAATCTTGCCGTTCTTCAGGTCCCGGACCGCGAGCGCGCGCTTGCCCGGCGGCACGAACCGCGAGAGCATCGCCACCTTCACCGGCGTGCGGCTCAGCCGGGACGTAAACGTATTGAAGTGCTGGTACGCAAGAATCGTGGTCGGCACCAGCACCGCAACCTGCTTGGCGTCCATCACGGCCTTGAATGCGGCGCGCAGGGCAACCTCGGTCTTGCCGTAGCCCACGTCGCCGCAGACCAGTCGGTCCATCGGCCGGTTCGATTCCAGGTCGCGCTTCACTTCGGCAATCGCCTTCAACTGGTCCGGGGTTTCCTCATGGACAAAGGCGTCCTCGAGCTCCTGCTGCCAGGGCGTGTCACGCGAGAACGCAAACCCGCGCGCGGCCTCGCGCCGGGCATAGATGGCAAGCAGTTCTTCGGCATAGTCCGCGACCGCCTTGGTGGTCCGGGTCTTAGCCAGATGCCAGCTCTTGGAGCTCAACCGGTCCAGGCCCGGCGAACGGTCTTCCGCCCCGATGTAGCGGTCAACCAGCCCGAGGTTTTCGACCGGCACATAGACCCGGCCGTTGTCCGCGTACCGGATGTGCAGGAAATCGTGCTCGCGCCCTTCGACCTTCAGGCGCTTGATGCCTTCGAACACGCCAATGCCGTAGTTGACGTGCACCACGTAGTCGCCCTTGTGCAAAGCCAGCAGGTCGTCCACCGGCAGACCCTTGAACCGGCGCTTCGGTTCGCGCATCACCGGCACGCCGTAGATTTCGCGCTCGGTGAGAACCGTGAGCCCGATTCCGGTGAAACCCTGGCTCAGCCGGCCGACGACAAACCGGACGTGCTCGCCGATTACGTGCGTAAGACGCTGGCGCTGGTAGTCGTCGGCGCAGACCACGAAGAATGGCCCCTTCGTGGCGGCAATCTCCGACTTCAACAACTCGAAGTTGCCGAGATAGATGTTTGCGGACTGAAACCCGAAGTCAATGTCACCGTATTCCGGAACGAGCACGATGCCGGTCCGGCCCGGCAGTTCGGCGCCGGCTTCGCTGATGACCCGGAGTTGTCCAGGCAGCAGCGAGAGCAACGTCGAGTCCGAGAAGTCCCGGGTCGCGCGCGCCTCGATTCTAATCTCCCCTACCGGCTTCACCGAACGCTGGGTGAGCGGGTCGAACTCGCGGAGCGACTCAATCGTGTCGCCCATAAACTCCGCGCGCACCGGGTAATTCGCGCCGTCCGGAAAGACGTCGATGATGCCGCCGCGCACCGCGAACTCGCCCGGCTCGGTCGCCAGGTCGGTGAGTTCGTAACCCGCGCCGGCCAGCCAGGAACGAACCGCATCACGCGCCGCGCTCGCACCGGAACGCAACGTGATCTCCAGTTCGGTTCCCGGTGCGCGCCGGATTGCGCGCGCATTCAGCGTTGCGCAATCGGTGACCAAGACCTGCGGCCGGCCGGACTCAAGACGGTTCAGCAGTCGCAATTGCGCCTGCGCGTCCGGCAGCAGCATGAGAATCGCGTCCGGTGCCAGCAGCGATTGCAGGTCACGATAGACCTGCTGGCGGCCGGCCTCGGATTCGGCGACGTAGAGCGTCATCTCCGGATGGTCGAGCTGGAGCTGCGCAACAAGCAGGCTGCGGGCCGAGCCGGCGAGCCCGGCAAGCCGGACCGGATACGCGCCGACCGGCACTGAGCGCAGCTTCCGGTACTCGGGTTGTCTAGCGAGCAGGGCGAGGATTTGTTCCATAAAAACTTTGAAGGGGCTACAGTGTAGCCCCTTCAGAGGTTCTTTTAGTTACTTCTTCTTCTTAGCAACCTTCTTAGGTTTTGCCTTTGGCATGAAACCTCCTTTTCAATGGCTGAATATAGAAATATTCAATGCAGTTGTCAATAGCAAAGTTGCAGATTCTTGTCGTGGCGCCCTCGACCGCGGTCGGCAGGAATTTCCGGCGATCGCCGAACTGCACATTCTCCCGGGGCGAATGTAACTGCCGGCGAACGCGCTTCGCTCTTGACTTTCGGCCCGACTTGTGTTAAAAGGATTCATGAGTTGGATTGACATCGTCACGCTGGCGTTGATCATTGTGGTCATCGCGGTCTATATCATCCGCGGAAAAGACGCATTCGGCACCGCGTTCTTTGATGCGGGCGCAGCCGTGGTTGCCGCGTGGGCCGCGCATACGTTTCACAAGAGTTTCTCCGGGGGACTCGGCTTGAGCCCGACGCTTACCTATCTCATACTCTTCGTCGTGCTCGGCGCGGCGCTTTTCTTCGCTTCGACCAGGCTCTTCAACTTCATGCAGCTCAGCTTCTCGCCGTTCAACACCCTCCTCAGTTTCATGTGCGGCTTCGTCGCATCCTGGGCCTTCGCTTATGTCCTGCTCGAGATCATCAGTTCATCCGTGGGTCCGCACAGCCCGACCGCGGAGCTGGTCACGAACTCGGCGATCGCGACCGAAATTCTGCAGTTCCGGACCATCACCGGCACCAAGGAACGGCTCGACCGCACGCACTTCGCGCCGATTGACCTCGAACAGGGCGTACCGACGCCGCCGGGAACCAGAGACCCCTAGCGCTCGCTCGCGGTTCTCCGCGCCGAGTTCCGCCGGCAGGACGTCCCGGTCGCCTTGACTTCCGGCACGATATGCTTACCATTAGCCGATGGTCCAGGTTTTCACCGGCAATGGCAAAGGCAAAACCACTGCTGCGCTCGGTCAGGCGCTCCGCGCCGCCGGTCACGACTGGCGCGTACTGGTCATCCAGTTCATGAAGGGCGACCCGGACTACGGCGAACTCACGGCAATCCGCAAGGTGCCGAGCATCACCGTCATCCAGTCCGGCCTGCCCACTTTTGTCGAGAAAGGCAATCCCTCTCCCGAGGACTTGCGCCTGGCCGAGGAAGGCATCCGGAAGGCCGAACAGGCAGTCGCTTCCGGACAATACCGGATGGTCGTGCTGGACGAAATCAATGTCGCGGTGGACTACGGCTTGATTCCGCCGGCGCGGGTGATGAAGCTGATTCGCGACTGCCCGCGCGACATCGAGCTGGTGCTGACCGGCCGGTACGCAAGACCGGACGTGATTGATGCCGCCGACCTGGTCAGTGAAATCCGGGAAGTGAAGCATCCTTACCAGAAAGGCATTGTCGGGCGTGAAGGCATTGACCACTGACGAACTGCTGACACAGTTTCTGGCCGGTGACGTGCGCGCCTGTGGCCGGATGATCTCGCTGATCGAGAACGAAGATGCGACCGCGCGGGAACTGCTGCATCGGCTCTACCCCCGGACCGGCAAGGCATATCGCATCGGCGTGACCGGTCCGCCCGGCGCCGGCAAGTCCACGCTCGTGGGCAAACTGGCCAAGGAATGCCGGAAGCAGAACCTCACGGTCGGCATTGTCGCGGTCGACCCGACCTCGCCGTTCACGGGCGGCGCGATTCTTGGCGACCGGGTCCGGATGACCGCGCTGTTTCTCGACCCCGGCGTCTTCATTCGCAGCATGGGCTCGCGCGGCAGCCTGGGCGGACTGGCCCTGCAGACCCGGGAAGTCTGCGACGTGCTCGACGCCTTCGGCCGGGACGTCATCTTGATTGAGACCATCGGCGTCGGACAGGTCGAACTGGATATCGCCCGGGCCGCGTTCACGACCGTGGTCGTGCTCGTGCCCGAATCCGGCGATGCGATTCAGGCGATGAAGGCCGGCTTGATGGAGATTGGCGACGTGTTCGCCATCAATAAGTCGGACCGCGAAGGCGCCGACCGGATGACCCTCGCGGTCGAGGCGGTGCTCGAGATGAGGTCGCGGACCGACGAGTGGAATCCGAAGGTCGTCAAGACTGTAGCCACCGGCGGCACGGGATTCGCCGAACTGCTCGAGAGTATCTGGCAGCATCGCCGGTTCCTGTCTGAGAGCCGTGCGCTCGAGCGCAGTCGCGCGGAGTACGTGCGGCACGAAGTTACCGAACTGCTGGACCAACGGATTGCCGAACGATTCTGGAAGATTGATGCCGTGCGCAAGGAGTTCGCGGACTGGACCGAACGGATTCTGCGCCATGAGGAAACGCCCTACGAGGCAGCCGAACAGATCTGGCAGGCATGGCTGAACCAGGGAGGTAGGATTGAGTGAGGACAACTTGAAGCGAATCAGCGATGAGCGCAAGGCCTGGCAGGCGAAAGTCGACCAGACCCGGCAGACCACGCATCCCAGGTTCGAGACGGTCTCGGGCATGCCGGTGGATATCCTGTACACGCCGGATGACATCGCCCGGCTCGACTACCTGCGCGACCTGGGCCTTCCCGGCGAGTATCCCTACACCCGGGGCGTGCGCGCCAACATGTACCGGGGACGGCACTGGACGATGCGCGAGTTCTCCGGGTTCGGCACCGCGAAGGACACGAACCAGCGCTACAAGTTCCTGCTCGGCCACGGCGAGACCGGTCTCTCGGTGGCTTTCGACTTTCCGACGCTGTACGGCCTGGACTCGGACGACGCGCTGAGCCACGGCGAGGTCGGTAAGTGCGGAGTGGCTGTTTCCTCACTCGACGACATGGAGGCGCTCTTCGCCGGCATCCCGCTGGACAAGGTCTCTACCTCGATGACCATCAACGGTCCGGCGGCGGTCATCTGGGCCTTCTACATCGCGGCGGCCGAGAAGCAGGGCGTCGGCCCGGAGAAGCTGCGCGGCACCATCCAGAACGACGTGCTCAAGGAGTACATCGCGCAGAAATCCTGGCTCTTCCCGCCCGAACCCTCCCTGCGCCTCATCACCGACATAATGGCCTTCGCCGCGAAGCAGGTCCCGCTGTGGAATACGATTTCCATCAGCGGCTATCATATCCGCGAGGCCGGCTCGACCGCACTGCAGGAACTCGCGTTCACACTCAAGGACGGCCTCACCTACGTTGAAGCCGGCATCAGAGCCGGGCTCGACGTCGACACCTTCGCGCCGCGCCTGTCGTTCTTCTTTGACTCTCACCTCGACTTCTTCGAGGAAATCGCCAAGTTCCGGGCCGCCCGCCGTATCTGGGCCCGGGAAATGAAGGAGACCTTCAAGGCGAAGAAGACCGAGTCGTTGCTTTGCCGATTCCACACCCAGACCGCGGGCTGCACCCTCACTGCCCAGCAGCCCGAGAACAACATCGTCCGCACCGCTTTCCAGGCCCTGGCCGCGGTCCTCGGTGGCACCCAGAGCCTGCACACCAATTCAATGGACGAGACTTGGGCTTTGCCCAGCGACAAGGCGGTGCTTATCGCCCTGCGCACCCAGCAGTTGATTGCTCAGGAGACCGGCGTCACGAATGTCATTGACCCGCTCGGCGGCTCGTACTTCATCGAGGCGCTCACGAACAAACTGGAGGAAGGCGCCTACGACTACTTCCGGAAGATTGACGCGCTCGGCGGAATGGTCAAGGCGATCGAGCATGGCTTCCCGCAGCGCGAAATCGCGGACGCGGCCTTCCGGTATCAGAAGGCGCTCGAGAAGAAAGACCGCATCGTGGTCGGCGTGAATGAGCATGAGCTTGAGGGCGAACGGATTGAGATACCGCTGCTGAGGATTGACCACTCGGTTGAGCAGGAGCAGTATCGTCGGCTTGATGACCTGAGGAAGAAACGCGACCCGGCGCGGGTCCGGAAATGCCTCGATGCAGTGACCCAGGTCTGCGCATCAGGCGAAAATGCGATGCCGGTAATTCTTGAAGCCGCGCGCGCGCGCTGCTCGCTCGGGGAAATCTGTGAGGCAATGAAGAAAGTCTTTGGGACCTACGAGGAACCGCCGACCTTCTGATTGAAGATGGAACCGCAGACCGGCGCAGACCCGCGCAGACCGAATCTCAATGAGATGACGGAGCGCATAATCGGATGCACCTACGAGGTGAGTCGGGTGCTGGGCAGCGGCTTCGTTGAGAAAGTCTACGAGAACGCGCTCGCCCATGAGCTGCGCAAGAACGGGTTGAAGGCTGCGCAGCAGTCACCGACAAAGGTCGTCTACGATGGCGTACTGGTCGGCGAGTTCTTCGCCGATATCCTGGTGGAGGACATCGTCATCGTTGAGCTCAAGGTCGTTCGGGCCTTTGACAACGTCCACCTCGCACAAGGTCTCAACTATCTGAAAGCGACTGGTCTCAATGTCTGCCTGCTCTTCAACTTCGGCACTCAGCGAGTCCGGGTGAGACGCATCGTCAACCAACTGCTAGAGAGCGACTGAGAGCGGGGATGACAGGATGCTTTTCTGTGTCTGCGTTTGTCTGCGCTTGTCTGCGGTAGAAGAAAGGAAGAGACAAATGAAGAAGCTGAGGATTCTCGTCGCCAAGCCCGGTTTGGACGGCCACGACCGGGGCGCGAAGATCGTTGCCCGGGCGCTGCGCGACGCCGGGTTTGAAGTCATCTACACCGGCCTGCATCAGACCCCGGAGATGATTGCCGAAACCGCGGTTCAGGAAGACGTTGACGTCGTGGGCCTGAGTATTCTGTCCGGCGCCCACATGACGATTTTTCCCCGGGTCCGGGAACTGCTAAAGCAGAAGGGCGCCGATGATATCCTGGTCTTCGGCGGCGGCATCATCGCCCCGGAAGACATGACCGAACTCCAGAAACAGGGCATCGGCCGGCTCTTTGGTCCCGGAACCCCGACGACGGAGATTGTTGACTATCTGAAGGAATCGTTCAAGCTGGATTGACCCGGACCGCCAACATAGTCGCAGACCGATTCCGTCGGCGCTTGTCCGTGCCCCGGACCGTCACAGCATTGGCAGGTAGCGTTTGACCTCGTAGTCGGTGACCCGGGTCCGGTATTCGTCCCACTCCAACTGCTTGTTGCGAATCAGGAAGTCAAACACCTGTTCGCCCAGCGTTTCCTTCACCAGGTCGCTCTGCTTCGCGAGCCGAATCGCCTCGGCCAGGTCGCCGGGCAGCGTCCCGATGCACGCCTTCTCCAGTTCCTCGGGCGTCAGCCGGTAGATGTTGTCGCTTGCCTTGTCCGGCAGGCGATAGCTCTGCTCAATGCCCCGCAGCCCGGCCGCGAGCAGCACCGAGAACGCCAGGTAGGGGTTGCATGCCGGGTCCGGCGCCCGGTATTCGACCCGCACCGAGCTTTCCTTCCCCGGCTGGTAAGCAGGAACCCGAATCAGCGCCGAACGGTTCATCTGCGCCCAGCAGACATAGACCGGCGCTTCAAAACCCGGGGTCAGCCGCTTGTACGAGTTCACCCACTGGTTCGTAACCAGCGTCAGCTCCGGCGCATGGCGCAGCACCCCGGCGACGAACGCACGGGCCAACTTCGAGAGATGCATTTCCTGCCGCTCTTCGAAGAACGCATTTCGTCCCCGGCGGAAAAGTGACATGTGTGTGTGCATCCCGGAGCCGTTGATGCCGGTGACCGGTTTGGGCATAAAGGTGGCATGCAAACCCTGTCGCTGCGCCACTTCCTTGACCAGAGTCTTGGCGGTCATCACATTGTCCGCCATCTGCAACGCGGATGAGTAGCGCAGGTCAATCTCGTGCTGGCTGGCCGAGACCTCGTGGTGGCTGTATTCGACGACGATGCCGACATGCTCAAGCGCGGAAATCGTCTGGTGCCGGACCGCCTGGGAATTGTCCAGCACGGCCAGGTCGAAATAGCCCGCGCTGTCGAGCGGCTCGGTCTCCCGGGCATTACGGAAATAGAAGTACTCCAGTTCCGGCCCCACGAAGAACTCGAATCCCAGCGCCCGCGCCTTCTCCAGATTCCGCTTCAGTACGAAGCGCGGGTCGCCCTCGAACGGCTTCCCGGCCGTCGTGTGGACGTCGCAGAACATCCGGGCGACCTTCTGGCCGTTCGGCTCCCAGGGCAGGACCGCAAACGTCGCCGGGTCGGGTCGCGCGACCATGTCCGATTCCTCAATCCGCGCGAAGCCCTCGACCGACGAGCCGTCAAAGCTCATGCCGGTGCTCAGCGCCCGGTCGAGTTCGTTCACCGGCAACGCGAAACCCTTCAGGAATCCCAGGACGTCCGTGAACCAGAGTTGAATGAACTTGATATCGCTGCGGGCAACTTTCTCCTTGATTGCCGCCCGCTGCCGGCTGGTCATGTTCTTCCTCCTCCCGAATACTGAACCGCCGCGGTCCGCTCGATTACTTTTGCCACGCGCAATTCTACCGGGCAGATATCGCGCGTCAAGGACTTCACCAGCCTCGCGTTGACTCCCGGTCGTCGAGTGTTATAATTCCTATGTCGCGCACGCCCCGACGCGGTGCCTGTGCCGTTGATTCGGGACGCGCGTTGCTGAATCAACAACATTCTGGAGGATTCTTGAGGAAACTCTTACTTCTGCTGCTGCCGGTACTGCTTTTTGCCGGAGTCAGCCTTGTCTCGTCAAGCGACCGGAACGTATCACTGTCTGTGGTGCTTCCGGAACCGTCAATCGACCAAATCACACTCAACGGCACGGGCTACGCGGCATTGTCCCTGCCCGAAGCCGGTGTGAGCAGCGGCATCGGAAGGCCCCAGCTCCCGGTGATCCGCAAGCTGATTGAGATTCCGTACGGCGCCGACATCGCGGTCGCGGTCACTGACCTGCAGACCGAGCGGATGGTCCTGCCGGTGGCGCGGGCGCCGGTCCAGCCGCCCGTTCCCAAGTCCGGCCCGGCGCCGGAATTCGCGATTGACCGGAAGGCCTACGCGCAGGACGAATTCTCCCGAACCGAGTGGGCAACCGTCGCCGCGATAGCCGAAGT
>Ga0315288_10010926_pt1 | contig 11443 bp, 9 predicted proteins | sample YL17G11_20_MG_FD_203454 | JGI IMG/M metagenome (GOLD analysis project Ga0315288, IMG submission 203454) | Sediment microbial communities from Yellowstone Lake, YNP, Wyoming, USA - YL17G11_20 | ecosystem: Environmental > Aquatic > Freshwater > Lake > Sediment | place: USA: Wyoming | collected... | reverse complement strand
TAATCCAATCATTGATCATGTGGGAACAAAAAGATGGTATCAAAATGGTCGTTATCATCGTGATAACGATCTTCCTTCTATAATATGGAGTGATGGAACTCAAGAATGGTATCAAGATGGTAAATTACATCGTGATAATGATCTACCTGCCGTAATATGGAGTGATGGATCACAAAAATGGTATCAAAATGATCAATTACATCGTGATAATGATCAACCTGCCGTAATATGGAGTGATGGATCACAACAATGGTATCAAAATGGTAAAAGACATCGAGATAATGATCAAACTGCCGTAATATGGGGTGATGGAACACAATGGTGGTATCAAAATGATCAAAGACATCGAAATAATGATCAACCTGCTGTAATAAATAGTGATGGAACACAAAAATGGTATCAAAATGGTAAAAAACATCGTGATAATGATCAACCTGCAATAATATATAGTAATGAAACACAAGAATGGTATCAAAATGATAAAAGACATCGTGATAATAATCTACCTGCCGTAATAAAAAGTAATGGAAAAATGAAATGGTATAAAAATGGAATTAAACAAGAAGAAGGAGAAATTGATGCAGGCAATATAAAAGGATAAATTAATAAATATAATCAATTTTAAATTGATTATATTTTTTTGCACAAAGAAAATTAAAATTGATATGGAAGAAAATAAACCAATTATTGATATTAATGGAACACAAAAATGGTATTTAAAATGATCAATTACATCGTGATAATGATCTACGGGTTCCTTCGGAACACGCAGACTTACGTCTGCTGCCGTAATATATAAGGATGGGACACAATTTTGGTATCAAAATGATCAATTACATCGAGATAACGATCTTCCTTCTATAATAGTAAGTGATGGATCACAACGGTGGTATCAAAATGGTCAGATACACAGAGATAATGATCATCCCGCTGTAATAAAAAGTGAAGGATCATTATATTGGTATAAAAATGATCGATTTCATCGTGATCATAACCTGCCAGCCGTAATAAAAAGAGATGGAAAAATGAAATGGTATAAAAAATGGAATAAAACAACAAGAAGGCGAAATTGATGATAGTAATATAAAAGATAATTTAGTTCTAATTAATAAAATTATAAATTTTATGAAAAAATAATATTAGATTATAATCAATTTAAAATTGATTATATTTTTTTGTATAAAAGAAAATTAAAATTAATATGGAAGAAAATAATCCAATAATCGATAAGTTTGGAACAAAAAGATGGTATCAAAATGGTAAATTACATCGAAATAATGATCAACCCGCCATAATATATAATGATGGATCACAATATTGGTATCAAAATGGTTATTATCATCGTAATAATGACCAACCTGCCATAATAAATCATAATTCACAACAATGGTTTAAAAATGGTAGATATCATCGTGATAATAATCTGCCTGCCATAGTATATAATGATGGAGAACAAAGATGGTTTAAAAATGGTAAAAGACATCGTGATAATGATCAACCTGCAATGATAAATAGTGATGGATCACAATATTGGTATCATAACGACGTATTACATCGTGATAATAATTTACCTGCTATAATAAGGGGTGAATCGTATAATAATAAACTACTTTTAATGATGAGTGATGAAAAAATGGAATGGTATAAAAATGGAATAAAACAAAAAGAAGGTGAAATTGATGCAGGTAATATAAAAGGTTAAATTAATAAATATAATCAATTTTAAATTAATTATATTTTCTTTTGTATACAAAAGAATAAAATTAACATGGAAGAAAATAATCCAATTATTGATTATATGGGAACACAAAGATGGTATCAAAATGATTATATTTTCTTTTGTGCACAAAAGAATAAAATTAACATGGAAGAAAATAATCCAATTATTGATTATATGGGAACACAAAGATGGTATAAAAATGGTCAATGTCATCGAGATAATGATCAACCAGCTGTAATTAAAAGTGATGGAGAACAAATTTGGTATCAAAATAATCGGATACATCGTGATAATGATCTACCTGCCGTAATAAAAAGTGATAAAACACAAGTATGGTGGGAAAATAATCAAATACATCGTGATAATGATCTACCTGCCATAATAGAAAGTAACGGAACACTAATGTGGTATCAAAATAGTTTACCACATCGTGATAATAATCTACCTGCCGTAATACAAAGTAATGGAGAAATGAAATGGTATAAAAATGGAATAAAACAAAAAGAAGGTGAAATTGATGCAGTTAATATAAAAGGATAAATATAATCAATTTTAAATTGATTTTATTTTTTTTTTGTATAAAAGAAATTAAAATTGATATGGAAGAAAATAAGTTTGGAACAAAAAGGTGGTATCAAAATGGTCAAATACATCGTGATAATGATCTACCTGCTTTAATATATACTGATGGAGAACAATGGTGGTATCAAAATGGTCAATTACATCGTGATAATGATCAACCTGCTATAATAGATAGTGATGGAACACAATTGTGGTGTCAAAATGGTAAAATACATCGTGATAATGATCTACCTGCAATAATATATACTGATGGAGAACAAAAATGGTTTCAAAATGAACTATTACATCGAGATAATGATCAACCTGCCTTAATAAAAAGTGACGGAGAACAACAATGGTATCAAAATGGTAAATTACATCGTGATAATGATCAACCTGCCATAATAAAAAGTGAAGGAGAACAACAATGGTATCAAAATGGTAAATTACATCGTGATAATGATCAACCTGCCATAATAAAAAGTGAAGGAGAACAACAATGGTATCAAAATGGTAAATTACATCGTGATAATGATTTACCTGCCGCAATATATTGTGATGGAAAAATGGAATGGTATAAAAATGGAATTAAACAAAAAGAAGGAGAAATTGATGCTCCTTTTATAAAAGGTTAATAAATAAACAATTAACTTTTAATTTAAAAATTAAAAGTTATAAATATATTAAAATTAAGGAAGTAAACATAAAATACTTTATTTTTTCAAGATGATAAAGTGATGTTATAATTTATAATAACTAAGTTTTTTTTCATTATTAAAGAGCACTGTATATTAAAACATGGATTTTTGTATATGGTTAGGTAAAGGCGAAAATGGTGAAAGATTATATTTGGATCAAAATAGAAATTTACAAAAGATGAAATCTTCAGCTGATCATTCTTTCCTTGCGCCTTTTACAAAAGATGAAAGAAATTATATAAAAAGATTAGATATAAAAACTGACAAAAAAGATAATAAATATATAAAATATCATATACCAAAAACCCAGGACCAAAAAAAAGTAGCAAAATTTTTCTTGGAAAAAGAATACAGAAGAGATGAATCCATATATATGGATAAAAATCAAATTAATAATAAATCTAGAAGATTTTTAGAACAAATAAATAATTTATCAAATTTAAAAAATAATAATGATGGGTCATTAAAATTTAAAAATGAGGATTCTCTAAAAAGGTATATTTTTTACGAAAATGATTTTTGTAATGATGAACGTTCTTCGCTCATTTCTACCATAAGATTTTTCTTTAAAGAAACTATTAATAATTTAAATGATTTAAAAAAGTATATAATTACTGTAAAATATATGTTTTTAGGATTATCAGTAAAGAAAAGTAAAAATCCATGGGGAAAATATAAAATACCAATAGAGGATTGTGAACTAATATATGATATTTTTAATCCAAATTCTCCAAAAAATAAAAATGAAAAAATTAAATTAAAAAAGCTTGGTACAAGCCTAAGATATATTTGTAAATATATGGAAGATACTAAAACGACATCATTTGGTATAATTAAAAAAAATGATAAATTTATTTTTGATAAAAAATTTGAATCATATTTAAATTTTTATCCAATTTATTATAAAGATTTAGAAATAATAACAGGATTAGAATGGGATTTAACAAAAAAAAATACAGATTATAACGAAATTAGGGATAGATGTGGTGAGTTTTATGGAGAATTTATTACAACTAAAAAATTTATTAAACAATATGAAGGAGTAAATAATCTTTTTATAAATTCAGTAATTCCATTAAGTTTACCTATAGATTCTGGTATTGTGGAAAAAGAATTTTTAAATTTAACACAAGAACAAAAAGAATCTATAATTCCAATTTTAAATGGTAAATGTAGTACATTAATATTAACAGGTGGTCCTGGAACTGGTAAATCAACCGTTTTATTAGCATTAAGAAAATGTTTTATTAAATCAAAAATTTCAGTATTTGTACTTACTTTTACAGGTAAAGCTAGTAATCGTTTAAATATGGATATATATGACGGCTCAGATAAAAAAAAGGTAGAATCTATGACAATTCATCGTTTTTATTATAAATTAAAAAATTTAAAAGAAAAAATAAAAGGATTATTGATAATAGATGAAGCATCTACAATCAATATTAAACATTTATATATGATATCAAAAATCTTTGATCAAGGACCGATTGTAATGATGGGAGATCCTAAACAACTACAATCAATAGGACAAGGTAGAATTTTTAATCGTATTATAAATAGATGTAATTTTTTTGATAATTTTTACCACAATGAATTAAAAAGAAATTTTAGAGCTGAACAAATAGGTGATCTTATGAGAGTTGTAATTAATATAGAAAAAGAGGAAATTATAGATACGAATAATTTAAAAGATGTAAAATTTATAGAAGGAAATGATTCAAAAGTTGTTGATTTATATATGGATAAAATTAATAAAGGAACAGAAATGAATATTATTTTAATTTTAACAAACGAAAATAAGGATGTTGATAATATAAATTCAAAAATTAGTAAAAAATTGGAACCTTTTTATAAAAATAAAGGACAAATATACTATATATACCCAAGTGGTGGTAAAATTTATGAAATTAATAATAATGATAATTTAATACCATTTGGTTTAGGTGCAAGAATTATTTTTAATAAAAATAAATATTCAAAAGAAAAAAGAAATGAAAAAAAACATGTAGAAGAATATTTTAATGGTGAATTAGCAACAGTAACTAAAATAGAAACTGAATATATAGAAGCAGAAACTGATGATGACAAAAAAATATTGTGTAAAAATTTAGATAATTTTAAATTGGGTTATGCAATAACTGTATATAAATCACAAGGATCTGAAACACAACATGTAATTTTTTATTATCCAAAATGTAAAAATAAAAATATAAAATATGTGGCATGTTCTAGATCTAAAGAAACATTAACAATAGTAGGTGATATAAAAACATTTATAAAAAATAAAGAAGAATTTGAATTAGATAATCCTGATCATTTTTATTTTTTTGACAATTTAAATGATATTAAAAGCAATAATCTGTTTTATTTTAACAAAAATGACTTTAAAAAAAATAATTCATATATTTTAGGAAACGAAATATTAGATGATTTTCATTGCATTGAAATATCAACAAATAATAATAGTACATATATAAATTTAAAAAATAAAGATATTACATTATTTAAAGATGAAGATTTTACAAAAAATGAAAATGAATCAGTAAAAGATGAAGATTTTACAAAAGATGAAAATAAATTAGTAAAAAATGAAGATTTCACAAAAGATGAAAATGAATCAGTAAAAGATGAAGATTTCACAAAAGATGAAAATGAATCAGTAAAAGATGAAGATTTCACAAAAGATGAAAATGAATCAGTAAAAGATGAATTATTAAGTAATTTTGTTTTAAAAAAATGTATATATTGTGACGAAAATATATATTTTCATATTAATAATATTACTGTTTTACATTCATCAGAATGTAATCCATCTGTTTTTACCAAAAATTATAAATATAATGATGGAAAATGGATATTAACAAAATTTTATAGTGTTAATCACGGAAGATCTTCAAAATCTCCAATAGATTCATGTAATTGTATTGAATGTACCGAAAAAGATAAACCAATAAATTGTCAAAAATGTAAAAAGTTATTTAATGCATTTTTGACTAGGAGAAAAGTTAAAAAATGTATTGAATGTAAATAATAAACTAAAAATTAACACATAAATATTTTACTTTTAAAAAGTAAAATATTCAAATAATTAAACAATTTTCCCCAATTTTTTCTACTAAAAATTCTTAGTTGAATTATTAAATTTATCATATAATAAAATAAAGTTTTTTTGACTAAATTTTATTTTTTAAAAAAATAAAATAAAAATTAATATATTTATATTGGAGAATTACGTTCATCTAAAATATGTTTATAATAAATTAGTTTAATATCCAAAGAATGTATATTATATGGGTCACATGCGTTAATTTCTTTTGTAAAAAAAGAAATATCTTGTAAATTAAAATGTAATCTATGATTACATTTTTAAAAAAATTATTTACATAAAAACTTTTCTTTCTTTTGGGTCTGCTGGTTTTTTTATTGAAGAAACAAAATTACAATCATCTTTTATTTCATTTTTAGTTACACTTTCAGAAAAAACAAAATCTTTTCCTCCCATATCCTTTTTTAAATTTATTAAAGAAAAATCAACTCCAATTACTTTAATTTGTTCTTTAGGTTTTTCATTTTTTGTAGATAAATCTGTCATGACAAAATTAATCTTTCCAGTTCTACCAACTACAACTCCTTTTTTAAGAATTTTTTCTGCACCTCCTTTGTAATTATGATTTTTATTAATATTTTTATAAGCGCTCCTCGTTAAGTGATAAATATCTCCCACGCCAAGTGATTCCATTTTTTCTTTAATATGATCAGTATTCATTGCTGAAATGTCTATATCCAAATGTGGCATAACACCATTATATTCTGGAGAAATTACATCGATTGCTCTTTCACGACCAAAAATTCTATTAGAACGACAATTTTCATAATCTAAATTATTAACTGCTTCTTCAGTAATTTTATCTCTTAATTTTGGATTTTTTCTGAGAAGAGAAATTACATTTTCGACATTTCTAGTTCCTGGTTCTAATTTACACATCGCTTTGTATATACTTAAAATTCTGTTGCCTGGTAAACTTGTAGAAAAATCACTACCTGCCATAATACATAAATCTAAAAATTCAGATTCATTTAAATTTAAATCTGTAAGAACTTCATCATATATAGTTGCATCAAAATTTAATCGATTTCCACTACCAAAATATGAATGTAAAAGAATAGGACAATTTAAAGCGATACAATCGGTATCAGCAGAATAAGTGGCGCTACATTCTCCAGAAAGACATAACATAACACATAATTTTTCACCCTCTGAACGTCCTGTGATTACGGGAAACCCCATCGATAATAATAAATCTTTTAAACTTTCTAGTAATTCTTTTGAAATAAATATAATATTAGATCTTAATTTTATAAGTTCATTAATATCATCATCTGATCGTTCTGAAAGATTTTGTTGTGATAATTTTTCTTCCAAAACTTTCATTCTATCGTACATTTTTTTTCTTTCATCTTTTCTAGCCTGTTGTGTCTCTTTCTTTTCTGGGATCGCAGTTCCGTCAAAAACAAAAACGGGAACAATTCCCATTGAACTAAATGTGTTCCCTATTTCAATAAAAAAACGAAACCAATCAGCATCTCGTTTATATTGATCAGTACTGCCACTTGGATCTAATAAAATATTGAACGCTGTTGTATTTGTTTTATTACTCCTTGACATCAATTTATAAGCGTATATATGACTATCGATTGCAATTCGTGTACCTGCAAAATCGCTCATTTTAATTTGTTTTTTTGCATTTGGTGCTTTTTGTTTGATAAGTTTATTAAGGTCATTTATTCCCATTTTAAATGGCTTCTTTAGAATTAAAAAGATTAACGTTAGGAGAAAATTTGGAATTAATTGGATTGATACCAGGATTGGGTGATGATTTTCGTGATTTTTTTTCTGATGTTATTGAAAATTTTGATAAATTAAAAAATGTTTATAAACATTTAATAGAAGATAATAAGACAACAGAAGATGCGATAAAAGAACATAAAATAAAATTAATAATTTTTGATAAACTTAAAAATCAATTTTTATTAGATGAACAATCTTATAAATCAGATATTAATCAACTAAAGGATGAAAATGAAATTTTGAAAATAAAATTGCAAAAATTAGAAGAAAAATTTGAAACACACTTAACAATGCTCATCGCTTTGGGAAAATGCGTACCAGGTTTTGAAATTGATAATTTAAAATCTGATGAAGAAAATACGATCGACGAAAATACAGTTAATGAATATGTAGTTGTTGAAACACAGGAAAAAAACGTAGTTGATGAAAAATTAGAAGAAAATACGATCGACGAAAATGCAGTTAATGAATATGTAGTTGTTGAAACACAGGAAGAAGAAAACGCAGTTGTTGAAACACAGGAAGAAGAAAATGTAATTGACGAAAATGGACTCAATGAAATTTTAAAAGAAAATGCAATTGATGAAAATTCCATTGATGAAAAACCAAAAGAAAAAAGAAAAAAAAATACTAATATTAATTTAAATCAAAAAAAAGTTAAAAATACTAATATTAATTTAAGTCAAAAAAGAGTTAAAAAAAATAATCCAAAAGGTAAAATAATAGAAGTAGAATTAGTCATCGTAAATGATAAATTATTAGAAACAAAATTAGATGTAAATGGAATTTTAGAAATTAATAAAAATAATAGTTGGGAATTTACTTTAAGTAAACCTCTTACCAATATTGAAAACAACTCAAAAATCAAATTTTTAATAGAAGATGATACATTTAGATGGAATAATTTTGAAATTAAAAATGAATGGATCACAAATCAATTTATTAAATTAGAAATTGAAAATTTACAACAAGGTAAAAATTTTATTATTATTTCCGGTGACAAAGATAGATACGAGAGTCTAAATTTCAATCTCAGAGGAGAATAATAACATTAATTCATACCGCTTCTTAGTTAATTTCTTTTATTATAATTTTCTTTTGTAAATCATATAACAAAAGAAAATTATAATAAAAAGGATAACTAAAAAGAAAAGAAAATTAAAATTAATTTTTTAAATTAAGACATATCCTAATAGCCGCGAGGACCATAAATTGGTCAAATTTTTTTGTTTTAAAAACAAAAAATGAGTAGTTTTAAACTACAATATTTTAGTTTAACCATTTGAATAATTTTAAATATGTTTTTAATATTTAAATGAACAATGTAAAAAATAAATGCACGAAATGTAAAGAAAAAAAAGATATACCAGAGTTTCTAAATCTTAAAGGCAAAATACTTAAAAGTTGTCAGGAATGTCGAAATAAAAATAAAAAATGTCCTCATAATAGAGAAAAAAGGAAATGCAAGGAATGCGGCGGATCTTCAATTTGTCCTCATAATAGACAAAAAAGTATATGTAAGGAATGCGGTGGATCTTCAATTTGTCCTCATAATAGAATAAAAAGTAGATGTAAGGAATGCGGTGGATCTTCAATTTGTATTCATAATAGACAAAAAAGTACATGCAAGGAATGTGGAGGATCTGGTATTTGTCCTCATAATAAAATAAAAAGTCAATGTAAGGAATGCGAAGGATCTTCAATTTGTCTTCATAATAAAAGAAAAAGTCAATGTAAGGAATGCGGTGGATCTTCAATTTGTATTCATAATAGAATAAAAAATACATGTAAGGAATGCGGAGGATCTTCAATTTGCCCTCATAATAGAATAAAAAGTAAATGTAAAGAATGCGGTGGATCTGAAATTTGTTCTCATAATAGAGAAAAAAGAACATGTAAGGAATGCGGAGGATCTTCAATTTGTCCTCATAATAAACAAAAAAATAAATGTAAGGAATGCGGAGGATCTTCAATTTGTCCTCATAATAAATTTAAAAGTAGATGTAAGGAATGCGGTGGATCTTCTTTATGTAAATCTGATTTTTGTGAAACAATAATATGTACAAATAAATATAATGGATATTGTTTGAGATGTTGTGTTCATCTTTTTCCTGAAATTAAAGTATCAAGAAATTACAAAGTAAAAGAATTTGATGTAGTATCGAGAATACAGGAAGCATTTTCAAATTACAATTGGATTTATAATAAAAGAATCCAGGATGGATGCTCCGGTCGTCTTCCAGATGGAATCCTAGATATGGGTTCTCATGTTATTATGCTCGAAGTTGATGAATATGCACATAAAAATTACGAATGTATTTGTGAAAATAAAAGGATAATGTTATTATCCCAAGATCTAGGACATAGACCTATTGTATTAATTCGTTTTAATCCAGATGGTTATATTAATCAAGATGGATTAAAAATAAAATCTTGCTGGAAAATGACTAAACAGGGAGTTATGGTTATTTTTAAATCAAAAGAATGGGAAGAAAGAATAAATACATTAAAAGAAGAAATTCAATATTGGATAGACAATGAAACTGAAAAAACAATTGAAATAATTGAATTATTTTATTAAATAATATTTTATTAAGTCCTAAAAGACTTGTACAGCTATGTATATATTATCCTTTGTGTTATATTTAGAATAAATTTAAATTAAAAATAAATAACAAAATGTAATTTTTTGACTATATATTTGAAGAAAAAATAAGATAGATACAATAATAAAATATGTCGGACAAGTACGCCCTTATTTTTAACTCTGAAAATCCGCCCAGAGGCACTCAAAATAATGAGATGTTTAATCAAGCATTAGCAAGGTTTAGAAGAATTTTATTACATGAAATTAAAATTTGGGGTGTATCTGGTGTTATTATACAATTGAATGGTTCTGTAATACAAGATGGTGATCTTGTAAATAGATTGGCTTCGATTCCAATTTTAAAGAAACCTGACACGATGATTCTCTCATTAAATATACAAGCGCCAATTGATAAATATGTAGAAATCCTTTCAGATTTTATTACTACAACTTCTGGTAACAAAGCACCTGTTAAGGATAATATAGTAATAACAATTTTACCTGCAAATGAAAAACTTTCTGTAAATCTTATTTTAAAATACGGATCAGTCAAAACGACTGACAATACATATTTTAGTCCAATTTCTGCTGTAACATTTTATTCGATTGATTCTGAAAAATCTGATTTTCAATTTGTTATTGAATTAGTCAATGGATATACAGAAGATGATTTTAATAATTTTTTAGAACAGGCTTATATTGCGATGGAAAATGGTGGAGGTGAAGTTACAGATTCTGCTAGAAAATCTGGAGTGTTAAAATCCAAAATGGGAAAATATGACATTTTAGAATTGGATGCCAGACAAAAATTGGAGCAAGATGATAATTTTGTGAATAATATAGTTGGTGATTACTCTTAAAAAAATAATTAAAAATAAAATAATAAAAGAAGGTGAACTTGTTGCGAATAATATAAAGGCTAAATTATTATCTTATATTAATTTACCTGCTTTTATAAGTAATAAAATAATGGAATGGTATATAAATGGTATTAGACAAGAAGGATAAATTGATGCAAGTAATATAAA
>Ga0315288_10010924_pt1 | contig 11444 bp, 10 predicted proteins | sample YL17G11_20_MG_FD_203454 | JGI IMG/M metagenome (GOLD analysis project Ga0315288, IMG submission 203454) | Sediment microbial communities from Yellowstone Lake, YNP, Wyoming, USA - YL17G11_20 | ecosystem: Environmental > Aquatic > Freshwater > Lake > Sediment | place: USA: Wyoming | collected... | reverse complement strand
GCGTGCCGTGCGGCGGGTGTGCGGCTGATCCCGCTCGTCAACCTGCTGGGGCATCAGTCCTGGGCGGCGCAGACCTTCGGCCTGTTGCGCGCCCATCCCGAGTTCGACGAGACGCCGGGGAAATATGTGGAGAACAAGGGCATCTACTGCCGCAGCTATTGCCCGCTCCACCCCGACCTGCACAAGATCGTCTTCGACCTGCTGGATGAGCTGGCGAGCGTTTGTGAGGCGGACGCGGTCCATGTGGGCATGGACGAGGTGTTCATCCTCGCGGACCCCGATTGCCCGCGCTGCAAGACCCGCAATCGCGCGGAACTCTTCGCGCAGGAAATGCGAACCCTGCACGATCACCTGGCAGCGACTCAGCGCGAGATGTGGATGTGGGGCGATCGGCTAATCGACGGCAGCGTCACCGGCGTCGGGGAGTGGGAAGGCAGCCAGAATGGCACAGCGTGGGCCATCAACCTGGTGCCGCGCGATATCGTGATCTGCGACTGGCACTACGATTCCTCCCCGGCGACCGCCGCCTATTTCGCTGTGCAGGGCTTTCGCGTGCTGTATGCCCCGTGGCGTAAGACCGAGGTGGCCATGGGAGAATTGGATTTAGTCCGGTCGGTGCGGGCGCACGCGGATGAAACCATCGCGCCCCGCATGCTCGGCGTCCTGCAAACCACCTGGGTAGGCGCGAGCGATTTCATCCGGGCGTACTACGGTGAGACCGCCGCGCCGGCGCCGGGCGTTGAAGCCCGAGAAGCTGCGTACACCTTCAAGGCGTTGTTCAACACCATTCGGGCTATGCAGTGAGGGAGCGCCGGTCGGTAGCGAACGTTCGCGTCACATCAAGCAGCGGCGCTTCCACTCTCGACGGCTTATTCGTCTGCAAGGCGTTTCAGCAGCCCGCCGAGGCGGGCGGGGCTAAGTAGCCCGGGCCGCGACCTGTCCCGATGGTTTTCGTCGGGAACCCCGGGCTAGAGGAGACCGGCACCACCCTGCAATGGCTACCCGCTCCTTCTAAGGAATAAGGGCTTTCCAGATTGGCTCGACCCACTGGTCTTTGTCGATGTCGTAGACAATGAAGTCGGCATCGAACTGCCAGTAGGTCCACGCCCAGCCCAGGGATTCCGCGGTGCGTGCGACGTAGGCTGTGTAACGCGCGCGCGACTCCATCGGGCCTTTCTCGTAGGCCCCGAACTCACCAAGCAGGATGGGACGTCGGTGCGCCAGCGACCACTTCTCGACCCGGGCGAAGTCGTCCTCCACCCGCTTTTTCTCTTCCGCGCTGCCCCACGTCACTCCCGCCAGATGCGCCGTCTCCTTTGACCACGACGCCCCCTGATGCGTGAACTCCATGGGCTTGTAGTAGTGCACCGTCACGATGAGATTGCGGTCCTCCTCCGGCAGCGCCAAGTCGTCGAGGTGGTCGATGCTGTTCCAGAAGGGCGGACCGACAACTACCGTGCGCGTCGGGTTGGTGGCGCGGATGATGGCCAGCGCCTCGCTTAGAAACTCGTTCCAGAGCTGTGGAGTGAGTTTGCCGTTGGGCTCGTTCAGGATTTCGAAGAGCACCGCATCGGGGGCATCCTGGAAATGCGCGGCGATCTGCTTCCAGTAAGCCAGGAAGCGCGGCTTGTATCCCAGTGGATCCTTGGCAATGTCCGTGTAGTTGTGCAGGTCCAGGATGACCATGAGATTGTTTGCCAGCGCGTTTTTGACCGCCCAATCTAAGGTCTTGAGCCAGGCGTCCTCCAGCCGGTAGCCGTTCGCGGCGTTCAGGCGCTGCAAGGCGTGGAGGTTGATGCGCACGGTCTGGAAGCCGCCGTCGCGGATCAGCTTGAAATGCCGCTCCTGGAAGCGTCCCTTCTCAAAGTTATCCCACAGCGGGTCATAGCCCAGGATGTTCACTCCCCGGCCCAGGCGCTTGACCTGGTCAAAGGGATCCACTGCGTCAGCCGCCTGCGCCGGCCGCGCGCACCACATCGGCAACATCGTCGCCAGAAAAGCCAACCCGGCCCACCGCACGTGATTCTTCAGGATCAACATCCAAACCTCCTCTCCCGTTCTGAAGTCACCACCAGCACGCAAATCTCACGTGAAGTCTACATGAAATACTCAACTGGCCTGGTAAGAAATTTTTCCCACGGCGATGTCTGCGCCATCCGCAACTCGCGCCATGCAATAAGGGGTGGCGCGCACTTGCTCTCTGGTTCCCACGCACGGCAGGCCGAGAGACCCCGCGGCTTTCCCGTGGGGCGCCGCAGACTGCCGCAGAATTAGCGAGGAGCTTTACGCTAGCTCGGACCCCTGAGACCTGTCACCTGATACCTGACACCTGTCCTTTCGGTGTACACTCCCTGTTATTGGCGTGTGACAGTGGAAATCTGGGATGAGATTTAGTTCGGATGAGGAGTCCAACCTATGGCCAAGAGAATCGCTCTGGTTGCCGGGTTCGTCACACTCGCTAGCCTCGCCGTCGCGGTCGCTGCTGCGGTCGAAGCCGCGTCGGTGCCGAAGCCTCAACAGCCGCAGCCCGTCCCCCTCAGTGCCGAGCCGCTCCGGGGCGGCGTTTACTGGGTCAAGGGCGGAAGCGGCGCGAACGTGGGATTCATCATCGGCAAGAAAGTGGTCATCGTCATCGATGCGAAAATGACCGAAGAGTCGTCCCGGGCGATGCTAGTCGAAATCCAGAAGCTCACCGCCAATCCCGTGAAATACGTCGTTCTCACGCACAGCGACGGCGACCACGTTAACGGCCTCGCCGGTTTTCCCCCAGGGCTAACCATCGTCGCCCATGGAAACACCAAGAAGGACACGGAGGAAGCGTTCAAGGACCCGAAGATGAGCGCCCTCCTGCCGTATCTCCCGAACCAAGCGGTGACGGGCGACCGACCGCTCGATATCGCTGGTGTCCGGGTGAAGCTGCTCTATTTCGGCCCGGCGCACACCAGCGGCGATCTGGTGGTCTACCTCCCGGACCAGAAAATCGCCTTCATCGGCGACTTGGCGTTCCTCGGTCGCGACCCGCTCATCCACCGGCAGAAGGGCGGCACGTCGTTCGGCCTGGCCCAGACCCTCAAGAAGCTGCTCGCCCTCGACGCCGACGCCTTTATTTCCGGCCATAACGACCCGCTCACGAAGGCTGATATTCAAGGATTGCTGGCCGCCATCGAGGAGAAGCAGGCCAAGGTCAAAGCTCTGATCGAGCAAGGGAAATCCCTGGAGGAAATCAAGCGGGACTTCGGCGTCGCGGACACATCCGGTCCGGGCGGCCGCCGCTGGCCGAGCCTGGTCGAAACTATCTACCTGGACCTCACCGAGAAGAAATAGAAGGAGCGCTCCTCAAGGCGCTTTTTCTCGGAACAAGAGAGAAGTGAAATCGGCCAGGTTGCGTCGCCAGACCATCCAAGTGTGCGCGCCCGGAGTCTCTATATAGGTGTGCTGAACTCCCTTGGCCTTGAGCCAGTCACGGAGCTTGCGGTTAGGGTTGATGAGCCAGTCTTCCGTGCCGCAAGCAATCCAAAGCAGGCGCAGTTGGGCGTTGGCCTTCGTATCAAGCGTGGGGAAGTCGGCACCGAATTCTTCACTGACCCCGCCGCCGCTGAATGAGCCGATCCAAGCGAAACGGTCCAAAGCGTTCAGGCCCACGTAAAGAGACTCGGCGCCACCCATGGAGAGCCCCGCAACAGCCCGGGATAGGCGGTCGCGCGAGACCCGATAGTTGCTCTCGACCTGGGAGATGACTTCGGTGAGCAGAGCCTCGCGGAACTTGTCGAAGTTCCGGCGGCGGAGGTTCTGGTCGCGGAAACTGGCGAAGCCGCGGGAAAGAACTTCGGGAGCCCCGTAGCCGAGAGGCATGACGACGAGCATGGGTTTCGCCTTCCCTTGCGCGATCAGGTTGTCAAGAATCACGTGGGCGCGCCCCACGGCCCACCAGGCGCTGGCGTCATCGCTAAAACCGTGCAGCAGGTAAAGGACGGGATAGTGCTTCTTCGCGCGAGGATCGTAGCCGGGCGGGCTATAGACGTAATAGTCCCGATCGTCGCCTACGACTCCCGATTTGTAGAAGTGGTGGGCGATCGTGCCGCGCGGGACGTCGCTCACCTCCCACGGCAAGGAAGCTGGTCCGGGCACATGCACGACACTCTGAGTGTTGATCAGGTTGGGTTTCATCAGGGGATTGGAGGGGTCGATGAGGCTGACACCGTCGGCCACAAACGAGTAGCCGTAGAAATCCGGTTCCAGCGGATCGGTGGTGATGCTCCAAACCCCCTGCTCGTCCTTTTGCATTGGCACAGGCTGTACACCCTCGCGGGCGAACAGTACCTCCTTAACGTTCGGAGCGCGCAACCGGAAGGTGATGCGCCGGTCGGAGTGGACTTCTGGTGAGAGAACCGGCTCCGGCCGCTGGGGCAACTGAGCGAAGCTGGGAACAATCGTTGCCGCGAGGAAAAGCAGGGAGACAAACAGTGAGGTGAGGTTCATGGTCTCTGGCCATCCTTTCGAGGGTTGGCCTTTCTCTCGGGGCGCCACCTTACGCGTTCCGCGTGGCTTGGGATTCTTTCTAACTGCGCGCGCTGGCGGTTGTCAGAAGCAGACAAGCCCCCGCCCGGAAAAACCCCAAGCGTGGCTACTGGCTGTTAGTCCTGCCAGCTCGCATCTTCCCGGAGCAAGTAGTCCACCAGCAGTTGCGACCAGCTCTCCAGCCTGTCGCGCATGGAACTGAGAGACGCCAAGTCGCGGAAGCTCAGCTTGCCTATTCCTCGTTCGCCTCTGGTTGTGACGTTGGGCTCGGCCAGCTTCACCAGCCACACCACACCAAAGTGCACCTGTCCCACGTCGTTAGCATCGTCATTTATGAAGCAAATGAGTCTGGGTGCTTGGAGGATAGCCCCCTGAATTTGTACTTCCTCGTTCACCTCGCGCCAAACGGCCTGCAGAAGGAAATCGGTCCACCTCTCATCGTCAGCGCCAAATAGAGAGCGTTGACTGGTATCCTGGATGTTTACGTGCCCCCCGATGCCGATAGAGTATTTGGCTTTCAGGCGGGCCTCATCTGTCTTGGGTGTGCGTTGATAACTCAGGAAGCCTTGCTCGTGATTGATCAAGACGTAGACCACGAGCTGTTTGTAGTTGTAGTCGTGCTCCACGGTGGAGCGCGGCCTGCTTTCCAGATGGGCCAGGATCTGGTGCCAAAGGGCCGCGTCGTAAAAGGTTTTCTCTGGATTAGGATGGGCACGCAGGATTTCTCGTTTGAAGCAGAGTATCTCCTCTTCCACTCCTTGCCCTCCTGGCGCGGAACCGAAACGCTCGCCTCCATATACGGCACCGGGACGACCGAAGTCAAGGAGGTGCTCCGCAGAGTGCTAAAGGACTTTCCCTCAGGGCTGACGCGCCCGTATGAAAACGTGGTCCGTCCACCGGCTCGGCCGCCAAGCAGGAGGATGTGCCTCTGCCGCTCGGTCTCGTGAGGTGCTTGCCACGCGCGGCGATTGCCAATACTATAGGCAAAGCCGAGTTGAATGATGCCCGCTGATTCGCCAGATCAAACACCCGTTGTTTCGCGTGCCTACAGATTCTTTCGCGCCCTCTTGCGGATCTGGTTCGGTCTGGTCTTTCACAAGGTTCGCTTATTGCGCGGCGAGGCGGTGCCCAGCTCCGGGGCCGTGATGCTGGTGGTGAGCCATCCGGCAAGCTTGCTGGACGCGCTGATTCTGGTGGCCGCGCTTGAACGGCCGGTCCGTTGTCTCCTGAACCAGAATCTTCTTGAAGGTTATCTGCGCAGTCGCCTGGCGCGATGGCTCGGGATGATCCCCCATGAGCCGGAGCGGGAGACAACCGCCCTCCAAGCTGCTTGCGAGGCTCTGGGCAGACGGGAGGCGGTTGTGGTTTTCACAGAGCATCAAGCGGTAAAGTCCGGCGCAATGCCGCCGGTGGGTGTGACTGCGGCCAAGTTGGCCATCGAAGCGGAAGCTCGCCACTCCGGTCAGCTTGGACTTCTGCTCTTCCCCATCCACCTGTTTCTGCCCGTGGGGCGGTCGCAATCGAGCGAGCTGCTGATTTATGTCGATTCTCCTCTGTCCCCCAAGGAATACCTGTCGGCAGGTGAAGGCGCTATTCCAGTCCGCAGGTTTGCGCTGGAGCTGGACGAGGCCTTGCGGCAGAACGCCTTTCGCCTCCAACCAGGCGATCTCCGGCAATTTCTGGCCGATCTTGAAGAGGTTCTGCGCGCTGATCTCGAGGAGGAGTGGGCCGCGCGGGCGCAGTCGAAGCAGAAGGTGGAAGGCTTCAAGCTAAGCCAATTCATCGCGGAGTGGTTTGAGCAACTGAATTCTCTCCACCCGGGACGTCTGGTGGCGCTGCGCGATAGCCTGGACGCTTACCGCGAGGAGCGGCGGCGCTGGTCGCTGCGCCAGGCCGAGGTTGAGGCTGCCGGGTGGCATGCTTCGCGCGGGCTTCGCGCGTGGTATTGGTTGGAAAGCGTGCTGGGCCTCCCGCTGGCGGTCTATGGCCTGCTCAATCACCTGCTGGTGTGGATGATTCTGTTCTGGGCTGGGCTGCTGCGGAAAGAGAGCGAGCGGGACCGGAGATTGGAATGGCTGCTGCGCGCACTCGTGGTCGTGGGCTGCTACGCGGCCCAAGTCCTCCTCTGCGCATTTTGGCTGGGCCGGGCGACGGCGGGCTACTATGCGCTCACGCTCCCTCTAGCGGGTGCTTTCCTGTGGCGCTATGAGTGGCTGCTCCGGGCGCGGACTCGACTGCTGCTCGTGGGAGCCCGCCTTCCTCACCAGGCGGCAAAGCTGCGCCGGCAGCGCAAACGCTTCGTCGCGGAGCTCAACGCAGCGCGAGACGCTTACGCCGAAGCCCTGGGAATTCCGCACTGATTCTCGAAAATAGAAACTGGAAATTCGGAACTCGGGACCTTTCGGATGACGGCCTGTCCCGACCTATCGGGAAGCCATCAATTCTAAATGCCTGCGAAGGTTCGTTGTATGGGTGGGTCTCGGACCCGCCCTCACGCGGTACGCCTTGAGGGCAGGCCCTGCGACTACGCGGGCCGCGGCATTGCCGGCAGTTCCACACGAGAAAACCGATTGGCTGACCCGAAATACGCCAGACCCCGGCATGTGGTGGCCGCGCGCCCCCGGGGCATTTATCCCCAGACGCAAAGTCTACTACCCGATACTGTATGTATTGACATCTCCGCAGCCGGTGGTATGGTGGGAGTTAGTAATCGGAGTTCAAAACGGCGCCGCGGGTGGCCTCTGAATCGCTGGGTTGCCCGTAGTCCGCAGCCACCGTCCCGGGAGGTCTTGGTGCGGAACGTCACCACGACCAATTCCCGGCCGCCAAGCGTCCGTGGGGAGGCGTGGCCATGCGAGCAGTCGCCGGATGGTTGAGTTGCCTGCTGGCATTGAGCGAAGCAGCTTGGTGTGGCGAGCGAGCCACTGGGCAGGCCAAACCTGTGCCACCCGCAGCCATCGAGGGGCGTATAACTGTCATCATGACCGTAAACCGCACTAGGGGAATGTATCCCGTGCGCAATCTCACCGTTTATCTGTTCAAACTGGAAGAGAGCAGACCCTTGCAGGAGCTTCAGCGCAAGTGTCGTGGGGCTCTCGCCCAACCGCGACTGGATGCGATCAGCGCCTACAACACTTGCAGGAAATGTCTCGCGGAGGCAGTGGCGTTGGTCCCCCGACTGTCTTGCGCCGCCACCACGCGAACCAACCACGAGGGTTTCTACCGGTTCGACAACGTTTCTCCAGCACGGCGGTACCAGGTCGTGGCCGTCAGGGCCGAGGACGAAGAGCATATCGTTATCGTGGGTCTTACCCCAAAGCTCAGGCCGGGGCAACGCGTCACACTCGATCTGTCGGAGAATGAGCCCTGGACGGATGCGATCCCCGGCAAAGATTAGCCGGGATTTCCGCTTTGCGATCCCGCGTAACCGGGAGCGTACACGCCAAAGCTTCGTTTCGGAACGTTACTGAGAAAAGCCCACGGCACAGACTCCGTCCCGGCGGAGCCCAACAGCCGGAATCGTCGGACGAGGTTCAAATCGGCAATCCGGGTTGGAATTCGAAACTCAAGGACGGAAATTCGAAACTGCAAATTTGAAACGCGGGGCTCGTGGCGGGTTACGGTTTTTGGATTTCGATTCTCGCGGCGATGATTTCGCCGCTTTCGGTCAGCTCACCTTCCACCCTCACTGCCACGCCGACGCGCAGGTCGTTGGCTGTGCCCGGGCTTCCGTCGCTCTTCTTGATGTCGGTCTTATCATCGTAGCGCACGTGGAAGATGATGTTCTCTCCGGAACTGATGGTGAGCTTGCCTGGGGCTTGTTTGGTGATCTTGCCTTCTACCGTGAAGTTCATGGCCTGCGCCCGCAGGAGCAACGGGGGCACATCTGGTAAGGAAGGCGTGGCTGACAGGGGGATGAGCCACGCGGAGAGAATGGCGGCCAAAATGCAAACGTCCAAGCAGCGCATCAGAGGCTCCGGAACGCGCGTCGCAATCTATTCTCCTGCTCGGGCCGAGCGCGGCGAATTGGCTTACCGCCGCTCCGCTTCGAGCCTGATAGCGACGGCGTTGTGCAAGCTGTCCCGGGCTCGCTCCACGCGGACCACGTAAGCCGGCACGGGAATGCTCACGTCGCCTTCCTTGTAATGCAGAACCACGCTCACCCGCTCGCCTACCGCGTAGCCTTCCTTGGTCAAGAAATACGCGCCGTGGCGGGAGACATTGACGGTCTTGCAGACGTCTTCGAGGACGGTCCCTCCTCGGGCGCGGATGACCTTGATGTCCGTCTCAATTGGGGCGCGACCCTTCCTGCGCGACTCTATGTATGGCTTCTTCATCCTGATCCGTCCAGCTCCCGCGGCCTCGGCCACCGTGGGCCCGGCCTCTGGGGTTTCGGCAGGAGCAAATTCCCAGGGCGTCGTGGCCCGGCAATGGTCACAAGTCCGGCTGACGCGGAACCCTTCATAGAAGAACTCCGCCGCAGCTTCCGGGACGGAAGTCAGCAGCCGCTGGTGACACCGTTGGCACGCCAGCCAGGTTTCCGCCGCGGGCTCGGCTGACTCCCCTTCCTCGGCCGGAAAGGAAATCCCCCACAGGTCGCCCTCGGCCTGGATGAGTTCCAGGCCCACATCGTGCCGTTCGTCCTGGGCCTGAGTGTTTACCCACAGCACGCGGAAAAGGCCCCCGACATTGTTATCGGAGTTGATGACATAGAGTTCGGTTTCCAAGTCCACGAGATTCTGAAGGCGGGTCACCAGCAAGCCTCGGCTCACCAGGCAGGTTTCGCCAGGTTCGTCAAAGAACTTGTTGTCACTGGACAGGCCCCGGACGCGGATGGGGAAAGCGACCTTGACTCGGCTTCTTGGTTGTTCCTTCTCGTCCATCGACGTCCACGAGCCGCGCGCTCGGTGAGGCCGGCACCCCGGGCCACGGCCAGCAATTCTAACATGCCCGGGACGGCTGGGCCGCACCCCCGCGTGCGGCGGATGCTCAGCTTCCGCACGGTGTGGTGAACGGCCTATTCAGGAAACGCGACGCCCAAGAGGTTGGACACCTGGACATACTGAATGCCTGCCTCGCCCTCCCGGGCCGTGCCCGGCTGTCCCGTCCACACCACCTTGAACAGGCCCGCTTGATGGCGGCGATGGGGTTCGACCTTCACCTGCATCCCCACCTTCAACGGCTGCTCAGTCTTCACTCTGGCGCCGTACTTGCTGATGGTGACGATGAAGGTGTTTTCGGTGAATTTCTTCCCATCGGGGTACGTCCCCGAAACCCACACCGGGATGCGGACGTTCACGCGCGAACTGCGACGCAGCGGTACTGGCTTCTCTTCTTTCACCATGACATGCCTCGCTTGAATGCCCCGTGGGCCTCCGGCGCTTCCAGAAAGCCTTATAACTCCTGCTGCGCATCGGAGCTCCGGACACGTGCGAGCATAGCACAATTGCTGCAGGGCTACGCAATACCCGGTCTGATAGCCACCCACGCCACCTGCCTTTCGGCGCAACTCCGCCGCGGGACAGGACGCGGAGCGACAGCTTCGAGGCGAGTGCCGCTCTGTGGCGGGAAGAGGAAGCCCAGCTCAGAACCAGCGTTTGCGGTGGAAGTAGTAATAGATGACCACCACCGGGGCTAACATCGCCAGCCCGATGATGCCCAGGACGTGGGGGTGCTTCTGGAAAGGGAGGTCGACGTTCATGCCGTAGAAGCTGGTCAGGATGAGGAGCGGCAAGGCGATGGTTCCCCAGATGGTGAGGATCTTCATCACCTCGTTGGTGCGGTTGGCCACGGCCGAGAGATAAATATCGAGCGAGCCGGTCAGCAGGTCACGATAGGTCTCAATGAAATCAATCACGCGCACCACGTGGTCGTACACGTCGCGATAGTAGATGCGGAGTTCGCGGTCTCCCTGGCGGCTGGCGGAGGGCGGGGCGTCGTAGCGCCGGACCAACCCGTTGACTGCCTCCCGCATGCCAGTGGCCACGCGGCGGAAATCCAGCAGCGTGCGCTTGAGGCGAAAAATCTCGCGCAGGGTGGCCGGCGAGGCGTAGCGGATGACGCGGTCCTCTAGTTGATCGATGAAATCCCCCAGGCGGTCGAGCACGGGCAGGTACTGATCCACCGCGGCATCAATCAAAGCGTGCGCGATGCGGTCGGGGTTCTGGAGTGAAGCTTCCGCCGCAATGCGCCTCGCTACAGGGGACACGAGCGACGAATTACCTTCATCCACGGTGAGGATGTAGTCCGGGCCCAGAAAAATGTCGAAGTCGTCGAAACCCAGACGCGCCGCGCTCAAGGCCGCCTCCGACGGCACCGCTGGGGCGGCATCTTCGGGGTCCTCAGACTCCACCGCCAGCGCGCCACTCTGGCTGGCGGTATCGCCACTGTGGTTCGGGCGACTTTCGCCCGGCGAGTTACCGAGCACCTTGATCACAACAAACGTGTAGCGCTCGTGCTCCTCCACCCGCGCCGTCTGGCGGCGGTGGCGACAGTCTTCCACCTGGAGGGGATGAATGCCGAAATGCGCCGCCAACTCGTCCAGCGCCGAAGAGGAGGGATCAGCAAGATGGTACCAACGCACCTCCGGAATGACGGTGAGCGCATTGAGCAGGGATGAAGCGGCGGGTTGTGAACTCTCGGCCATGGGTGGCGTCTGCCGCCGCTCAATATAGCACGGAAATCCCAAGGGGAGTCTGGGGGCGACGCGCGGCCATTCGGCTCAGTTGCCATAAGCGCGTGCGCACCTGAAGGTGGTCGCTACATGTTCGTCACGCCGGAACTGACGGCGTAGGCGTTCGTGCCGTCGAAGATGAAATCCTGGGCGCTACAGGTTGAAAGCGTCGCGCCGATGGTCATGCCGCCCTTGACGTTTGTGGGCCAGACGAATGTCCGGCTGCCGGTGGCGTCCTGGCAGATGATGAAAT
>Ga0315288_10010923_pt1 | contig 11445 bp, 7 predicted proteins | sample YL17G11_20_MG_FD_203454 | JGI IMG/M metagenome (GOLD analysis project Ga0315288, IMG submission 203454) | Sediment microbial communities from Yellowstone Lake, YNP, Wyoming, USA - YL17G11_20 | ecosystem: Environmental > Aquatic > Freshwater > Lake > Sediment | place: USA: Wyoming | collected... | reverse complement strand
TTATGACGGCGACACCTCCCAAAGCTCCCGTCCCGCCATTCGCACAAAAGCCCGCCTCGTCATCAGCAACCCCGATATGCTGCATACCGGCATCCTGCCACACCACACCGCCTGGGCTGAGTTCTTTCGCAATCTTCGCTTTGTCGTTATCGACGAGATGCACGTCTACCGCGGCGTGTTCGGTTCACATGTCGCTAACGTCATTCGCCGTCTGAAACGCGTGGCGCACTTCTATGGTGCTGGACCTCAGTTCATCCTCACCTCAGCCACCATCGCCAACCCCGCCGAGCTGGCTGGCAGGCTGGCCGAAATCCCGGTCACCCTGATCGATGAGGATGGCTCTGCCCGCGGTGAGAAATCCTTCCTGATCTATAACCCTCCCGTGATCAACCGTGAGCTTGGCATCCGTGCCAGCCTGCTGAAGGAAAGCGTGCGCCTGGCAGACGACCTGCTCTCGCACCAGATACAGACCATCCTCTTTGCCCGCTCGCGCCGCACGGTTGAGGTCATGCTACGTTATCTAAGGGATGCTTCCGGCTCCGATTCCAAATCCACCGAAGAACAGGTGCGCGGCTATCGCAGCGGCTACCTTCCCCGCCAGCGCCGGGAGATCGAGCGCGGCCTGCGCCAGGGCAGGGTGCGCGCCGTTATCGCCACCAATGCCCTCGAATTGGGCATCGACATCGGTCAGATGGGTGCCGCCCTTCTGGCGGGCTATCCGGGAACCATCTCTTCCACCTGGCAGCAAGCCGGCCGTGCCGGGCGCGGTCTACTCCCCTCCCTGAGCATTCTGGTTGCCTCGGCCAGCCCCTTAGACCAGTACCTGGCCAGCCACCCGGACTACTTCTTCGGCAAGACTCCCGAACAGGGCCTGATCAACCCCGATAACCTGCTGATCCTCCTGGGGCACCTGCGCTGTGCAGCTTTCGAGCTGCCCTTCCACAGTGGCGAAGGCTTCGGCCGCTTGCCCCCTGACCAGGTGCAAGAGTTCTTGGAATTCCTCGTCCAAGAAGGCACCCTGCACCGCTCTGGGCAAAAATTCTACTGGATGGCTGAAGGCTACCCGGCCCAGAACATCTCACTGCGCAGCGCCTCTGCCGAAACCATCACCCTGCAAGCCGAAGTAGATGGAATTGTGACGACCATCGGCAGTGTCGATCTCCCCAGCGCCCCCAACCTGGTCCATCCGGGCTCCGTTTACATGCACGAAGGGCAAGTTTATCTCGTGGAGGGGCTGGACTTGGAAAATCATCTGGCTCACCTGCGCCAAACGGAGGTCGATTACTATACCCAGCCCGGCGGAGAGACTTCTGTCAAGCTCATCCAAAAAACTGCCGAGTCAGGAATCACCGGTGGGCTGAAATCTTACGGTGAGATCCAGGTCACCACCCAGGTCACCGGTTTCCGCAAGGTCCGCTGGTACACCCATGAGAACCTGGGGCAAGAGCCCCTCAGCCTGCCCCCCTTTGAGCTGCTCACCACCGGCTACTGGCTGGCTTTGGCCGAAACGACGGTCGCCGCCCTGGAAGCAGAGGGGTTATGGTCGAATGCCCCCAATGATTACGGCCCAACCTGGCCCAGGCAGCGTGACCTGGCGCGTGCCCGGGATGGCTTCCAATGTCAGGTTTGTGCAGCTCCTGAACAAGGCCGCACCCATGACGTGCACCACAAAACCCCCTTCCGCCTCTTCGCTTCGGCTGAGCAAGCCAACCAGCTCACCAATTTGATCACCCTCTGCCCACGCTGCCACCGCCAGGCCGAATTGGCCGTGCGCATGCGCAGCGGTTTGGCCGGGGTGGCCTATACCCTCGCCAACCTGGCTCCCCTCTTCCTCATGTGCGACCCACTCGACATCGGTGTCCACTCTGACCCCCATTCACCCATCGCTGACGCAAAGCCAACCATTGTCATTTACGATCAGATTCCAGCCGGCATCGGTTTCAGCGAGCGCCTCTACGATCTGCACGATGAGCTTGTCCAACATGGTCTTGATCTGGTGCAAGCCTGCCCTTGTGCAGATGGCTGTCCGTCCTGTGTCGGTCCAGGCGGTGAGAATGGAGTGGGCGGAAAAAGCGAGGCCCTTGCCCTGCTGCAAGCCCTCTCCCCACCACCCCTTTAGATACCCACCAGGCTTGTTAAAACCGTATTGACCAACAGCATCGTCAACCCCCAGGCCACAAAAGCGACCATGTTCCCCAACCAAACCAGCGCCAGGGCATGCGGCGGATCCATGGAATACAGGCTGCGGATGGCCGTATACATCAAGCTCCAGAACCAGACCACCGAGAGCCACCCCACATAAGGCACGCTCAAAAAAGCCAGCGGTAGCGCCGCAAATCCAGCCAGCCGCAGCAGCTCATTTCTTTCCATTCCACCGCCCTCGAAGATCATTTCCAGGAATCGGATACAACCAGCAAAAACCAGCCAGGCGACCGGCGCGGCCGCCAGCAAACTCGCCAGCAGCAAGAATGGGCTTTCACTGCGCAGCACCCACCCCGCCCCACTCGTCAAGCCCACCAGGTTCACCAGCAGGAAGGCAGGGATATTAGCCTTCTTGTCCATGCCAATCTCGAAGAACACATCCTCATCCCTGCGCAGCGCCCGCCAAATCCTTTGTAGCTGTTTCAAGCTTCTATCCTTCTATGAATCCGTCTGCCCGCGTAGTTTCTGGGCGGTCTCCTGATAATTCGCCAGCTTCTCGCGCTCTTTCTGCACCACCGCCAGCGGAGCCTTCTTGGCGAAATCTCCCGACAGCAGGCTCTCCAGGCGGCTGATTTGCGCCTCGGTCTCGACCAATGCTTTGCTCAACCTCGCTCGCTCCTCTTCCATATCCACCAATCCAGACAGCGGTAGAAAGACCTCCACCGCTCCCGCCACCAGGGCCACATGCCCTTCCGGGCGTGGGAAGCTGCCCTTGGTGTTGGCAATCACTGCCAGCTCTTTGGAATCCAGTCCCGCCAGTGCTGCGATGACAGGTACTTCGTGCATCAACAGGTGCGCCGCCTCAAAGGAGGCTGAAAGGATCGCCGGGATGCGCCGGTCAGGCTTGACATTCTTCTCCGAGCGCAGGTTTCGGATAGAACGCACGATCTCCTGCACAGCCTGGAAGTTGGCGATGTTCTCGCCCTCCCAGCCCTGGTCTTGGAGCGGTTCAGGCCAGCGCGCAATGATCAAAGCCTCGCTCCAGGATCCGTCCTCGGGGGTCAGCCGGGCTGAATGGCTTTCTGCCGCCCCGCGCAAGTGCCCGTAGATTTCCTCGCTGACGAAAGGGGTGAAGGGGTGCAGCATGCGCAGCACGTAATCCAGGACGCGCACCATCAGATCCACCGTATAAAAAGCCCGGTCGCCGCCCTCCACCACTTGCAGCTTGGCGATCTCCAGGTACCAGTCTGCGTAATCGCCCCAGAAGAACTCATAGATCTGCCGTCCGGCCTCGCCGTATTGGTAACTTTGGAACAGCCTCTCCACATCCCGGGTGAGTTGCTTGAGGCGCGCAAAGATAAAGGCATCCGCCAGGCTCCACTCTGGCGCTCCCTGGGGTTCTCTGGGGACCTTTGGGATCGAGCCAATCACCAGGCGGGAAGCATTCCACAGCTTATTGGCGAAATTCCGGTTGGCTTCGACTCGCTTCAAGCTCAGGTTCATGTCATTGCCAGGCGTTGAACCCACCAGCAGCGTAAAACGCAGCGCGTCCGTCCCCATCTCCTCCATCACCGGCAGCGGATCGATCACATTCCCGTAAGACTTGCTCATCTTGCGTCCGTGCTCGTCACGGATCAAACCGTGCAGGTAAACGGTATTGAAGGGCACCTCTCCGGTAAACTCCAGCCCCGACATGATCATGCGCGCTACCCAGAAGAACAAGATGTCGTAGCCGGTTTCCATCATCGTGGTCGGGTAGAAATACTTCAGATCCGGCGTCTGCTCCGGCCAGCCCAGGGTGGAAAAAGGCCACAGCCCCGACGAAAACCAGGTGTCCAGCACATCCGGGTCGCGCTCGATCCGGCTGCTGCCGCATTTCGAGCACTGCGTGGGGTCCTGCCGGGTAACGGTCATCTCACCGCACTCCTGGCAGTACCACACCGGGATGCGGTGTCCCCACCAGAGCTGGCGCGAGATGCACCAATCTTCAATATTCTCCAGCCAGTTGTAATATACTTTGGTGAACCTCTCAGGCACAATCCGGATGCGTCCATCGCGCACGGCTTCCAACGCAGCCTCAGCCAGCGGTTGGATGCGCACAAACCACTGCGTCGAGACCATAGGTTCAATGATCTCACCCCCGCGCTGCGAGCGCGGCACATTCAGCGTGTAAGGCTCTTCTTTGAGCACCAGCCCGGCGGAGCGCATATCCTCCCACATCTTCTTCCGGCACTCGAAGCGCTCCAGCCCGGCGTATGGCCCACCATTCTGGTTGATCTGCGCTGCCTCGTCCAGCACGGAGATCACCGTCAGGTTGTGGCGCTGCCCGATCGCATAATCATTCGGGTCATGCCCAGGCGTGATTTTCAACGCACCGGTACCGAACTCACGCTCCACATAGTCGTCGGCGATCACCGGGATCTCCCGTCCCAAAATCGGCACGACCACCTTACGGCCAATGTACTGCTGGTAACGCCCATCTTCCGGGTGAACCGCTACCGCCGTGTCGCCCAAAATCGTTTCTGGACGGGTGGTAGCAACCGGGATATATTCGTCAGGCTTGTCCGCCAACACATACTTGAAATAATATAATAAGCCGGGTTCTTCGGAATATTCCACTTCCAGGTCAGATACAGCCGTCTTGAGGCCCGGCGACCAGTTGATCAGGCGCGGACCCCGGTAGATCAGCCCCTTCTCATACAGCCGCACAAATGCCTCCCGCACCGCCTTCGATAAACCCTCATCCAGCGTGAATCGTTCGCGGCTCCAATCACACGAAGCGCCCAACCGCCTGATCTGCCGGGTGATCATCCCGCCGTATTTCTCCTTCCATGCCCAGGTGCGCCTCAAGAACTCCTCCCGCCCGATTTCTTCGCGCTTCAAGCCTTCCTTTGCCAGGGATTTCTCCACCTGTAGTTGGGTAGCGATTCCCGCATGGTCCGCCCCGGGAACCCACAACGTGGGAACACCCTTCATGCGCTGGTAGCGGATCATCAGGTCTTCCATCGAGACGAACATGGCATGGCCCAGGTGCAGCTCGCCCGTAACGTTCGGCGGTGGGATCGAGATGACATAAGGCTTCTTCGAAGGGTCAAAACCAGGCCGGCTCGGGTCATTCGAGGGCTTGAAATAACCGTTCTTCTCCCACCACTCGTAGATCCGCTGCTCGGTGGCCTGGAAATCATAGGCTTTAGGAAGGTTCATCTCTGTCATAAAATCTCCTATTGAATAAGCTCTTATCTCCCCCTCACCCAATGGGAGAGGGGCCAGGGGTGAGGGGGAGAGGGACTACATTACAATCTCTACCCCTGGCTCCCCGCCCTCGCTCACTTCGATCGAGAGCGCCCGCGTGATGCTGGTCAGGTCTTCGGCGGCAGAGCGCAAGACGCTTGCCAGGTCATGCTCCGCAATCGCTAATTTTACCCGCGTTAATTCACATCCTAAAGGCAAATTGTGATCACTTTTATAGCGTCTCACAGCCGTGGCAATCTCTACCAGCTTCACACCCACTGCTTCTGCTGCCTCATCTTCCAGGGCTCCTTCCGCCTCCGGCCAGGGTGTGAGATGGATCGAAGCCGCCCCAAGCTTTCCCTTCCCGTCTGATGTACCCATCGCCTCCGTCTTGATCAGGGATTGGTAGATCTCCTCTGTAATGTAAGGGAAGAAGGGGGCAAATAGCTGTACCACCGTCACCAGAACCCGGTACACCGTGTAAACAGCCGCCTCTCTGCCGGGACCAGCCTGCGCGTATAGCCGTTGCTTGCACATCTCCAGGTAATTATCCGCCAGCTCAGTCCAGAAGAAGCTTTCCAGCTCGCTCTTGGCTGCGGCGTAATCATATTCCTGCAGCAGTCGCGTTACCCTCCCCACCAGTTTCTGAGTCCGGGATAAGATCCATCGGTCAGCCGGCGAAAGGGATGGGATCCTGGATGGCAGCGCATAACCGGCAACGAACCGCTCTGCAAAGCGGGCCACGTTCCAAAGTTTGGTGACCAGCTTGGCGCCCATCTGGATTTTTTCTTCGCTGATGATCGCATCTTTTCCAGGACCGGTGCTGGCTGCCCAATAACGCACCGCATCGGCGGAGTACTTTTCGATCATCTCCATCGGGGCCACCGGGCCTCCTCCACGGCTCTTGCTGATCTTTCCCATCCCCGGTCCGGCGATTCCCCAGCCCGAAATGGCTGCATCCTTCCAGGGCAGAACTCCAAAGTGGTATGTAGATTGGAGGATCGTGTAAAAAGCCCAGGTGCGGATGATATCGTGCGCTTGTGGCCTGAGCGAGAATGGGAAGACCAGGCGGTACAGCTTTTGATCCTCCTCCAGCCACTTCCCCACGATCTGAGGTGACATAGAGGAAGTCGCCCAGGTATCCATCACATCCTGCTCGGGTAAGAAATGGCTGCCCCCGCATTTCGGGCAGGGATGGCTGGGTGAGCCTTCCAACGGATCGACCGGCAAGTTGCGTTCGTCCGCCGTGATCACCTCTTCACAGTCCCGGCAGTACCACACTGGAAAAGGGATGCCGTAATAACGCTGCCGCGAAAGGCACCAATCCCAATTCAGGTTCTCCACCCAGGCCTGGTAGCGCACCCGCATATTTTCCGGGAACCAGTTCACCTTTTCGCCTGCTTCCAATAACTCGCTTTTATGTTCCAGGATATTGATAAACCACTGCCACGCCATGATCGTTTCGACCGGTGTATCGCAGCGTTCGTGGACCCGCACCGATTGCAGGATGAGTTGACGTCCTAACAGCCAGCCCCCGTCCTCCAAGGCAGCTTTGATCTGGCGGCGCGCTTCTGCGATCGTTTGACCGGCGTATTTTCCCGCCGCCTCCATCATCCGCCCATCCCGGCCGATCGCCTGGATGAAAGGCAGCTTGTAGGTGTGCCACCAGGTCACATCCGTCGCATCCCCAAAAGTACAGCACATCACCGCCCCGGTTCCTTTGTTGGGGTCAGCCAACGCATCTGCCAGGATCGGCACCACATTGCCGAATAGGGGAGTGATCGCTTTTCCTCCCACCAGGTGCTGGTAACGGGCGTCCTTAGGGTGTACGAACACCGCCACGCAGGCTGGCAGCAGCTCAGGGCGGGTGGTAGCAATCGGTAGGCGAGTCCCATCCTCCAGTTGAAACGCCTGGGTGACGAATTCACTATCCCGCTGAAGATCATCCAGGTCTGCCTGAGCAATCGAGGCCTGGCATTCTGGGCACCAGATGGCTGGTGCTTCTCGGTAGGTTGCTAATCCTTTATGATACAGGTCAAGGAATGAAAGCTGAGCGATCCTGCGTGAAGTTTCATCGATGGTGCGGTAAGTATAGCGCCAGTCAATTGAAAGGCCCAACCGCTGCCAGAGAGCCTGGTATTCCTGCTCTGCCTCTTCGCTGATTCTCAGGCACTTCTCGATAAAGTCCGTTCGTCCCAATTCCTTTGCCTTCACTCCCAGGCGTTTCTCCACATAGCGGTCCGTTGGCAAACCGTTGTCGTCGAAGCCCATCGGGTAGAATACATTGTATCCTTTCATGCGCCGGTAGCGGGCGATGAAGTCTGTATGGCTGTACGAGTACACATGCCCCAGGTGCAGCAGGCCGGAGACCGTTGGCGGAGGCGTATCGATCGAAAATATTTTTTCTGGTTGGTCGGGGTGGAAACGATAGATGCCTTCTTCCTGCCAGAAAGATTCAATGCGGGGTTCAGCTTCCTTCGGATCGTATTTCTTGTTTAGCGCCATGCAGCCTCCTTAAAAACAAACGACCCTTCATCCATCAGAGGACGAAAGGTTGTGCCTTCCGCGGTACCACCTCGATTCATCGTCCAGGAATTTCTTCCCGGCGGTGCACTTATCCCCGGCGGGCCGCCCCGCGCATGGGTCAGCCGAGCAGGGCTGCGCTGTAACGGGCTTACCCGTGCCGTTCTACTGCCTCAATCCGAGGGTTCTTCGGCAATCACTCCGGGCGACATTCAGCAGATTTTTCTGAGGCGGGCTTTCAGCCATTGGCCTCGCCCTCTCTGTCAGCTCACACCTGCTTACTCTTCCCAGATCATCCGATATTAAACTGAAATAATTATAACAAGGATCGTATCCTTCGTCAAATATCCAGTGCAAAGCACTTTGGACAGCCTTTAACATTAAAATTTATTAATCTTCTTGACTTTTTACTTTCACTTGTGCTATCCTTCACCAACCTTAAAGAAAAGAAGGGGATACCTATGGTCCCAAGAGAAAGAGTCGCCGACAACGTTTATTCCTTCCAAAGCGATGTTTACGCCCAGGTAACGGCTGGCGCCGTGGTAGGCCCCAACTGGGCTGTCGTGATTGATACGTTGGCCTTGCCAGAAGAAACCCTGGGAATCCGCAGTTTTCTTGAACAAGAGCTCAATGTTCCCGTCAAATATGTGATTAACACCCACTACCACGCTGATCACAGTTGGGGGAACTGTTTTTTCCCAGGCGCAACCATCATTTCGCATACCCTTTGCCGAGAAAAACTTTCCACCAGTGGACAGGCTTCCTTGCGAGAAGCGCGCCAGCAGAGCAATGTCTTCCGCTCTGTAAAGATCGTTCTACCCCACCTCACCTTCAATGAGAGTATCCTGAACCTGCGCGTTGGGAAAAAAACTCTCAATCTCATGTCGCTTCCTGGCCCCTCACCCGATAACATTGGTGTGCTGATCGAGGAAGACCGCATCCTCTTCGCCGGAGACGCCTTTATGCCCCTGCCCTATCTTGTGGACGGCGATATCGACGATATGGTTGCCTCATTCAAGAAGATCGGCAAAATGGGGCTTGAGAATATCATCCAGGGACATGGAGACACCGTTTTACGAGGCGAGATCGATAACGCCGTGAAAGATAACCTGGCCTATTTATCAGCTGTTCGCAAAGCCGTCCGTAAAGCTTCGCGACGGAAATTCCCCCTCGAATTGCTCGAAACCGTAGATATTGAATCTTGCGGTAAGAGTCGTGTGCTCATCGGGGGGCTGGCAGTCGAATTACACCGGCGCAACCTGCGTGGACTCTATCGCAGTCTTTACGGCGAGCCGCATGTCCGCACAGAAGAGGATTTCGATGAAGAAGAAGGTGAGTTCGACGACGAAGAGTAATCCTATTCTTTCTTCCTGGCGAAAACACCCACCCGGCGTTCGGTGCCGTTAATCAGGCGCTGAATATTAGGGCGCAGCGCCCAAATTACCAAAACCGAGGTCATCAAGCCATAGATCACATACTCCCAGGGCTGGCTGAAGAACGCAGCCCGGATCGCAAAGGTGATCACCACCACCAACGCAGTCGACAAAGACGCCACAGAAGCGTACCCGACCAATAGAACAAAGAATAACACATCCGGTATGGCAATCGCCCCGATCCACGGCCAAAAAGCCATTGCCGCACCCACATTCGGCCCCGTGCCTGCTCCCGCCGAAATCTTTTTCGAAAACAGGTATAACCAGATCGACCAGTTATGGCCCAATACAACCGCAAAACCCGCCAGGACAGACGCCCAGATCGAAGCCGGTGCCAACCACCTGGCTAAAGCCACCCCGGCATACCCCTTCAATAGGTCAAATAATGCTGTCAACAGCCCAATCCAGGGTCCACCGGCGCGCATGGCATTCGTCCCGCCAGTGCGTCCGCTCCCAACCAGTGTAATATCTTGCCGTTTGATAATCCACAGAAAGACATATCCCATTGGCAAGGCACCGATTAAATAGGCCAGAAGAATCACAAGCACAGATGTACCCGATGTACTCATCGCCATCGCCTTAATCTTACCTCAATTCCTTCGAAATCTTTATGTTCGTTTTTTTTAACCCACAATCCAAATGTTCGTTACTCATCCTCCAGGAACGAAAAATTAAATTCTCGGAACCCTCCATCCGAGAGCATAAAAGCCCGGCAGGTCCACGATATACTCATCGCCCGATGCCTGTCCTGAGCGGAGCGAAGGATACTCATCGCCGATGTACTCATCGCCACCGCCGCCTCAGGATACCAGATCAGGTAAGGGGTGCCCGGATAAGCAAATTCTTCTAAATCTGTCGTAGAAGGCTGGTCAGGACCCTGAGGATGCGAATGGTAAATCGCCAGCAGATCCATGCCCGATTTCTCTATCTCCAGAAATGCTCGGATCTGTTCGCCTGCCTCCATCCGAAAGCGCACCGGGCTCTGCAAAATGTTCTCGACCTCGAACACAACCCTGGAGCATCCACCCGTCCCCGCTACCAGCCCACACGCTTCTTCTGGAACCCGCTCGAGGATGTGCTGGCGCATTTGCAGCCAATCAGATCGCCGCAGGATGAGTCCAGGTTCTAGCTCGCCCAAATCGCAACCCCGATCGCAACCAAAATAGCCACAGCCGGTTCGGACAGAGCCTGCCGCAGGGGTTTCTCTTCGATCAAGCCGATGAACAGGCTGGTTAGGGCATAGGATGGCCCTAAAACCAATACCCCAAACGCCACCGGGGTGACTGGCCAGTAATAGAATGCCGCCACGAACTGGCTGACGATGAAAGCGATCATGGCTGACTCATACACCAGCCACTGCCCATGCAGCCGCAAATGCAGCACCCTCAAACTCACCATCCACGCCCCCAACGTCAGCCCTGGAAGGGCTAAGAATAAGCGCGTGCCCCCTGTACGCAAGCTTGTTGCCAAAACCAGGTAGAGAGCAAAGGAAACTGCCGTCAGCCCTGCCGCTGCCAGAGGTTGGCGAACATCCTCTGAACCGATGGAAATAAACTCACCGATCAGTACAAGCACCAGCACCAGGACTCCTCCAGCCATCCCTAACCACCAATTCACCCCAAACGGAAGCTGGTTGAGCGGAAACCCGATTAACAGGGCCGTCAACGACGGCAGGATCAAGTAGGGAAACGGCCGATGTACTCCATCGCCACGGCTTTTCAGATCCGGATGGTCATGATAAATCCAATTAGCGCCGGCAGCCGTCAAACCTGCCACCAGGACCCCTACCAGGGTGTTGACATTAATCTGCACCTCCAGGTAAATCCCCGGCAGTTGCAGTGCCAGCTCTCTCACCGGTACATTGATGAAACGGGTCAAAATATAGGCCAGCGTAATCATGCCAGCCAGCACGCTGACCCGGTCAATATCCGGCAGATATTGGCTTCGAGACATACCCGGATTTTTTACCATATGTAGATTCTACCCGAAAAAGGATTGAAAGAAAACGCCCCATTCCTTGACGTTTTTCCTTCCTTGGCTTAGGATAGGATCATACAAACGGAGCAAGCTCTCATGAAAATCGGCATGGTTGCAAATAACTATAAACCCTACATCA
>Ga0315288_10010922_pt1 | contig 11445 bp, 9 predicted proteins | sample YL17G11_20_MG_FD_203454 | JGI IMG/M metagenome (GOLD analysis project Ga0315288, IMG submission 203454) | Sediment microbial communities from Yellowstone Lake, YNP, Wyoming, USA - YL17G11_20 | ecosystem: Environmental > Aquatic > Freshwater > Lake > Sediment | place: USA: Wyoming | collected... | reverse complement strand
TGTACGTGGCGGTTTCCAACAGCACCGGCAATCCTGCGGTTGTGGTACACGATGATCCGGCTGCGGCACAGATCAACACCTGGACCGAGTGGGTCATCCCGCTTCAGGCTTTTGCCGATCAGGGCATAACTCTGACCAACGTCGACAGGATCGCGATCGGCCTTGGCACAAAAGGCAACATGACGATCCCCGGCGGTTCCGGCAAGATGTTCTTTGACGATATCCGCCTTTACAGGCCGAGAGAGGCTGCCGGAGAATAACAGCAGCTTTTTCGGAAATGGCGTAAGGATTTGAATTTGTATGGAGCCTATGCTGATAGATTCAGTATAGGCTCCTTTTTTGCCGGTTAGAAAGGCCGGTCCCTTCATCAGAAGTACAAATTCCTTAGACAAAAATACCCGTATGTCTTATTATAATCCGAAGCTATGGTCTGGAGCATAGCTTTCTAAAGAGTAAAGGCCGGCAGCATTTGAATTATGAGTACAAATTCATGATAAGCAGGAGAAGTTTTCTTCGCAGTGTTTCAGGCGCCGCCATTGCGGTGGTTTTTCCCCCCGCTGTATTCTCAGAAACTCAAAAAACTAACAAACCGAATATTATCTTTTGCATGGCCGATGACATGGGCTGGGGCGACCCGGGTTTCAACGGCAATTCGATCATTAAAACCCCCCACCTGGATATAATGGCAAAAGCCGGTATGCGATTCACTCGTTTTTATTCCGGTGCCCCGGTCTGCTCGCCAACTCGCGGAAGCTGCCTGACCGGCCGGCATCCGTACCGATATGGAATCTTCGGCGCAAACGTAGGACACATGCCGAAAGAGGAAATCACCTTAGCGGAAGCCTTGAAGACACAGGGCTACACAACCGGCCATTTCGGCAAATGGCACCTCGGAACGCTGCTGCCGGACTATTCGGGGAAAGGCCAAAAGCGAAATCCACGGGAAAATTACATGACCCCAGGCACGAGCGGTTTCGATGAATGGTTCTCGACCGAGTATGCCGTGGCAACGTGGGATCCGTACGACCCGGCACAGTTTCACGGCAGGAAAAATGACTACGATGTTAGGGCGTTATATTGGCACAACGGGAAAAACGCCACCGAAGCACTCAAGGGAGACGACTCGCGAATCATCATGGATCGAGCGATTCCTTTTATTCGCAATGCGGCCGAGAGCAACAAACCTTTTCTCGCCGTCATCTGGTTCCATGCCCCTCACGCACCTGTTGTCGCCGGGCCGCAATACCGAGCGATGTACTCGCAGTACAGCGAGGATGAGCAGCATTATTACAGATGTATTTCCGCGCTCGATGAACAAATAGGCCGGCTTCGCAGCGAACTGCGAGATTTGGGTATAGCCGACAATACCATGCTGTGGTTTTGCAGCGACAACCGCTATAAAATCTACAGCAACGACGACGGCAAAACTTATATGCTCTTTGACCTGCTCGATGACCCCGGCGAGAAGAACGACCTTGCGGCGGCAAAATCCGAGATACTGCTAACAATGAAGAAGAAACTCGAAACGTGGCGAGCCTCCTGCAAGGACAGCCTTGCCGGAAAAGACTACACAAAATTATGAGCAGTAGACTATCGAATTTTACGGAGCAAAAAAACTATACAAATGCACTTATAAAAGCATGAGAAAGGAACCGACATGAAGAAACAAACAAGAAGAGAATTTCTAAAACGCCTGGGCTATATGACTGGTTCGGCGGCGGCACTTTCGATCCTGCCAAGCCGCGGCAGTCTCGGCCAGATGACGGAGAAAAAACGACCGAACATTATATTCATAATGACAGACGACCACGCCTCGCACGCCATGAGCTGCTACGGCAGCAAAATCAACAAGACACCGAACCTCGACCGGATCGCCAGCGAGGGCATGCGATTCAGTAACAGTTTTTGCACGAATTCCATCTGCGCCCCCTGCCGGGCCGTTATCCTGACCGGCAAATACAGCCACATAAACGGCGTCAAAGACAACAATCTGAAGTTTGACGGCAGCCAGCAGACTTTTCCCAAACTGCTTCAAAAAGTCGGCTACGAAACAGCTATGATCGGCAAGTGGCATCTCAAGACCGATCCGACCGGCTTCGACTACTGGAATGTCCTGCCGGGACAGGGGACATACTATAACCCGGCAATGAAAGAAATGGGCCGGCAGAGGAAATATACCGGCTATACGACTGATATTCTTACCGACCACGCCCTGAAATGGCTCAAGGAGCACACCGGCGCCAAGCCATTCTGCCTGATGTTCCACCATAAGGCGCCGCACCGCTCGTGGGAGCCGGGGCCCAAATATCTGAATATGTATGACGATGTGACGATGCCGGAGCCGGACAACCTGTTCGACGATTATTCCAATCGCGGAAGAGCCGCCAAAGAGCAGGATATGAGTATCGAAAAAACTATGAACGACACAGACCTGAAGCTCACGGCCCCCAAGAACCTGACGCCCGAGCAGAAGAAGCTCTGGGACGCAGCGTACGAACCGAAAAACGAGACCTTCCGCAAGGCAAATCTCCAGGGCAGGGACCTGGTCCGCTGGAAATATCAGAGGTATATCAAAGACTATCTGCGGTGCATCGCTTCGGTCGACGAAAATGTCGGCAGGGTTTTGGATTATCTTAATGAATCGGGCCTTGCGAAGGACACTGTCGTTTTCTACACATCGGACCAGGGCTTCTACCTTGGCGACCACGGCTGGTTCGACAAGCGGTTCATGTACGAAGAATCGCTGCGCATGCCGCTGCTGGTTCGGTATCCCGGGGAAGTCAAGCCCGGCTCGGTGAGCGATGACATCGTTCTGAACCTGGACTTCGGCGCCACGTTCCTGGACTTCGCCGGCGTGCCGGTCCCGGCCGACATTCAGGGCGAGTCGATCCGCAAGGTCTTGCAGGGCAAGACGCCCGGAAACTGGCGGACATCAATGTACTACCACTACTATGAGTATCCGGCGGTGCACAGCGTCAAACGGCACTATGGCGTACGTACCAAACGCTATAAACTGATCCACTTCTATAACGACATCGACGAGTGGGAACTGTACGACCTGGAGAAAGATCCGAAGGAAATGATGAACGTATTCGGCGAGCCGGCATACGCCGAGACCGTCAAAGAGTTGAAAGTCGAACTGAAACGATTGCGCGAAAAATATAAGGACGATACCGGTTCGCCTGTGTGAGACGAACCGGTAGTCTTTGGTTACTCTTTAAGCAGCTCGCCGGTCTCTTTGTTCCAGCGTATTGTTCTAACATTGATGCGATGGTGCATGGCGTGGCAGTCGGTGCAATATATTTGGTCGCCGCCCTCATCCGCCGAATCAAAAACCGTCTTGGCGCCCGCGAGCAGTGCTTTGTGGCTTTCTACTTGGCGGATCTCATGCCTCGGATGACACATCATACAGGTCGGATTTATTTTCGCCCTGGGGTACATGATCTCGGGCGGGGTGGCATTGTTTTCGTCGCTGCGATGGCGCTCGGATTCGCCGTGGCACCTTTCGCAGCCGATGCCGGCCAGCTCGTGCGTGCGTGCGAGCTTCTCGTCGCTGAAACCGTAGTGACACGCGCTGCAAAATTCGTTGGCGACAAAGCCCGTTCGTGTCGAGGGCGTCCCGCCCTCGAATCGCGGGCTGGAAGCCCGCGACACAGTACCTGGTGCGACCTGCTGTTCATCCGATCTTTCTTCGATGTGTTTCTGTCCTGAGTCGCCCATGGTCTGCTTCTCAAGTGAGCAGCTTGCTGCAAAAACCAGCAGCAAACTGCTCACAATAAAACCGACCACTGTCACGACTTGCTGTCTCGTGACTTTCATTCATTCCATCCTTGTTTATAATCCACCAATCGAATCGTTACTTCAGTACAGTCCGGCTTTTAAACATACTCCCAGTTTTTGAGCCACTGGTAGTTGGCAGGCAGCCTTGCCCACGCTTCGTCCATAGCCGTCGAAAGCTCCTTAGCTTCGGCTTCATCAAGATCGGGCTCCTGGATGGCCTTGGCGACGTTGTCCACCTGTTGTGGATTGATTATGCCGGGAATGGGCGCCGTGATGGCCGGGTTGCAAAGGATATAGCGGATCGCCATACGGGCCAGCCGGTCGTCTTCCTCACGAGTGGGACTGTCGGGCGAGCTGTCACCTTTGAACAGAGAGGTGCCTGCAAAAGGTTTTATGCCGAACCAGCCAATGTCGTATTTCCTGAGAGCGGCCCATAGACCTGATTCGTCTGTGACAAGCTTGCTCTTGGCCGTATAGGGCGTGACCACTACCTGGACAACCTCGGGATAGGTTTCTATCATCCACTTAATGTGGGAGCGATCGTGCGACGAGAAACCGCACATGCGGCACTTTCCCTGCTTGCGGGCCTTTTCGAGCGCGCCCATCATCTCGTCGACCTCTGCGTTAGTATGCTGGCCGCTCTGCTCGTGCATCGTGATACGCCAGAGATCGACGTAGTCGAGCTTCGCCTCGCGCATACCCTTATCGAGCGTCCCTAACAGCGCTTCGGTTGTACGGTAATGCTCATTGCGCATCTCCTCATGGTACCGCGAGAAACCGAGATACATGGAATCACGTCTGCCTCTGAGGGCTTCTGAATACGCCAGGACTTCCTGCATAGTACATGCGTCGATATAGTTGATGCCGCGCTCGATACAGCGGGTGACAATATCGTGACGATTCTTTTTGAAGCCTTCCATATTGAGGTCTGCGCTCAGCCAGTTATCGCCCTCGAAAACGCCGGGAACCATCTTATTGACGCGTTTCCAGTGTCCGCCTAAGCACACTGATGAAATCATAAGTCCCGTTTTTCCGAGCGGCCTGTACTTCATTTCAGGATTGTAGCTGCGGGTCTTGGTCACGTCTGTCCCGGCATACACGTCCCGGACGCCACCGACAGCGAGACCGGCTGCGGCCACAGCCCCTGTGCGCATCAGTTCGCGCCGGGTCAGGTCATTGGCCTTGCCGGCTTGTTTTTGCTTCTGGTCCATATTTTTCTCCTTTATCTTTAAGTTTCAGTTCTCGTTGTGGATTATGTTTCACATTTTAATAGATTTCTTATAACAATCTTTCAAATAATCGCGGGCTTTGGCCAGATTGGCCGACATCACATCGGTTTCCGGATGCCCATGCATAAAAGGATTGACATATCCGCCATACCGAACATCGGCCAGGGCTCTTATCCAGGGCGTCATGTCCGTCGGGCCGACACCCGGCAGTTGCTCGGAATCCGGATAGTTCTGCCAGGCATAAAAGAACAGGAGCTGCCTGCCGCAGATACGTATCGCTTCGGGTACGGAAGCCTTGAGCGTCTGGATGTGATACGGCGCCAGCGCAATGCCCAGCCTCGGCGATTTGTTGATATCCACGAACGCTTTGAGCGAATCAAGCGAGCAAAGCAGCGCGTTACCGTGATTTTCGATAGCTAAATACGAGTTGTGTTTCTCTGCCAGTTCTGCCAGAGGTTTGAGATCCTCAATGAACTGCCGCATCCGGGCGGTGAGCTCCTCGGGCTTACAGACCGGGCCGCTGTCCCGAACCGCTACACCACCCCCGGCCTTGCCCAGCAACTCGGCATACCGTTCATAACCGCCACTATAGACGGAAAACGCGAAAAGCTTGAGATTGTGCTTTGCCAGCAGTTTTTTCAGATCTTCGGCACCCAGTCGATTTGCCACATCGTCAAGGTGCGGGCAGCCTTCGTGGGCCGACCAGATATCAATCGCCTCAAAACCCAATCCTGCGATTCGTTCACATGCCTGCTCGATCGATAGTCCCATGAAATGAATCGAAGAAGTAGACAGCCGCATCCGCCATTTTTTACCCGGCGCGGTCTCCTGCGCTAACGCCGATAGGACCGGCCTGTTAATGAGCACCGCCCCACTCAAGCTCATAGCTTTTAAGAAATTACGTCGATCGAGGCTTTCGTTCATTGCAAAACTACTTTTCTAATAAACTCCTGCAAAATGCCCGTTCGTAGTACATTGAACATAACAGATCTCTTACTATCTGTCAAACGTTATTTGAAGCATCAAATAAGCCCCCCAGGCTTTTCAATGTATCTTTTTCTCTTGACCTCTACGGCAAAGAATCTATAGTTCCATTGTAGCCGGTGTTAGCAACAACAAGCTATGAAGATGAACTTTTGCAAAACTCTTTTTTTGAAAGACTATCACACAGACAGAAAGGAGCTCAAGATGAGCGAAAAGAATAAACCAAACATCCGTACGACCGGCCGTATCGACCGGCGCAGTATGCTCAAGTTGGCAGCCGGCACGGGTGCGGCAGGTATCGCCGCCCTGACCCTTGGCTCGTGCGCATTGGTCGACGAGCGTCCGAAACCGGCAGCCACGAAAGGCCATATCAACCATTCCGTCGCTTATTGGTGCTTCGCGGAATACTGGGATCTTGACAAAGCGTGCCAAATTACCAAACAGCTCGGCGGCAAGAGCATCGAGCTGGTCGGCCCGAAGGACTTTGCCACGCTCAAAAAGCACGGCCTGACCTGCGCGCTGTCGCCAAACGGCACGCCCGATCCGCCGTTTGTAAAGGGCTTCAACAATCCCGAATACCACGATATGATTATCGCCGCAACACGTGAGACTATTGACGCTTGCGCCGAATACAATTTCCCCAGCGTTATCGCCTTTACCGGTTTCCGCGAAGACATCCCCGACGATGTCGGCGCGGGAAACTGTGTCGCGGGCCTTAAGAAAATAATCGGCTACGCAGAGAAGAAAAAAGTCAACATTTGCCTGGAAATTCTCAACAGCCGGGTCGCAACAGAAATGAAAGGTCATCCGGGCTACCAGGGCGACCACACCGATTACTGCATTGATATTATCAAGAAAGTCGGCTCACCCAGAATGAAGCTGCTTTTCGACATCTACCACGTGCAGATCATGGACGGCGATATTATCAGCCGTATCCGACAATACGCCGACTACATCGGCCACTACCACACCGCGGGCAATCCCGGCCGGAACGAACTCGACGATACCCAGGAAATCAACTTCCCGCCGATTATGAAAGAGATCGTAAAGACAGGCTACAAAGGCTACGTCGGCCATGAGTTCATCCCCACGCGGAACCCCCTCAAAGGGCTGACCGAGGCAATCACCCTCTGCGACGTGTAGAAAATTGTGAATACTATAAAACACTCCATCCCGGCTTCAAACCGGGATGGAGCATAATATTCGTTTACTCCATAACCAAATCAGGATTGCCGGGGCCGAAGTGCTTTAACAGGACGATCGGGTCGGACTTCGAGGGATTCGAAATTTTCACACCTTTTTTAGCGGCTTTCTCGCTCACAAAATATTCGTCATACGTCAACTGGCCATACCTGATCATCGAGGGAGTCTCAATGTCCCATACACCGAACTTTCCATGCCCCTGCATCGTGATAAATCCGTAGCAGGCGCTGTCTTTGATGGTTACCGTTTGGCCGGGCAGAACCGTAAGCTCTTTGGCGCTGAAGGCGTTTGACTTGTAACAAATCCAGTTTTCGATATAGCCTTCGGCCTGCATCTCTTTAACCGGCCTTACCGGCCTGGGGGTCATGAAGCGATTCTGAGCAAAATTCGGGTCGACGTTGAGGTCCCAGTCGATAACACTCAGGAGCCAATCCACGTCCCCTTCCTTGTCCTTCGGCGTATCCTTCCAGAGCAGTTCCTTCGGCACAACCTGGTCGTGTGTGATGTTCTCATACATCGCAAAGACGTCCGAGGCCTTCTGCGGCTCGTATGTGCAAAGGCTGCCCGGTGCGTGCAGGACGCCCGGCGGGACATCCCAGCCGGTTCCGACATCGAGACGATAAGCAGCCGACAGACTCGTAATCGTGTTGTCTCTTCCCTCTGCCGCATCCTTAAGGGCCTTTCGGACCTGGTCCTTGGTCACGCCGGGATTGAGCCCGAAGAAGGTATAAGGGAAGTCGCCGCCGTGGTTGTTTGCCTGGGGCGGGAAGTAGTAGGCTTCCGGCTTACCCAACTGGCCTGTCAGCGCGGCATGCTCATCGCGATGATGAATGTGATGCGGCAAAGCGCCCTTATTATCGAAGAACTTCGAGTACATCGGCCAGCGCTTGTGCTCCTTCCACAACCTCTCGCCGATGATCTCGCCCTTCAGCGCGGCAACGGCATCCAGCAAACGCACCTTCTCAACTTTGCCGCCGTCCTCGAAGACGATAAAGCTCAAGCCCTCGTCCCTGGAAGTCAACGGCCCGTTATCCGCGGGAGTCGTCGAGGCAAACCAACGCTCGTCGATTCCGCCTCGCTCTCCACCCAGGGCATAATAGTCATCCGGGTGCAACTTTATCCGCCGACCCGGCACACAAAACGAACGCGGCACCCAGTTGGGAGCCAACCGTACGACACCTTTGCCCTGCTCAAGCGCCTTATTGGCAATAGAATTAGCTGACATAAACATATACCTCCTGTGTTAAAAATCACAACACGTTACATACTCAAACGCCCGGGAGCATTGTTTACCTCTTCGCGCTTGAGCCGGTTTCAATACTAAAACGTGAATCTCCTCACGCTTTCTTTACTGTTTTCCACTCCTTGTCCTTCGCTGAGGCCAGGACTGCGTCACAGACATACTGTGTCGACAGAGCCTCGCGGAAGCTCGGCGATGCCGGCTCGCCCTTGGCCAGACTTTCAAGGAAGTCGGCGACCTGGTGGATGAACGTATGCTCGTAACCGATCTGGAGTCCCGGCACCCACCACTTGTTCATGTATGGCATGTCGCCGTCGGTGACGTGTACCGATCGCCAGCCCCGGACAATCGATTCGTCGCTGTGATCGAAGTAGCTCAGACGGTGCAGGTCGTGCAGGTCCCAGGCAATAGATGCCTTCTCGCCGTTGATTTCGAACGTGTAAAGTGCCTTGTGGCCTCGTGCGTATCGTGTGGACTCGAAGTTGCCCAGCGATTCGTTGTCGAACCGGCACAGGAATGTGCACGCGTCATCAATGCCCACGTCTTCGAGCTTGCCCGTATCCACGTGCATCCGCTTCTTAACGAATGTCTCGGTCATGGCGCAGACCGAACTGATCTGGCCGTTTTGCCACATGGCGGTATCGATACAGTGGGCCAGCAAATCGCCGGTCACGCCGGAGCCGGCCGCCTTGACATCCAGCCGCCAGGTAGCCATGCCGCCCTGAGGAACGTTCGCCGAGATCGTCCAGTCCTGCAGGAAGTTGGCGCGATAGTGGAATATCTTTCCGAGACGTCCCTCGTCGATAAGCATCTTGGCCAGCGTCACAGCAGGCACTCGACGGTAGTTGAACGAAACGAGGTTGGCCACGCCGGCCTTCTCAATTGCATCGACCATCTTCTCGGCCTGGGGCCCGTTGAGCGCCAGGGGCTTTTCGCAGATTATATTCTTACCTGCCTTCGCCGCGGCAATTGCGATCTCGGCGTGCATATTATTAGGCACACAAATGTCAACCTGGTCGATATCGTCGTCCTCGATAACCTTGTGCCAGTCGGTTGTGTACGACTTGTAGCCCCACTGTTCGGCAAAGTCTTTGGCTACTTTCTCCTCCAGCCCGCAGACTACCTTCAAGACCGGCTTATAAGGCACATCAAAAAAATGATTGACCTGGTTGTAGGCATTGGAGTGCGTCCGGCCCATAAAGCCGTAACCGATCAGACCAATATTAAGTTTTTTAGTCATTGTACTGATTCCTTATTCAAGTTCTTAGGCTATAAAAAGCATATGTGAAGCACCAATTCCAAATTCACAACTAAGACGTCCACCCGTGCGCCGCCCGCACTTTGAGCATCACATCGAGGATCGCGTTCCATGTGTCCGGCGATTCGAGCATCGCGTTGGGGAACATGCACCCGTCCCAGCAGATGTGCTGGATACCGCGCGCCGCGGCGTCCTTAAGCCAGTAGCCGGCGCAGCGGACGATGTCGAGCTTGCCGCTGGGGTCGCCGGCCGGGCAGTGCTTGCCCGTCTTGTCGTGCGAACCGGCACCGTGCACCTGGCCGTCGTTCTGAGCCACGTGGAAGTCGATCGTCCAGGGCCGCAGCTTGTCGACCATCGTTTCGTAGGCGGCGTAGAACTCTTTGTCTGAATAGCCGGGCTTCAGCAGCGCATGTTCCGGCGCATTGTAACCCATCAAAAACAGGTACGTGTGGGCCATGTCGGCCTGGAAGCCGAGCGATTCCGGCATTCCGACGGCTTCGAGCAGATCGAGCGTGTCCTTCCAACTGTGCAGGCCGGCCCAGCAGATCTCGCCCTCGGCGGCCAGGCGTTCGCCGTGATCGGCGGCGATCTTGGCCGCCTCGCGGAACGTCTTGGCGATTTTCTTGGTATTCGCCTTTGGGTCTTTGCGCCACTTCTCAACACCGAACTCGGCCGAATCGATCCGGATCACGCCGTACTTGCGCACGCCATGCTCGTTGAACACGCCGGCGATGCGGCATGCCATGCGCACGGCGCTTATAAATTTCTTGCGAGCCGCGGCATCCCCCATCGCCGAATCGCCGACCGTACCGGGCCAAACCGGGGCGACGAGCGAGCCGACATTGAAACCGTATCCCGCAATCAGGTCGGCAATCTTCTTCAGCTGGCTGTCGCTGGCGTTGGGATCGGTGTGCGGCAGGAAAAGAAAGTAGTCGATTCCGTCGAATTTCCGGCCGTTCACCTTCGCGCCGGCGGTCAATTCGAGCATCCGTTCGAGACTGATCGGCGGCTCCTGGCCCGGTCCATCTCCTTTGCCGACCAATCCGGGCCACATGGCGTTGTGAAGTCTGGGGAGGGTATTCGAACTCATCTTTAGCTCCTTTCTGGTTCAGTAGCGTTCATGATAGCTATTGCCTTGCCTTCTCGTGGGCAAACTCGACCGCGCCGCCCGGCAGCGTTTCCTTCTGGCCTGGCTGGCGGTTGCCCTCGAGGGCAACTACTTTGCCGCCCGAATGGACTTCCGGGCCTTGCAGCCTAACATTTTGCAGCTATTTGCGAAAAACACAAGAAGTTTTTAAAAATTTCCTGCAAGTTCCGCAACTGAAAGACACCAGCACTTTCAAGGGCAAAACGAACGGCTTAAAAAGTTCCCAGGATATCTTTAGTTTACTTCGATTTAAGAATAACATCATCCAGCATTTAGCATGATCTGTTACTTTTCCTTTCGATGAATGGCTACCTCCAGCGTTTGATCTTCGTTGACGACCTGTCCGTTCGCCAGTTTGATTTCGACTCGGCCGTCTTTGAGCGTGTAACTGCTCCTGACGACCGTACGGTCCAATGAAACGGTCGCTCTGGCTACATCAAAATCATCAGGAATCGCAAAAGCAAGAGATTCGACGCTCAGCCTGCCCCAGAGCACGGCGATATTCTCACGCTGCGTCTTTTCGTCCCGCTTTTGAGTGAATGTTCCCCACCCCTCGGCGGCGGTAAAGGCGGCAGAGAAGTTATCAGGCGTAATTTTCGGCGCA